>Ga0073936_10008326_pt1 | contig 13212 bp, 11 predicted proteins | sample AliMusrvi5mmetaG_FD_87041 | JGI IMG/M metagenome (GOLD analysis project Ga0073936, IMG submission 87041) | Freshwater lake bacterial and archeal communities from Alinen Mustajarvi, Finland, to study Microbial Dark Matter (Phase II) - Alinen... | ecosystem: Environmental > Aquatic > Freshwater >... | reverse complement strand
CCCTTGACTTTGGAGCCTTCAAGAGCATAAAATGAACTTATATGGAATATCAGGATTATTATAAAACGCTCGGCGTAGAACGCAACGCTTCACCCGAGGAACTGAAAAAAGCTTATCGCAAACTGGCGATGAAATATCACCCGGATCGCAACCTGGGCGATAAATCGTTGGAAGAGAAATTTAAGCAAATTAATGAAGCCTACGAAGTGCTGAAAGATCCCCAAAAACGCGCGCGCTATGACCAGCTGGGTGAATCGTATAACCACTGGCAGCAGACCAACGGCGGGCGCGGCAATTTTAACTGGGATGATTGGTTTGGCCAGCAGCAGGCCGGGCAGGCTTACGGCCCCGCCCCCCGCGGTGGGGCGCGCGTGGATATGGGCGACCTGAATGATTTTTTGGGCGGCACAGGCTTTTCCGATTTCTTTAATATGCTCTTTGGCGGCACAGCTGGCATGGGAGGCATGGGCGGTATGGGCGCCAATATGCGCACCCAGCCGCGCACAGGCACTGCCGCGCGCCAGCGCCATTACGAACAAAGCGTGCATATTTCCCTCATGGAAGCCTTCCGCGGCACAGACCGCACGCTGACGGTGGACGGCCAGCAGCGCCTGCAGGTGAAAATTCCGCCCGGCGCAAAAACCGGAACAAAGGTGCGCATGGCGGGCGCCATTTCATCAAGCGGTCAAAAAGATGATATTTACCTGGTGATCGAGGTGGATCCCGATGCCAATTTTGAGCGTGACGGGGACGACCTTTCTACGGATGTCGTCGTCGACCTGTTTACGGCTGTCCTCGGCGGCCAGACGATGGTGCAGACCCCCGCAGGCCAGGTTTCCCTGACCATTCCGGCCGGCACGCAGCCCGGACAAAAAATTCGCCTCGCCGGGCGCGGAATGCCTCACCTGCGCAGCCCGCAAACGTCCGGAGACCTTTACGCCCGCATCAAGGTCACACTGCCCCGCCATTTGGATGAAAAACAGCGGGCTTTGTTTGAACAACTGCGGCAAAGCTGATTTGTTTTAGAGGTTATAAAGAGGTTTTATGGATAAAAAGGTGATCCCCCTGGTGGCATTGGCTGTCTTGCTGGCTGCCGCCCTGGCCTGTTCAAGCAGCACCGACATTTCCGGACTCATTTCCCCTACTGCCACCCTGGTGCCTGAAAGAGTACCCGATGCAACGATTATCCAGCCGACCCCGCCCTCTTCTGCGGCTCAAGGCGGGGGACCAGGCAATAGTCAACCCGATTTGCTGTCGAACCTCTACGAACAGGTCAGTCCTGGCGTGGTTTCCATCCAGGTGCTCCTCAGCGATGGCGGCGGCCAGGGATCGGGTTTTGTTTACAGCAAAGACGGTTATATCATCACCAATGACCACGTGGTCGACCAGGCCACCGAGATTTACGTTAACTTTCCCAGCGGTCTTAAAGTGCACGGGAAGGTGATTGCCACGGATCTTGATTCAGACCTGGCTGTCATTAAAGTGGATGTCCCGGCGGACAAGCTCTTTCCCCTCGTCCTGGGCGATTCCGACCAGATGAAGGTGGGGCAAACTGTCGTGGCCATTGGCAACCCCTACGGCCTCAGCGGAACAATGACTGAAGGCATCATTTCAGCCAAGGGACGCACCCTTGAATCGCTCCACCAGACCAACCAGGGCACGGCCTTCAGCGCCGGGGATATTATCCAGACCGACGCATCCATCAATCCCGGCAATTCCGGCGGTCCCCTGCTCAACCTCAAGGGTGAGGTTGTCGGAATCAACCGTGCCATCCGCACAAGCGGCACCCTGGCAAATGGCGACCCGGTCAACACGGGCATCGGGTTTACCATTCCAATTAATATTGTTAAAAAGGTGATGCCCAGCCTGATCAAGAACGGTCATTACGATTACCCCTACCTGGGATTAACCGCCCCGCCGGAATTGAGCCTGCCCCAGATTGAACTGCTGAAACTGCCCCAGACGACTGGCGCTTATGTATCGGGCGTTATCTCTGGCGGCCCGGCGGACAAAGCCGGCCTGCGCGCAGGAACCCAGAAAACCGATATCCAAAATGTTTTTGCCGGTGGAGACCTGATCATTGCGATTGATCAACACCCTGTGCTTGCTTTTGGCGATATCCTCGCATACCTGGTGAACCACAAAAGCCCGGGTGAAAAAGTGACATTCACCATCCTGCGGGATGGAAACAAACAAGATGTGGAGGTGACCCTGGACAAAAGACCCCAATAGCTAAGACCTGGCCTGGCGGCGGCGTTGGCCCCGCTGCAGGATTAAAAACATCATACAGGAATGCCCCGGCTGCAGCCTGTTTTATTCGCAACTTTGCGCTGCACGATGGGGCATAAGGAGGTTATTATGCTTGCTGAAAGTGACCTGCGGGAACTGGTGGCTTTTACTCCCGGAAACGAACCTGTTTTAAGCGTTTACCTGGACACAGAGCCAACAAGCGGTAATGCAGACGTGTGTCAATTGCGTTTGCGGAACATGTTAAAAGCCATTAACCTTCCAGAAGATGCCAGCGCTGTGGAGCGCTACATCTCCCTCGAATACAAATGGTCCGGACGCGGCGTGGCGGTTTTTTCCAGTGTATCCCGCCAATTTTTCCGGGCCTACTCCCTGGCCCTGCCAGTTCGCGATTTATACCACGTTGGCGACCGGCCCAGCGTGCAGCCTCTTTTAGATTTGATTGACAACTACGGTGGTTATGGTATCGTCCTGTTGGATAAACAGGGCGCACGTTTGTTTAACTTTCACCTGGGCGAACTGCGCGAAGAAGAAGATGTGCAGGGCGAACAGGTGAAACACGTTAAAGATGGCAGCGCCATTCGACGCCGCAGCAGCGCGGACAGCCAGAAAGGCGCGATGGATGAGACCATCGAACGCAACCTGCGCGAAGTGGTCGATTCAGCCGTGCGCTTTTTTGAGGAAAAACATGTGCGCAGGGTGGTTATTGGCGGTACGGACGACAATGTGGCTGCCTTCCGCAGCCTGCTGCCCAAAACATGGCAGAGCCTGGTAATTGGCTCTTTTGCCGCCAGCAAAAATGCGCCCCGTTCCGAGGTGCTGCAGCACACCCTGAAAATCGGACTGGAAGCCGAGTATTACAACGAAGCCCGCCTTGTGGAAAACCTGGTGGCAGCTTCAACCCGGGGTGAAGGGGCGGTTATGGGGCTGGGAGATGCACTCCTGGCGGTCAATAACACCCGCGTCAAGACCCTGGTGCTCGTGGAAAATTTTCACCTGGCCGGTTACCGCTGCGATTCCTGCGGGCACCTCAGCAACAATCCCCGGATGACCTGCGCCGATTGTGACGGTCCGATCTATAAATATCCTGATGTGGTCGAACTGGCGATCAGCGAGGTGCTGCACCACGGCGGTGCGGTTCAGATCATCCATCCCCACGATGCCTTTATCCGTGCCGGTTCAATCGGCGCTGTGCTGCGTTATTAGTCCGCGGTTTAATCCTCAACCGCCATCCCAAAAGCGTTCGGGGTGGCGGTTTTATTTGCGAACAGCACCTGTGCTTAATCCGGTGGCGGCCAGTGTGCCAGGCATCGCGTTTCCAACATGGATGTACCAACCCGAACATTTCGTGCTAGAATAAAGATGCATCAATCTATCTATTTTTACCCGGGCGGGTGAAGGAGTGACATGTTAGGCCCAATCAGTTCCTTAAGTGCTTATTCAACGACAGCTTTACAGTCTGTTGGCGAATTACCACGCGAAGGAGTCCAGGCCGCCCAACCTGTCCAACAGACTCAACCCGTCCAGCCGGCTCCGGCAGTACAGTCCGGCACGCCCACTTCCAACGATCAGCAAAACAAAACCAACCAGCAGTCTACTGCCGGTCAGTCTTCCGCTTCAACCTCGCAAACAAGCCAACCCCAGGCAGCTAAAACCAATGGTCAGAAAGATCAAAACCAGGCTTCCAAACCGGCTGAAATTAACAACACCCAGCCGAAAGCAGGCCTCACGCGTGAAGAACTGGCCCTGGTGGCTGAATTAGTTCAAACGGACCAGCGTGTGCGCACACACGAACAGGCGCACATCTCGGCTGGCGGCGACCTGATCCTCAGCGGGCCCAATTTTGATTACAGCACCGGGCCGGATAAAAACCGCTATGCCGTGGGGGTGAAGTCTCCATCGATACCACCCCCGTCAGTGATGATCCGGCAGCCACCATTCGCAAGGCCGAACACATCCGCCGCGCGGCGCTCGCCCCGGCGGACCCTTCTTCTCAAGATTTGCGCGTGGCCGCCGATGCCACCCAGATGGAACAGCAGGCCCAGGCCGAAGAGCGCCAGGCGGCCCTGGATAAACAAAAACAGGCTTCCAGCAGCACTTCAAGCACAACCCAACAAAAACAATCATCACCCGTGCTGGATGCGATGATTAAGAAAGCCTACCAGACCGCCCTGGGCAAAACCCCTGGTTCCGGCAGCAAACCGGTCCTGGGTGTTTTCTCTGCCTGATCCAGGCACCCTTCAAGGTGGCTGCGGTTAAATTTCAAAGGGACTGTTTTTGCCCTGGCCCCGTTGTGATTTTACAATTGCCCCGGGGCAGTGGTACTTTTTTAGGCAATTTATCGTAAAATAAAGTTATGGCTTATCATTTTTGACACCCTTACGGAGGGCTGCATGGCTTCTTTTAATGACCCGATTTTGCCTGAACAATCAGTACTGATGGAAAAACTGCGTGAAGATTTGCGCAACAGCGAATCGCGTTTCCGCAATGTCGTCCATCGCCTCGCCGAAGGTGTGGTCATTCTGGATGCCCTGGGATCGGTTCATTTTACCAACCCGGCGGCCCTGCGCCTCATGGCCCAACCCCCTGATGCCTTTTTTCGTGAGTTTAACTGGCGCCTGGCTGTGGGAAAAACCATCATGCACGAATCCAAAATCTCCGGCGCAAACATAATTTTTGAGGTCACTGTTCTTGAAACGGAATGGGAACTTAAAAATGCCTTTCTCATTACCCTGCGCGACATTACCCAGCAGCAAAAGCACGAAATGGACATGCAAAAAGCCATCGATGATGCAGAAGCGCGTACGGCTGAATTGGAAATCATGCGTTTTGTGGCCGACCAGCTCAACCAGGCCGCCATGCTCGAAGAAACCATCCAGTCCGGCCTGGAAATGATCCAGGCGCTGAGCGGTTCAAAACGCGTCTGGGTACTCCTGTCTGATGAAAACGGCGCCGCTCACCTTGTGGTGGTAGACCGACAATCCCAGAACCAGGCGCCGCGCCAGACCATTCTTGACCTGCCCGAAAATTGTTCATGCCTCAAGCAACTGCAGCGCGGCGAACTTAATGAAGTAACCCGCATCTCCCACTGTGAATGGGCCGCCCAAATTTTTGGCCCTGCACACGGCAGTGAGGAACATTATAGTTTTCCCCTGGTCAGCAACGGTAAAACCCTGGGTGTGCTTAACCTGACTGCCAAACCCGACAAGGGCTATACTCAAAATGAACTTTCCCTGCTGGAAACGGTCAGCCGTGAACTTGCCGCAGCGATCGAGCGCAGCCGCCTGTTAAGCGAAACCAGCGACGCCCTCCACCGCGACGAGGGGATTAATTCCATTACGCGGTCGCTCAGCGGCGCCCTCGACCTGCCGACTGTGCTGCAGAACGTGGTGCGCCTTTCAAGCGACCTGATTGGCGCCGAGATGGGGCTGCTCAGCCTGCTTTCGCAGGACGGTTCCATGCTCACCTTCCCCTTCAACCACGGCCTGCCGGCCGGATTGGAACTGCCCCCTTTGCTGCAGAAGGACTGTTTCATCTGGAATACAGCCGTTAAAAACAGTTCCAACCTGGAATTCAACACGCAGGGCAACCTGCCCGAGCTTCCCGGCGAAATTGCCGCCAGTGTCCATTCAGCCTTGTTTGTCCCGGTTGTCGGGCGGGAACGCTGCCTGGGTGTACTCAGCCTTTATAAAACCAGCCACGACCGCCGTTTTTCTAAATTTGACCTGGCCATGCTTGAATCTTTGGGCCGCCAGGCCGGCCTGGCTGTCGTCAATGCGGAACTCTATTTTGAAGTGCAGCAGCTGACCACATCTGATGCTCTCACGGGCCTGAATAACCGCCTGGCCTTTACCAATCTGGCAGTCAAGGAAGTCGAGCGTTCCTGGCGCTATGGGCGCCCGCTCACCCTGATTCTGATCGACGTTGACTCACTCAAAAATTTTAACGATCAATACGGTTATGAATCCGGCAACTACGTCCTGCGCATGGTGGCGCGGATTTGTTCCTTTGGCCTGCGCCGTGTGGATATCATCGCCCGTTACCAGAATGACGAAATTATCCTGCTCCTGCCGGAAACCGACCTTAAAAATGGCACGGATGTCGCCGAGCGCCTGCGCCTGCAGGTCGCAACCACACCCATCACCACCGACAACGGCGCCGCCGCTGCCACCGTCAGCATGGGGTTAACTGCGGTCGAAGGCCGCCAGGAAATCGACCTGCAAACCCTGCTTGACAGGGCAGAAACAGCCCTCTTCGATGCCAAAAAAGCCGGGCGCAACCGGGTTTCGATCTGGACACAGGATTAGGTCCCCGCGCCCGATGAATCCAACAGTCAAAACAGCATGCCCGATTCTCTGATCCAGGCGGCACGCCTCAGCAAATCTTTTGGCCTGCGCACTGTGCTGCGTGATGTCCATTTCCAGGCCCAATCCGGGGAAATGATTGCGCTCCTGGGGGCAAACGGCGCAGGCAAGACCACCCTGCTGCGCATCCTGGCCACGCTCACCCAACCCACCCGCGGTGCGGTCAGCGTGGCAGGCTTCAGTCTGCCTGGCGAGGCCGTGGAAGCGCGCCGCTATGTCGGCGTGGTGCTGCACCAGCCCCTGGTTTATGCCAGCCTGAGCGCCGAAGAAAACCTGCGTTATTACGGCCGCCTCTACGGTGTGCCGCGCCTCGAAGCGCGCATCGACGAACTGCTCGATCAGGTGGGATTAAGCGCCCGCCGCCGCGACCGCGCTGCCATTTTTTCGCGCGGCATGCTCCAGCGCCTGGCGATTGCCCGCGCCGCCCTGCACGACCCGCCGATTTATTTGCTCGATGAGCCCCACAGCGGCCTCGACCCGGAGGCCTGCGTCCGCCTCGAATCCATTTTAGCTGCCCTGTCTGCGCGCGGCGCCCTGGTCATTTTCACAACGCACGAGTTGGAACGCGCCGAAGTTTTTGCCACCCGCTTTGATGTGCTTCACCAGGGGCGCATCGCCGCATCCTGCGCACGCGGCGACCTGCCGGACGGCCGCCTGTCGGTCTTTTACCAGGAGGTGACTGCCTGATGAAAGCCGCCCGTGCCTGGGCCGGCTCTGTGCTGGCCATCCTGCAAAAGGACCTTCTGGTCGAATGGCGCAGCCGCGAGATGGTTTCAGCCATGCTTGTTTTTGCCCTGCTGGTCATTTTCTTATTTAATTATGCCCTCAACCTCGAAAGCCAGCTCCAGCCCGATATCAGCGCCGGGGTGCTCTGGGTTGCCTTCCTCTTTGCCGGTACGCTGGGCCTCAACCGTTCGCTCGCCGGGGAAAAAGACCGCGGCTGCCTTGACGGCCTGCTGCTCGCCCCGGTGGACCACACCGCCGTTTATATTGCCAAGGTGCTTTCCAACCTGGTGGTGATGCTGGTCACCGCCGCCATCCTCCTGCCTGTCTTCAGCCTGTTTTATAACATCAACCTTTTTCGTCCCGCTTTTTTGCTGGTCGTTCTCCTGGGTATGTCTGGCTACGCCGTGGTCGGCACCCTGCTGGCGGGCCTCTCCGCCCAGGCGCGCACGCGCGACATCCTCCTGCCCGTCCTGCTGTTCCCCGTGGTCCTGCCCCTCATCCTGGCGGCGGTAAAGGCCTCCAGCGGTCTGCTGCAGGACCTGCCCTTCTCCGACCTGTCCACCTGGTTCAACCTGCTGGTTGCCTACGACCTCATCTTTCTCGCCGTGGCCCTGGTAGTGTTTGAACACGTCCTTGAAGAGTAGTATCTGCCGCTTTTCCTCCCCCATGCCAGCCGGGGCGTCTCCGTCACTGGCGCAGGTGCGCCCGGCCAGCTGCGACTGTCGTTTTGGATGCGCTGGAATTTCGGGTGCTTAATCTTCATATCGTGCCGCCAAAAACAACAAGCTAAATCTAAAAGATCAAAAAATTTATTTGCTCAAAGTTCTGTTTCTTTGGTACGATTGACCTGGTGGGTATGTGGATTAAGACCCCAATGCTTATCATAAGCCTGGAGAATAGATACCTTCAGAGGGTGTGATCGTGTTTATTTCTGGTCACAAGGAGAAAAATGAAGCATTTTCTAAATACCATTACAGCCCAAATTGTAGATTTTGGGATAGGAATCCAGAATGATTGGTTCTTCCCCGGCACGCATTATATGTCGGGTTGGCCCGGTGCCATCTGGATGTTTACGTTATATGTACTGGGCTTTTTTCAATGGGGCCGTTTTTTTTCATGGGGAGATATCGACTTCCGGGTTGGGGACTGGTACGATATTAGCGGGCCGCGCCTGGCTTTGTTGACCGATGCATTAACCCATTGGCAGCTGCCGTTACATTCTGCCAACCCGACCGGGTTGAAAGGTGTGACAGATCGAATTTTATCCATCCCGGATTTTTTCCTGTCTCCCCAGTTTATCCTGCTTCGTTTCATGGGACCAGGGACCTTTGTCCTTGTTGATACCCTGATATTTTTTACCATTGGCTATTTGGGATTACTCCTTTTAGGTCACAAACTAAACCTTTCCTGCGCTGTTTTCACCATCCTTTTTTTTCTTTTCAATTTTAATGGGCATATCACCACCCATCTGGCTGCCGGGCACATTACCTGGATGGGTTATTTTCTTTTGCCGTTTTATATTCTATTGTTATTGGAAATCCCCGATAAAACAATAGATTGGGGATGGATTTTGAATTTTTGTTTATTAACTGCCGTGATGTTCCTGCAGGGATCTTTCCATATATTTGTTTGGTGTCTCTTGTTTCTGGGATTAATCGGCCTGTTTCATTCAAATTATCGACTTAACGCTTTTTTGGGGGTTGTTTTTTCACTGCTGATCAATTTTTTCCGCATCCTGCCAGTCAGCCAGGAGGCGGGCGAATTAGGGGTTGGATTTATGACGGGGTTTTTGAATCTGGATGAACTGCTTGGCAGCATGCTGAAGCTGGTTCAACCTGCAGATGCGTTGCTGCTGACGACTAATAAAATAACACATTATATTGCCTGGTGGGAGGTTGATCATTACATTGGCTGGGTGGGGTTTCTGTTTGTGCTTGTTTTTGGCATTGCCGTCTGGTTTTTTATTCGCAAAGAGATGAAAAACCCATATGCTTATCTTTACGGCCCCATCATTTCAATCGTTGTTTTGAGTGTGGGTCGAATATCCAACCTGTTCTTTATTCTCAAAATACCTTTATTGGATGCCGAACGAGTGCCTTCGCGTTTCTTAATCATTCCACTACTATTTTTGTTTGTTTTAGGTTCGGTTGGTTTGCAGTATTGTTTTAATCAATTTAAACTCAGCAAATTGACTGTGCTGCTCTATTGGGGTTCATTATTGATATTGGTAAACGATTTACAGCAGCATTTTGAATTATGGACGGTTTCAAATGTCAGCCCTAATTTCCTTCCTGGTGCGCAAACTGCCGTGTTCGATACCATTCAAAACCATTCAGACCCGGCTTATATTTGGAGCATACTGATTGGCCTGGCCGTTTCCAGCGCGACTCTCTTATTTTTAGCGCTTGCCGCAAAAAAGCAAGGACGAAGTCAGATATAAAATTTATCGCAAAGGGATTAAATGCCGCAGGAAATAGCCGCAAGCCGCTTACCCGGGGGTCAAAACCGGGTAGAAGCTGTTGCATAACACGCTGTGAAACGGCTCTTCACCGGCAATATTCATCCTTGTTTATTTGTTCTATTTTCGGTAATATTAAAGGGAAGATGCTATTAAATCCATTCCATATCCCAACCATGCACGCCGGGAGGGAAGATCATGATTGGAGAGTACCCGGATAATATGCAAACGGTGGATATCTTACGTTGGAGTCTGCTTTTTAGCTGCGGCGGAATGCTGGTGATGTCTTTGCTTTTTTTGGCCCAGCGCCGCCTGAAAATGTGGAAAAAGGTGCTTTGGGGCATGCTGGCACTGGCACTGCCCCTGCTGGGGCCTTTTCTGGTTATTTACTGCAAGCCAGGTGAACGTTTGGCGCGCCCGCCGCGCCGCGGCACCGGTTTGCGCTGGGATTCCCCTGCCAGTTCCCAGGGGACAGGGAGGTTGCGATGAAACAGGATCGTTTTCTGATTGGCATTCTGGTGGGAATCGGCGTTTTGGTGGTGGCGGCCTTTGTGCTCTTTTTTGTGCGCCAGTCACAGTTGAATTACGTCGCCGACGACACCCCGGCCGGGGTGGTGCAAAATTACGTCCTCGCCCTGAACAAGGGTAATTATCAAAAAGCCTATGCTTACCTGGCGAGCGGCCAGTACAAACCCACCTATGATGAGTTCCGCCAGCCTTTTATCACCAAAATGAACAACCTCAGCGCTTCAGACATTCAAATTGGCGAAACGTCACTTATCGACCAGACTGCTGTGGTTTCACTGGTGGCGTCCAATTACTATAATGGGCCGATCGAGCGTTCCAACAGCACTGAGCAGGCCATGTTAAAGAAAGAAAATGGCCAGTGGAAAATTTCCCAGATGATCCAACCTTACTGGTTTTATGACTGGTACCAGGAAAAATACCCCGCCCCCATAACGCAACCCATCCCAACCCAGGCGCCGACATCCACTGTTCCGCCCACACCAACGGCTCAATAAAGGGAGGTCTGTATGCGCACCATTCGACGATTGTACTTTTACCTGATAGCCCTCATCAGCGTTGAGACGGTGGTCTGGGGCAGCATTTACCTGGCGCGGACCATTGTGAAAACCGGCGTGGTTATTTCCCAAACATCGGACATGGCCGGGGGGGGTTCCCTGGTGCTCGTCGGCCTGCCCATCTTCCTGCTGCACTGGTGGGTGGCTCAGCGGGATGCCTTCCGCGATGAAGAAGAACGTTCAGCGCGCATCCGCGCCCTGTTCCTTTATGCCATCCGCATATCCACCCTGGTGGCCATTGTGCAGAGCGAACTGGCCATTATTAACCGCCTGGTGCTGCAGACGGTGCAGTTAAGCCCCAGCCAGGCCTGGATTGGCGGCGCAGATACGCTGGCCGACAACCTGATTATCGCCTTCATCAACGGGGTTGCCCTGCTGTATTTCGAAAGCGTACTCAGGCAGGATTGGAAAACCGGGCAGAACGGCCCGGCTTTCGCCGAAACCCGCCGCCTGTTTCGCTATCTCTGGATGCTTTTAACCCTGTCTATCACAGTGGTGGGCGCCCAACAGATCTGTTTTGCCCTCTTCGCCTCGCTCAGCAACATGGCAGTCGCCAGCGAGGTGAACCTGGCAAATGCCATCGCCACCACGCTCTCCGGCGCGCCCCTGTGGGCCTGGATCTGGATCTTTATCCAGCGCCGTCTCGATCAAAGCGATGAAAACCAATCCGTGCTGCGCCTGGTCGTGCTCCATATCCTGGCACTGGGCGGGGCCATCACCTGCCTGTCGACGGCTTTTATCATCGTCAAAGACCTGGGCATCTGGTTGACCGGTGCCGCCAATACGCCCCTGATTTTTATTTCCACCCACAATATTCCCCTGTCTGTGCTCATTGTCAGCAGCGTGGTCTGGATCTATTTTGAACATCATCTGCATTTGCGCATTGCCCTCGAGGATGACCCCATTCGCCAGGCGGGACTGCGCCGTTTTTATGATTACCTGCTCGCCGCGGTGGGTTTTGGATTCCTGTTTTCAGGTATGCTCTGGTTGGGACGCGTGCTGATCGATCTTGGTCTGAATCATCTCGGCACACAGGGCCTGCGAGAAGGGCTTAATGGTTCGGCTGCGTCCATGCTGGCCGGCCTGGCCTTCTGGTTAAAACGCTGGATGTCTTCCCAGGCTGAAGCCCGCCAGGAAGGCGAAGCTGGCGATCATGCGCGCCGTTCGCTGGTGCGCAAGGGAATGCTCTACCTGGCCGTTTTCAGCGGCGTGGTCGGGGTAATGAGCGCAGCCGGCATGCTCCTGTTTTTATTGATTAATGTGGCTCTGGGTGGGCAGGAAAACAATTTTACCCTCGAGCTGCTCTACCGCCTTGAAATCCTGCTCCTGGTCGGCGTCTGGCTGGGATACTACCTGGTCACCCTGCTCCAGGACGGGCGTTTTGCCCACGTCAGCCTCACTCAACGCCATGCCGCCTTCCCGGTCCTGGGCCTGGGTCTTTCCGATTCCTTCACTGCTGAACTGGTGCAGGCTCTTGAGCGCAGCGCTTCAGGTTTGCCCGTCACCTGCGCCGCCCTCAGCGCCCTGCCCGACCCGCAAGTTTTTCAATCCGTCCGCGCCGTGATTTTGCCATTGGGCGTGGCCGCAGACCTGCCGGAAGACCTGGGCCAGCTCCTGGAAAGTTTCCAGGGCCAGCGGATCGGGGTGCCTTTGCCTGAAAACAACTGGATCTGGTTGGGCAGCGGGCGCCGCAGTGAACGCGACCTGGCGCGCGATACGGCCCAGGCCGTGCGCCAGCTTTCCGAAGGCCAGGAAGTCCGGCCCGGGGCAATGGGAATCTGGAACGTGGTTCTGGCCGTGATTGGGGGCTTATTCCTGATTCAGATCCTCTTTGGCTTGCTGAGCTTAATTTTAAGTACGACCGTTCCCTGAGGAATTAATTGGGCCGGGAACCAGTTTTTTTCAACCAAAAAACACCTCCATCCGCCGGTTTCTTTAAGGTCTCGTTGCCACAACTCTACTAAAGGACGAAACCATCAACCAGCAAAGGGGCATCCGCCAACCTCAGCGGCATATGCCGTGCAAGAAAAATAGCCCCGGTTATTTTCTTGACGCCTTTTCCATCATCGTCTATACTGACCCTATCGAAAAAACGATGAAATTTCAGGTGTCCCTTCCGCCCGGAAGCGCGGGACATCAAGGTGGAAGCTGGTGCGAGTCCAGCGCTGTGCCGCAACTGTAACCGGCCCGAGGTCGGAAGCCAGAAAACCTGCCTGAATCCATAATTCCAACTGCTTTAAACCTTCTCGCTGCAAGGGGGTGGAGCGCTGTTCATGATCATCATACAGCTCCGGCCCTGCCGGGGCTGATTTTTTTATTTAGGAGACTCTAATGT
>Ga0073936_10008319_pt1 | contig 13217 bp, 11 predicted proteins | sample AliMusrvi5mmetaG_FD_87041 | JGI IMG/M metagenome (GOLD analysis project Ga0073936, IMG submission 87041) | Freshwater lake bacterial and archeal communities from Alinen Mustajarvi, Finland, to study Microbial Dark Matter (Phase II) - Alinen... | ecosystem: Environmental > Aquatic > Freshwater >... | reverse complement strand
TGGCCGTGTTGCCTGGGACAAGCTGAACGAAATTGGTTTCGCCTTCGACTGGGCCACTGAAGCGGATGAAAAAATGAAGAAATTTATCCTGGAGGGGGACCATAAGCAGTTGATTGATTACAAGTCCCAGGGTAGAGCCTTCGATCTTGCAATACCCACACCGGAACATTTTTTGCCGTTGCTTTACATCCTGGCATTGAAAGAGGAGCACGAAACTGTCAGCATTTTTAATGACAAGGCCGTGGCAGGTTCATTGACCATGACCTCTGTAAAAATAGGCACATGAACCTACCAAAGGAAAGGTCTGAAAATATAACAGTCTGATAAGAACTGTTTCAAATTGAAATAATGTTTATCTTTGTAAAAAGCATGCCACAAAATGGACCTTTCAGCCGAAAAATTGGATATTATTCAAAGAATTTGTGAGATTCAAGATAATGACCTGATTGATCTCATAAAGAATATTGTAGATATTCCTAAATCTTCCAAATCAGATTGGTGGGATCAAATTACTCCTGACGAGAAAGAATCTGTAAATCGTGGTATTGATGATCTTCAACAAGGGAAAGTCTATCCCCACGATCAGATAAGAAAAAAATATGAAAAGTGGCTTAAAGATTAGGTGGACAGAAGAAGCCTCAAAAAATCTTGAAAGTATTATTGTTTACCTTGAAGCCAACTGGACTTCAAAAGAGTTAGGAAACTTCTTTCAAAAGCTGGAAAAACAGCTTCTTCTTTTATCAAACTTCCCTGAAGCATATCCACTCTCTTTGAAAAAGAAGAAAATCCATCGTTGTGTATTCACAAAGAATCTAACAATATATTATACTGTTGGGGAAGAAATTATTGTCCTGCTTTCAATTTTTGACACACGGCAGAACCCGTCTAAAGTAAAGATTTAAATCTCAGCGATTTGCATGACGAGTATTACCCCTATAATTAGCCCACCCACCGATTCTCATCCAAATAAGCGTCGCATCCGCATTGCTGTTGCGCTGGTTTATTTCAGTATGGGACTCTGTTTTTCCTCCTGGGCAAGCCGGATACCCGACATCAAAACGGCCCTTCATCTGAACGACGCGATGTTTGGAACCATCCTGTTTGCTCTGCCTGTCGGTCAGTTCCTGATGATGCCATTTTCAGGAAAATTGGTCACAAGGTTTGGGAGTTACAGGATCATACCATTGGCGCTTCCCGCATACACCATCTGCTTGAGTTTCCTGGGTTTGGTACAGTCGGGCTGGCAACTGGCCCTGGCATTGTTCCTTTTCGGAATTTGCGGAAATGCCTGCAATATTTCGATCAACACCCAGGGAGTGGCGGCTGAAAAGATCTACAGGCGCTCCATCATGTCCTCTTTTCATGGAGGGTGGAGTCTGGCAGGATTTACGGGTGCCTTGATCGGCATCGCCATGATTAATCTTCATGTTTCTCCGTTTCATCATTTTGCAACCATCATTTTGGTCGTCTGGATGATCGTCTGGATCAATTACCCATTTCTTGTGCGCAGCAAGCACAGGGCCGGGCAGGATGAGCCCAGGCGCAAATTCTTTGGCAGGCCGGATACCTCCCTCCTGCAACTTGGAATAATCGGCTTCTGCAGCATGGCAAGCGAAGGCGCCATGTTCGACTGGAGCGGCATTTACTTCAAGGATGTTGTACACGCCCCTGCATCGCTGGTTGTACTGGGGTATACCTCTTTCATGATCATGATGGCCTCAGGCCGTTTTGTAGCCGATTACTTTGTTTCAAAGATCGGAAGGAAAAGGCTGATGCAGATTTGCGGACTGATGATTTCGGCAGGATTGTTTACAGCCGTTTTCTTCCCGTATCTGATTTCCTGTACCATCGCATTCATGCTGGTCGGATTGGGGGTTTCAAGCATGGTTCCCTCTGTGTACAGTGCTGCCGGCCGACACTCAAAAATTCCTACCGGGATTGCACTGGCAACAGTTTCCAGCGTGAGCTTCCTTGGTTTCCTGATGGGTCCGCCTCTGATTGGATATATCTCCCAGGCCGCAGGATTACGCTATTCATTCGCAGTGATTGGGGTTTTTGGCATTGGCATCACTCTTCTTGTTTCAAGAGTTAAAGCATTACAGAGTTAGTATTTAACCACGAAGGGCACGAAGGGATTACACAAAGGACACAAAGTCTACACACAAATTTCTTTGTGTCCTTTGTGCATCCTTTGAGTCCTTAGTGGTTAAATGTCATGGCAAATAAATTTCTTTTACCTTTGCATTTCAATGTTAATTAGAACTTCCAGTATATGACCCATCCTAATTCCGTCGTGGTAACAGATCAGCTCGAAAGTGTTCTGGGGGAAGTGATTTCCAAATTTCCTGAAGACAAGCTGTTCCTGGTCATGGATGAGAATAGTCAGCGATATTGCCTTCCTCTTTTAGGTAATGTTCCATCCGTCGAAAAGTTCAGACACAATATCATCCCAAGCGGGGAGGAGAACAAATCACTTTCGTCCGTCGAAAAAATATGGCTTTTTCTGAGTCAAAACGGCGCAGACCGCAAGTCGCTTGTCGTCAACCTTGGCGGAGGAATGGTAACCGACCTCGGTAGTTTTGCCGCCTCTACATTCAAGCGCGGAGTCGAATTTGTCAACATTCCGACCACACTTCTGTCGCAGGTAGATGCATCGGTTGGAGGTAAAACCGGCTTCAACTTCAATGGTCTGAAAAATGAAATAGGAGTGATCAATCAACCGCTTCAGGTCATTATTGATACCCGTTTCCTGGTAAGTATTGATCACGAAAATTTCATTTCCGGCTTTGCTGAGATGATCAAGCACGGACTGATTTATTCGCCGGATCACCTGGATGAACTCAGGAAATTTGATCTGGATAAACCAGATTACAAGGAACTTCAGGTACTTATTTCCCATTCTGTGGCAATCAAGGAGTATTTTGTCGAGAAGGATCCACATGAAAAAAATATACGCAAGGCGCTTAATTTTGGGCACACGGTCGGCCATGCCTTCGAGAGCTACTCCCTGAAGAAATCTTTCCCCCTGCTGCATGGGCATGCAGTGGCATTCGGCATGCTTGCCGAGCTATATCTTTCAGGGTTGCATTGCGGATTTCCTGACGAGACCCTGCATCATCTTTCAAAATGGATCAGTACGGTTTACGGGAATTTCAGCATTTCTGTCGATGACTATGAAGCACTGTATGAATTGATGGGTCACGACAAAAAGAACGATGGCAAACGGATTAACTTCACCCTGATCAAATCTGTTGGAGAGGTTGAGATAAACTGCAATTGTTCGAAAGAGCAGATTTTCGAAGCGCTGGACTATTTCCGCACTATCAACAAAGCCTGAAGCCATGAAGTACCTTCTGACCAAACAGGATTCACGAATAGTTGGCGAAATCACCCTCCCGGCATCCAAGAGTATCAGCAACAGGGTGCTCATCATCAATGCACTGAGTTATTCTTCGTATCCTGTCAAGAATCTTTCCGACTGTGACGACTCCATCGTCATGGACAAGGTGCTTCAATCCAACTCCAATCGTTTTGACATCGGTCATGCCGGAACCGCCATGCGATTTTTGACAGCCTATTTATCCAAAATCGTGGGAGAATGGCATTTGACAGGTTCTGAGAGGATGCAGCAACGGCCCATTTCCATTCTGGTTGACGCGCTCAGGAAAATGGGAGCGCAGATTGAATATAAAGGAGTGGAAGGATTTCCGCCACTCAAGATCACAGGCACCGCGCTCAAGGGAGATGTTATCGAACTCGACGGAAGCATCAGCAGCCAGTACATTTCCGCTTTGCTGATGATTGCTCCGACAGTCCAGGGAGGATTAACGCTTCGCCTGAAGAACAACATCACCTCCAGTACCTACATCGAAATGACCCTTCACCTGATGAAGAAATTTGGAATCAAATATCAGTGGAACGGGAATGAAATACGAATTGAATCGCAATCCTACAAACCTGTTCCCTGTTCCGTGGAAGCCGACTGGTCGGGGGCATCCTACTGGTATGCACTTGCAGCCTTGTCAGACCAATGCGACCTTCATCTGAAAGGATTGTACCTGAATAGCCTGCAGGGAGATGCTGTTCAGGCCACCTGGTTTAAGAAATATTTCGGAATCAAATCAAGGCAGGAGGGTGAGTCTGTTCGCCTAACGAAGGACAAGCAGGGAGCACTGAAAAAGCTGAACCTAAATTTTATCGAAAACCCGGATATTGCCCAGACTTTTGTAGTACTTGCAATCGGGAAGAAACTTCCCTTCCATTTTTCCGGCTTGAAGACCCTGAAAATTAAGGAAACAGATCGTATCGCTGCACTGAAAACCGAGTGTGCAAAATTTGGTGTAGTCCTAACCGAGCCGGCTGAAGGGGAACTTGCCTGGGACGGGTTAATAACCGATGCCCTGGTCCATAAGAATCCGGTAGTGGAAACATACCATGACCACCGAATGGCACTGGCATTTGCACCATTGGCTATGTTTAACGGTTCAGTCACCATCGCAGATGCGATGGTGGTAACCAAGTCGTACCCAACTTTTTACGAGGACCTGAAGACAGTTGGTTTTAAAGTGGAAACCGTTATTCCTTAATAACCTCAATTTTCATCCGGATATTCTCCAGCGGACGGTCAGCTTTCCCGGTAGGCTGCGCCGCAATGGAATCAATGACAGCCATCCCTTCCACTACTTCCCCAAAAACAGTATAGGCTCCGTCGAGATGCGGAATGCCACCCAGGGTCGTATAAGTTTCTATTTGTTGCTTGGTCAGTTTGATCGGATTTTGAGCCACTTGATTTTCAGCCTGCTGCCTGATCTTGGCAAGAACTTTGTCGTAGCCTGCCTGATTCCTGGCCATCTGGAACAACATCAGGGTATCAATTTTTTCGGCTTTCAGTTTCAGGAATAGTGATTCGACTGCCCTGCCATTCAGGTTTTGCTCGATCGCTGGAACATCGTCCAGTTTATAGACTTTCCCCTGTGCCAGGTAAAACTGGGTGGCAGATGAGCGACGCTCGGGGTTCTCTTCGTCTCCGTTACGGGCGGCGGCGATTACCCCTTTCTTGTGGATGATACCCGGCCTGATTTCCGCAGGGACTGTGTAATTGAGATCTCCATCACCAAGTAACTGATCTTTGGTGGCACGTTTTGAATTGGGATCTCCACCCTGGACCATAAATCCTTTGATAACGCGGTGAAAAATCAGGCTGTCAAATACCTTCTCCTTCGTCAGTTTCATGAAATTGTCGCGGTGCAGCGGTGTTTCGTTGTACAACACCACTTTCATGTCGCCATATTTTGTCTTGATCAGCACCATCGGACCTTCGGGTACCGGTTTGTTTTGGGAGAAGGAGCAGGAGGAGATTAAGGCAATGGTGAGGAACAGGAATACTTTTGTCAACAAATTTTTCATGGCAAAATGCTGGGTTTCATTAATTCTATTGTATCAGTTATATCGTTTAATTGATGTTTTGTTCAGTTTTACTTTGTGTTCCTTCGTGCGAACCTTTGCGTCCTTTGTGGTGAGATTTTAAAACTTTACCACAAAGGACTCAAAGTTTAAAACAAAGATACACAAAGGATATAGTCTACAAACTATATCTTTTGGTTGGTCATAATCCAAGTAAATTAGCGATATCCTCCCGTTTAACAGAAGTAAGTTCACCACGCTTTGCCTCTCCAATTGAATGATCCAAGCGATCAGTTATTTCCTGTTCAACGATATATTTGACTTTTTCATCGATTGGTATGAGAACATAAGATTTGTTTTTACCCCGTTGCACGATAATCTGTTCTTTTTGATCAATCAAGTCAAAATATTTTTTCTGATTCTCCCTGAACTCTCTACTGCTAATGACCAACATATGATTATTTTTTATACCAATTACTTAAATTCAAAGATAACACAACAGTACCAATTTGGTACACAAAAGATGAATTTATTCTAATTTACTGAATTGATTTTGAGTTAGTGGTAGGCGACATTTAAAACATATGTGCCTGATTTCAGCCAATAAATACTAATTTTGTGTTTCGAACGCTTCAATTCAAGACCATGGAAAAGTTATCGCTGTACAACACGCTGACCCGCAAAAAAGAGCTTTTTGTCCCGATCCTGAAGGATCATGTCGGGATGTATGTCTGCGGGCCTACGGTTTATGGCAAGGCACATCTTGGCCATGCCCGGTCGGCAATTACTTTTGACCTGCTTTTCCGCTATCTTCTTCATATAGGTTACAAGGTGCGGTATGTTCGAAACATCACAGATGTTGGACACCTGGTGAACGATGCAGACGAAGGCGAAGACAAGGTGGCCAAAAAAGCAAGGGTGGAGGAGTTGGAGCCCATGGAAATCGTTCAGATTTATACCAACAGCTACCATAAAAATATGGAACAGCTAAATCTGCTTCCTCCCAGCATTGAGCCCACTGCATCAGGCCATATCATAGAGCAGATTGAGGCCATCAAAAAAATGATTGAAGCCGGTTATGCTTATGAAACCAACGGTTCCGTTTATTTTGACGTGGAAGCTTACGCGAGGAAACATTCTTATGGCATCCTTTCTGGCAGAAAAATTGAGGATCTTTATACCAATACCCGCGATCTGGATGGCCAGAGCGAGAAAAAGTCGGGACTTGATTTTGCACTGTGGAAGAATGCTCTTCCGGAACATATCATGCGCTGGCCCTCACCCTGGGGAAATGGCTTTCCCGGCTGGCACACAGAATGTACCGCTATGAGTACCAAATATCTCGGAGAAACCTTCGACATCCATGGAGGAGGACTGGATCTGCTTTTCCCGCATCACGAAGCGGAAATTGCCCAGGGAGTGGCTTGTTTCGGTCATCAGACAGTCCATTACTGGATTCACAACAACATGATTACCATCAACGGCCAGAAGATGGGAAAATCACTTGGAAATTTCATTCAGCTTGACGATTTTTTTACGGGTAAACATCCTTTGCTCGAGAAAGCCTATGATCCGATGACCATTCGGTTCTTCATGCTGCAGGCGCATTACCGCAGTCCGCTGGATTTCTCCAACGAAGCGCTGCAGGCTGCAGAGAAAGGATTCGAAAGACTGAGGAATGCCATGGCTTTGCTGACCGATCTCAAGACAGCGGGCACTTCTACCATTGATGTGGATAAGCTGAGAAACGATTGTTACGAGGCGCTGAACGACGATCTGAACAGTCCGATCCTGATTGCGCACCTCTTCGACGGAGCCAAAATGATCAATTCCGTCAACGACGGGAATGCCACCATCACCGTTGACGATCTCGCCAAACTGCAGCAGCTTTACAATGGATTGGTAAATGATGTTCTTGGACTGCAAAACACAGCGGGAGGACAGGATTCTGCAGGCGGTGAACTCTTCGGACAAGTTGTAGATTTACTGCTCACCCTTCGGCAGGAGGCCAAATTAAAGAAAGACTGGGCCACTTCGGATCAGATTCGTAACCGACTGACTGAAATAGGTTTCGAAATCAAGGATACGAAAGAAGGTGCCGACTGGAAGCTGAAAAACTGACAATTCAGATTTTCTATAACCGTTTGGCGAAAAATCGCTTTGTGTCCTTCGTGCATCCCTTCGCGTCCTTTGTGGTTAATTTTTTTTACCACAAAGGTCACTAAGGATAACTCAAAGGACACAAAGGAATTCCGACTAATCAACTAATTTTTATCCCTTTTCACGTAAGTTGTGTGAAGCAATTCATGAGAAAGATGACCGAGCGGGTGGCCGAGAAAATCCTTGTACAAGGCCATTACATCCTTATTCTGATGTGACTTGCGCAATTGTTTCCCTTCATCTTCGCGGTAGATGGCCTGCATGCGTTTCATACGAACAGAATCATCCACCGGACGGGGTTGGCCTCCGCCACTTATGCATCCGCCGGGGCACCCCATCACTTCAATGAAATGGTACGGACTCGTACCCAAACGAATCTCTTCCATCAGTTTGGATGCTCCCTTCAATCCGCTTGTTACGGCGACCTTCACGGTTACGCCATCCAGGAATGAGTATGCTTCAACAGGATTTTCAATTTTCAGGTCGGCAGTTTTGACCTGTTTCAGACCTACCAAAGGTTGAACGTGCAATGCTTCCATGGGTAGTTCTCGACCGGTAACCAGTTCATATACAGTTCTTATCGCTGCTTCCATTACACCGCCTGTTGTGCCGAAAATATCAGCGGCACCGGATGAGAGTCCAAGTGGTGAATCAAATTCTGAATCAGGAAGCTGGGCAAAATCGATACCCGCATCCTTGATCATCCTGGCCAGTTCGCGGGTCGTCAGAACGGCATCAACATCCCTGACTCCATTGGATTCCATTTCAGGACGTGTGATTTCAAATTTCTTGGCGGTACAGGGCATGACTGAGACCACGAAAATATCCTTCGGGTCAATGTTTATCTTTTCGGCAAAATAGGTCTTGATGAGCGCCCCAAGCATCATGTGGGGCGATTTGCAGCTGGAGAGATGACCGAGGTGGTCAGGATACTGATGTTCGACATATTTGATCCAGCCCGGACTGCAACTGGTGATCATTGGAAGTACAGCGGGTTCAGCAGTTGTGAAGGTCTCTGTCACCCTTTTCAGAAACTCTGATCCTTCTTCAAGGATGGTCAGGTCGGCAGCGAAATTGGTATCAAAGACGTAGTTGAAACCCAGTTCCCTCAAGGAGGTTGCCATTTTACCTGTAACAAGTGTGCCTGGTTCGAATCCGAATTTTTCGCCCAACGCCACCCGGACTGCCGGAGCGGTCTGGACGATCACAGTTTTGGATTTATCGAGCAAGGCATCCCAGACGAGTTGTGTCGAGTCTTTTTCCTTTAGGGCGCCAACCGGACAGACCACGATGCACTGACCGCAGTTGGTACAGATGGAATGGCCGAGGCTTTCATCTTCCGATGGACCAATAAAGGTGGCAAAGCCGCGGTGGTGTGCATTCATCACCCCTACGCCCTGGATCTCGTTGCAAACCGTAACGCACCTGCGGCAGAGAATGCATTTGGAGCTATCCCTGACGATGGATGCACTGGTGCTGTCGACGATGTCCTTCGACTTGACCCCTTCGAACCTGAATCCGTCGATCTGGATTTGTTCGCCCAGGTCCTGAAGTTCACAGTTCTGGTTGCGGTGGCATCCCAGGCAATTTTTTGGATGATCCGAAAGAATCAGTTCGTAAAGAACCTTTCGTACCTTCCTGACTTTGGATGTGTTGGTGTGGACTACCATCCCTTCCCTGACCTCCGTCACACAGGATGCCATCAGGTTCCTTGCCCCATCGACCTCGACCACGCATATTCTGCATGATCCCATCTGATGGACATTCTCCAGATAGCAAAAATGGGGGATCAGGATGTTGTTCTGCTTGGCTGCTTCGAAAATGGTGGTACCTTCTTCGGCCTGGATGGTTTTATCGTTGATTGAAAGTGTTACGAGTGACATAATTTCAAAATTAACGGGTTAGTGTTTTGAACATTGCAGGCAACGCATGGCTTCCGCGATGGCATTGAGCTTATGGAATCCCTGTGCAACTTCCTCGAAACTGGTGCGGCGTTTGTCGTCCTCGAGATATCTCATCGGAAAGCGTTCGTGCTCGATGGTATTGGCCTCGTCCGGGCGAAGGTGGGGTATTTCAATCGGTTCGCCGGTATTCAGAATTCCCTTACCTCCGAGATATTTATCGATCGATTTGGCAGCAACTTTTCCGTCGGCGATGGCAGTGATCACTACATCCGAACCTCTTGCAACATCTCCACCTGCAAAAACACCTTTTTGAGTGGTCATTTGCGTCGTATTGTCCACCACAAAGGTGCCCCAGTCTGTCAATTCCACATCCTGACGTGTCACAAACGGAAGGTCTGAATATTGGCTGACAGCCGGTATGGCCATGTCAATGTTCAGGGTAAAGTGGGAATTGGGTTGTTGGACAGGTATTCTGCGTCCGTCTTTTCCGAATTCACCGGGTTCCATCCTCAGACATTCAATGTGGCGTACTGCCCCGTTCCCCAGGAACCTCACAGGAGCAACCAACTCATGCAATACAATGCCTTCATCCAGGGCATCCTGTACCTCCCTCCGGTCGGCGGGCATCTCTTCCCGCGTCCTGCGGTACAAAATATGAACTTTCTCAGCACCGAGACGCAAGGCAGACCTGGCAGCGTCGAGGGCTGTATTTCCGCCTCCAATCACCGCCACGACCCCTTTGACTGTCACCTTTTTGTTGAGGTTGATATCCTTTAAGAAATCCAACCCATGGTAGATTCCTTCCATTTCTTCCCCTTCGATGCCGATTTTGCGCGAAAGCTGCGTGCCCGTGGCGATGTAAATGGCCCCATATTTGGCTTTCATTTCGGCAAAAGTGATGTGTTCCCCTACCTTGGTGTTGTAGAAAATATTGATTCCCGATTGCAGAATCGAATCAATCTCTTTTTTCAGCACATCCTTTGGTTGCCTGTATTCAGGTATTCCATAGGCCAGGATTCCGCCAGCCACACTTTTCTCTTCATAAATGTCGACGGTATACCCTAACCGGGAAAGATAATATCCGCATGTGAGCCCCGACGGACCTGCCCCGATGATTCCAACAGACTTTCCGTTTTTCTGGAACATCATGTTCATATAGGGTTCATCTGAATTAAGCACATAATCGGCAGCATAACGCTTCAGGTCAGCAATCGCAATCGATTCGTCCAGTGAAGCCCTGCGGCATTTGCTCTCGCATGGGTGCGTGCAGACTCTTCCGCAGATGGATGGGAACGGATTGTCCTGTCGGATCAGGTTGTAGGCGTCCTTCACCCTTCCTGCCGCGATCAGCGCGATGTATCCGGGTACGTTCACACCTGCCGGACATGCATTCTGGCATGGCGAAATGAATAATTCACTGCATACACCCGAACGGCAATATTTCTTATGAATGTGTTCGTCGTATTCGTGCCTGAAATATTTGATGGTACTCAGAACCGGATTAGCCGCCGTTTGTCCGAGACCGCAAATGGCAGATTCCTTGATGGAGGTACCCAACTCAATCAGTTTCTCAACGTCGCCGGGTTCTCCCTGGCCTACCGTGATACGTTCCAGAATTTCAAGCATCCGTTTTGTTCCCAACCGGCAGGGGGTGCATTTCCCGCAAGACTCTTCCTGTACAAAATCCATGAAGAACCTTGCCATGTCCACCATGCAAGTATCTTCGTCGGCTGCAATAAGTCCTCCGGATCCCATGATTGCTCCGTGTTTGATCAGCGAGTCGTAGTCGATCGGCGTGTTGAGGTGTTCGGCTGTCAGACAGCCTCCCGAAGGACCTCCTGTTTGGGCTACCTTGAAATTTTTATGTTTGGGTATGCCTCCGCCAATATCGAAAAGAATTTTTCCGAGGGAGATGCCCATTGGAACTTCAATCAGTCCTTTCATCCGGATGTCTCCGGCCAGGGCGAAGACCTTCGTACCCTTACTTTTCTCCGTTCCGATGGAAGCAAACCAATCGGCTCCCTTGAGAAGAATGGGGGCTATGCTGCCGAATGTTTCCACGTTGTTGATAACGGTGGGTTTGCCATACAATCCGCACTGAACAGGGAACGGAGGTTTTTGGGTTGGTTCGCCTCTTCTTCCTTCCACGGAGGCCATCAGGGCCGTTTCTTCCCCGCACACAAATGCTCCGGCTCCGATACGGATCTCTATATCGAAATCAATTCCGGAGGAGAAGATGTTGGTACCGAGTATTCCTGCTGCCTGCGCTGCCTTGAGAGCAATGGTGAGGCGTTCGATGGCGATGGGGTATTCTGCACGAATGTAGACCACCCCTTTGGTCGCGCCGATGGCATATCCGCCGATGATCATCCCCTCTATCACCGCATGCGCATCGCCTTCCAGCAAACTGCGGTCCATGAATGCACCAGGGTCTCCCTCATCTGCGTTGCATATGATATATTTCTGGTCGCTCACCTCTTTGGCTGCCATTTCCCATTTCAATCCTGTCGGGAAGCCGCCGCCACCCCTTCCGCGCATACCTGATCTCTTGACTTCGTCGACTACCTGGGCAGTGGTCATGGAAGTGAGCGCCTTGCAGAGGGCAAAATAACCGTCATTGGCGATATACTCCTCGAGGGAGGCATAGTCGATGGTACCGCAATTGCGGAGAACAATCTTCTTCTGATGCTTGAAAAAATTGATATCCTGCATGTTGGGAATTTCTTTTCCGGTTTCAGGATCCTTGAAGCAATATTTAGTGTCGATTTTCCCCTTCTTGATGTGTTCCTTAACGATATGAGCCATGTCAGAAGGCTTTAGGTTGCAATAAAGGGTCTGACCAGGATTGATGATCAGGGTTGGGCCCAGGGTACAGGCACCCATGCAACCTGTCAGGTTGATTTTTACCTTGTCGGTCAGCTTCTCGTGTTCGAGCGCTTTGACAAATGCCTCCTTTACTTCACGGCAGTCGGAGGAGAGACAGCCTGCAGCGTAGCAAACATGCGCCACATACTGGTATTTTGACTCCTGTTCCTTAAACAATGTCCTGACATCATTCAGATCATTCAGAGATTTTATATACATATTTTTTGAGTTTGGTTATCCGGAAATAAGCAAAAAGCAGAAATCGCAAATTATTTCAACATACCGAGAATACGGTGCAGCTTGTTGGGGTTCACCTGTTTGTAAACCTTGTCGTTGATCGTCATGGCGGGAGCCAGACCACATGCGCCGATACAGCGCATTACCTGAAGCGAGAATATCTTATCGTCCGTAGTTTCGCCCACATCACAACCAAGAACTTCCTTCAGTTTGTTGACCACATCTTTCCCGCCCCTGACGTAGCAGGCCGTTCCCAGACAAATGCCGACAGTGTATTTGCCTTTGGGTTTTGTCGAAAAGAAGGAATAAAAAGTGAGGACACTGTTCACTTTGGAATTGGGGATATCCATCTTTTCTGCAATAAATGACTGGACCTCTGCAGGCAAATAACCAAAAATCGCCTGGGCCATGTGAAGGATCTGAATCAAATTATTTTCCTTCCTGTCATAATCGTCCATTACCTGTTCGAGCACGCGGTATTTCTCTGCCTCAGTCATGGAATGGACACTACAAATTTCTTCGTGCGTAATCATAAGTTTGGTGTTTAGTTTGTCGGGGCTGCTCGAAATAAGCGGTATTGTGCGGGAAAGAAAAGCTCATTCAAACAGCTTCACCGTCCAAAGCTAAAAAAATATTGCAGTCTAATAG
>Ga0073936_10008312_pt1 | contig 13229 bp, 13 predicted proteins | sample AliMusrvi5mmetaG_FD_87041 | JGI IMG/M metagenome (GOLD analysis project Ga0073936, IMG submission 87041) | Freshwater lake bacterial and archeal communities from Alinen Mustajarvi, Finland, to study Microbial Dark Matter (Phase II) - Alinen... | ecosystem: Environmental > Aquatic > Freshwater >... | reverse complement strand
GAACGGCTGCCCGACGATAGCAATGGCAACAACGTCTACCTACTAAAGCAGCCTCGCGTTTGTAACGAGTGCTGTCTGCAAACAACCAAGGTTCTTTGCCCGCGCTGCGGTGGGCAAACCGACATTGATGAAACATCAGACTACTATTGCCCCAGCGACCCCGACACCGTCGTTAATTCCAATGTCGTAAAACGGGAGGGGCATCTTATAAACGGAAAAGAAATGGATTGAAGAATTAAGGAATTGGCGTTTTTTGTTTTTGAACCGGAAAGGAAAGAGAAACCATCATGGCAATGTTTGCACCGGCCACACGCCGGAAATTGAAATTGAGACTAGCACTCTGTTCGCCAGCGGGCTACGGAAAATCTTACACGGGGCTGGTGTTCGCGGCGGCCTTGGCCAAAGCGGGCGGCAACGGCCATCCGCTGAAAATCGCCGCGATCGATACGGAGCACGGGGCACTCTCGAAATACGCGGGACAGATCGTCGTCGATGGCACAGCCCCCACGTTCGATGTGTGCGAGCTTCAGCACTTCGCGCCCTCGGCCTACACGGCGGCGATCCGCGAGGCGGCGGCGTCTGGGTATGGTGTTCTGATTATTGACTCCCTTAGCCATGCCTGGTCGGGAGTTGGCGGCGCACTGGCCCAGGTCGATCAGAAATCGGCAGCCGGCGGCAATTCCTTCACGGCCTGGAAGGACGTGACGCCCCAGCACAACGAGCTGGTGGAGGCGATCCTGGCCTATCCCGGCCACATCATCGCCACCATGCGAACCAAGATGGAATACGTCTTGGAGGAAGAGGATCGGAAGGGTCGGAAGGTGATGGTCCCCAAAAAGATCGGCATGAAGCCGGTCCAGCGCGAGGGCATGGACTACGAGTTTGACATCGTTGCCGACATGGACGAATCCCACACGCTCATTGTGGGCAAGACCCGCTGCCCGGCGATCGACGGCCAACGGGTGGTAAAGCCGGGCCCCGAATTCCTGACTCCGGTGATTCGCTGGCTGGATGAAGGTGTAGACGCCCCTGCGGAAATCAAGCCGGTTTTCGTTCCCGACATCGTTGTGACGGCGAGCGACGTGCAGGTTTCCGAGATCCAGGTTGCCTGCCAGACACTGGAACTGGCTGATCAACCAGGCGCAATGCTTGCCAAGCGAGGTGTGAGTCGGCTGGAGGATCTGACCCACACGCAGGCCGACGAAATCCTGGCGACACTCCGAAAGAAGATCCAGGCCCGGAAGGTCGAACTCGAAGCCAAGCTGGCAGCGGCCGAGAAGGAGAAGCCGGCAGCCACAAGCCCTACCTCCACCCCGACCGACAAAGGATCCGAGAAATCCGCGAGCGAATCCAGCGGGTCTGCGACAACGACCGTCGGCGTCGAGAGCCATCCGGCCCCCGAGAATCCTGATCGAGTCGGCTCGATTCACGAGGACGACGCCAAACGGATTGTCGCCTATTGCCGCAAACTGCAAATCGGCGACGCGGACCTGAAGCGAATCCTCAACAAGCGGATGACCAGCGGCAACCCGCCGCATCCCGTGCAGAGCATTCCGAACCTCTCCCACAACCAGGCCCAAGACATCATCAGCAATCTGCGGGCGGCGCTGCAAAAGAGGTTTCCCGACGCCTCCCCTTTTTGACCACGGATGATTGGCCGGCGAAAGTCCGCCCGATCATCGACAGATACGGAATCGACGGGTTTGTAGCGGCGGCCCGTCTCTTCGCGGTGCATGAATGTTTCGCCGCTGTTTTCACGTTCGCAGAAATTCTGCAAATCGAAACTTACCTCAAAGACCAGTCGTGAACGCCACAAGCACTGCCAGCGGCATCTATGCCATCGTAAACAAGACCATGTTGTGAAAGTAGTGGCGGTGCTTCGGGGAAAGAAGCAGTCGTCGGAACTTGTTGCAAAACGGATGGCGGCGAAACGAACATTTTGGGAACGACGGAGGGGCCTATCGAGGCAAGCCGCTCCGCAATTTGATTTTGCCTCAAACAACCAGTAACGGAAAGGACAGTGCAACATGAAGGCATCAGCCAAGGGCTATCAGTCAGAGAGCGACGTGAAGGGCAAGCCCGCCCCCGTGGATGGCCACTATCACGCCACCATCAGCAACGTCAATGATTCCCGCGTTCGAAAGGATGGATCGCCGCTCAATGCGACCATCGTGGAATTCGAGGTACTTGCCGGCAGCGTGCCGGGGCAGGAAGGCAAGACGGTCAGCCAGTGGTACAACCTGGACGACCAGGGGAACGAAACCGCCGAATACTGCGAGAAGGTTTCGCGGTTGTGCATGGCGGCCGGCATTCTCAAGCCGGGAGAAGAGAAGGACGTTGACGCCGCGGACCTGGAGAATTGCCAAGTCATCATCAAGGTCCAGAACTACGCCAAGAAGACCGGCGGTACGGGCTGCGGGCTGGCCGACTATGGTCTGGGCGTGTGGGGCGTCAACCACCCCGACGTGGCCAGCGTGCCTAAGAACCTGGAAGCGATCCGATTGTGGAACGAGGACCGCGGCGTCGGGGCACCCGCGCAGCGGGTCGGCAACGGCAACGGCCAGGCGGCGGTTGGCGGGAACGGTCACACGCCGGTGAGCGGCGGCGCGGCAACCGCGACGGTTTCGGCGGACGACATCTAGGATCATCGTCGATCGCCCGTGTGTGGGCGTGGATTGAAACCAGGAAGCAGGGTTCAGGCTCGTTGCCTGTTCCTTTCCGTGTGCTACCCGCCGTTTTTCTATCGCGAGATTGCGGCGGGTAGCCCTTTTTCACCTGTCAACTGGTAGGGATTGAAACGTGTGGCAGATCGAACTTTACCAATCCGACGCCGACAACGGCCCGCGATGGTGTCCCGTGGGCCTCTTCACGCTTGCGGGCGTGGCCGTCTGGCGCTGGGAATATCCGGCCGATGCCCGTTGGTGGTTGAGTCAGTTGTTTACCGACGTGCCCGAGAGTCAGAAACGAGTTCTGAGAGTATGACCGCCCCCAAACCAGACACCCTGACCGCGATTTTCCTGGAAGAATCCCACCGCTGGGGCACCACGGCGATTCTCCGGTGCGAGGTGCGCGCAGAACGGGCAGCCAAAAAAGAGCCGGCAGTAGTTATGGCGGGAGCAAAAGGCATCGACGCGGTCGATGATCCTTTCCTTGACATCGACACTGACGACGAAACCGTCACCGTCAAAGCCTACGACTGCGAGGAAGGCGAGCTCGAATCCGGTATGTTGTACACCTTCTACGGGGAGTGGAAGGAATACCAACCCAAGCCGAACAAGTGGAACCCAACGCCCGAAGCGGAGTTGCAATTCCACGCTCGCAAGTGGCGGCGCGTGAAGCCATATGATCGTCAAGGGGTGATTCGTTGGCTACGACAGTGTCCGGGCATCAAGGAGGGAATCGCAATGCGATTATGGACTGCCTTCGGCCCGGACGCCATACAACGGGTGAAGGATGAACCCGAAGCGGTGGCGGCGGAGATTGGCGCTGGATTCACGGTGGAACGAGCGACGATGGCCAGCGCCCACCTCAAGGAAAACGACGCGTTGGAAGCGGCGTTCGTCGATCTGGGAAGCCTACTGGACGGTCGGGGGTTCCCCCACAGTCTGCCCAAGAAGTTGGTTCGCGATTTCGGCGGCAACGCAGCGGCAAAAGTGAAAAAGAACCCCTGGCTGCTGCTGGGATTCAAGGCTACCGGCGTGGCCCGCGTCGACAAACTGTACCTTGATCTGGGCGGCAGGCCCGACTCGATCAAACGCCAGGCAATCATCCTGTGGAAGTGTCTGCTGGATGCCGGCAATACGACCGGCGACACCTGGCAGCGAGACGCGGCGGCAGAAGAGATGCTGCGGGGCCGGATCGCGGGTGCCGAGTTGAAGTTCCAAAAGGCGGTAGAACTTGCCCGCCGCGGCGGCTTGGTCGCCATCTGGCATGACGAGAATACACAGCGGTGGCTGGCCGAAGGCACGCGCGCGAAACACGAAGGCTACATCGCCAAGCGGGTTGCTGAGATACTCAATCCGCATGCCACACGAATTGCGAAATATCGTTCGGCCATCGAAGAGAAAACGATAACGCCAGACTATACGAGGTGTAGCCGCTGCGATCAGAAGTTAACGGCGAAAACCGTCGCGGTCCTTAATGATAATCCATACGGCCCCGAGTGCATCACGAAGGTTGCTGGCGGGGAAGATGCCCAGCGGATACCGTTGGCCGACTGGTTGAGCAAATCGGCGGTCACGATTCGTCGTGTAGTGAAGAAGCAGATCGGCGTCGACGTACTGCAAGTCACGTGCGATTGGCCCGATGTCTCCACGCTTAACCTGTCGGATCATCAGCGCGAGCAACTGGCCGCGGTCTTCGCGAAGAAATCGCCCCTGCTGATCCTGGGCGGGGCACCCGGTACTGGAAAGAGTTATGCCGCGGCCCGCATCATCAAGGCCCTGGCAGAAATGATCGGGCTGGATAACATCGCTGCCGCTGCACCAACAGGCAAGGCCGCGGTGCGTCTGACGGAGATTCTCGACGGATACGAAATCCCCCTGCGGGCCACCACGGAACATCGCCTGCTGGGCGTGGCGAAAACGCCCGAGGTCGCAGGCTGGGGATTCTGCCACAACGAAGAGAACCCGCTGGATTGCCGAATGCTCGTCATCGATGAGATGAGTATGAATGACAACAGCCTGACGGCTGCCATCTTCCGGGCGCTCGACAACGGTGTGCGGGTCGTGCTGATCGGCGATTACAACCAGCTCCCGCCCGTCGGGCCTGGCCGGCCGCTGTACGACATGATTCAGGCCGGCGTGCCCTGCGCAGAGTTTCGCGAAATCCGGCGCAACGCCGGGACGATCGTGCGAGCCTGCGCGGCAATCCGCGACGGGCTGCCGATTCCCTGGGACGATCGGCTGGATCTGAATTCCACTCCGCCGCGGAATTTGAAGCTGATCCCCACGCGGAACAACAAAGAATCGCTCGACAGCCTGGTCAATTACCTGCGCGCCCTGCAAGGCAAAACAATCCCCGTGGACCTGAAGGATCCGGCGGGGCCGCGGCGGGAGGTCGATGTGGTATGGGACGTCCAGGTGCTGGCCGCCACAAACGGTCTGCGGCGGGGGCAAAGCGAGATCTCGCGCGTCGAACTGAATAAGGTACTCCAGAATGAATTGAATCCCAACGGCAGAGGATTTCCCGCGAGTCGCTTCCGAATCGGCGACAAGGTCATGAACCTGAAGAACGCCTGGGTTCCGTGCATCGACGAGACGTCGCGCCATTTTGATCCTTCCGCCAACGAAGAACAGGACGATGATGGCGAGTGCTATGTGGCCAACGGCGAGATCGGCCGAGTCATCGATCAGGAAGAGAAGCTGGTATTTGTGCGACTGGACGCGCCCTACCGCCTGTTGAAGATCCCCCGCGGCAAGGCCAGCAGCACCGCTGGGGACGACAGCGACGAAGAGGCGAAAACAAATACCGGATGCAACTGGGATTTGGCCTACGCCTGCACAATCCATAAATACCAGGGGAGCGAGGTGCCGATCGTCCTGTTCCCGATCGACGACGGCCCGGCCGCCCGCATGGTGATGAGTCGCGAGGCGTTCTTGACGGCCTGGTCGCGAGCGAAGTGGTTCTGCACCTGCTTCGGGAAGGCGGCCGCGGTCGAGCAGTTCCGCAAACGGAGCGCACTCGCGCCACGCAAAACATTTCTGACCGAGAGCATTACCGAGGGGATCGCGGTCCTGAAACAGGAAGAGCAAAGACAATGAAAGAGCCGGCAACCATCAAGCCCGAGTTGGTTCGGTACGTCGTTCGTCGCCCCGATGGTCCCGACGGCAAACCCGGAACGTATGTCGGCGACATCGACGGCCAGGCGACGGAATTCAAAACCTGGCGCAAGGCTAAGGCGGCATGCCCCGGCGGGCATGTTTTGACTCGTCATGCGGCACAGTGCAGAGAAAGGGTTTACTGATTATGGACGGTGACGAACGCATCAAGGCCCGGATCGACGCCCGCAAAGAGGCGGAGGCGATTTTGGAACTGATCGCCGAAACCACACTGCGGTGGCCGGATACCAGCAAAGACGCCCGCCGGCATTTTCTGGAAACGATCGATGCCACGGTACACGGGGCGTTGTTTCCGTTTCCGGCCAAGCCGCCCGAAAAGCCAGTCCCGAAGCCCACACCGGAAGAAAGGAAAGAGCGCAACGTCCCGCCCGATGCACAAGAGGCCCTGGAAAGCATTGACGAAATGGAAGAGCTGGCGCTGGAAGTCCCGGACGCCGGCCAAGACTTCGCCGCCGACGTACTGGAGAAGGCCCGCTCGATCGGCCGGACCATCGCACGGGCCAACAGCGTTACGGGGCCGCAGTTTGAAGCCTTACGAAACATGCGAGACGGGCTTGCCCGCTGGATCAGGGATTGAAGGAAAGGAATTGCATGAGCACCGCCACCCTCCGCAAACCCCGCCGCAAGCCGGGCGAACCAGAAACCCTGCCGTTCACCATCGCCGTCGACACCCGCGAGCAGGCCCCGTTCACATTCACCGGCATGGTTGCCGACAACGGCCGCCCGCTGGTCGTACCGACAGCGTTGGCCACACTCACCACAGGGGACTATGGAATCGTGGGAATGGAATCGCTGGTCTGCGTGGAGAGGAAATCCGCCTCCGATCTGTTTTCCACGTTGTCGGGCGGGCGCGAACGGTTCGAGGCCGAGCACGTTCGGATGATGCAATTCAAGCGCGCCGCAGTCGTCATCGAATCCGACTGGCCTTCCATGCTCCTCCAGCCGCCGGGCAACAGCAGATTGTCCCCGCTGTCTGTCCAACGAACAGCCGTATCGTGGCTGGTGAAATACGGAATCCCCTGGGTGGCGTGTCCGGGGCGGCGGTATGCCGAATTATGGACGTTTGACTTTTTACGAAAATTCTACGAACACCAACAATCCCAACTCGAAAAGGAAATCTGACCATGCGAGTATCATCGACAGCGGCCGAGGCCGCCAATAACAGCACTAACGGCCACAGCAAGCCAAATTCGCCGGCCCTGGCCCAACTCAAAGCAGCGATCGAGCCAGACGCCCTGGCGGGCGGCAACCAGGCTGCAAGCGATGCGGCAACCGCCGTCCTGGAAGCCGGAGAGGATGACGACGGCGACGAAGAGGCAGGCAACCAAGCTAGCGACAACCAAGACGACGCAGGCGAAGACGTGGAATTCGTTCGCATCGGTCAACCTGACATTGCGACCGAGACAACGGACGCGGCCCAGGTCGCTCCCATTGTCGCTCACGAACCGCCCGGCACGATCAACAACCCGCCTTGTGTCGCGCCGGTGATTGACAAACCGGCTGTGTCCCCTGCGCCCACCCCCTGCGCCCCCATCACGGACGTTGAAGAGGAGATTTCCGAGATTGGCGAACGGATCGTCAAGCACTCCTGCAAAATCTCCGAACTCGATGCCGCCCTGAAGGCGGAAAAGAAGAGTTGGAAAACCGCCAGCGACGAACTGGTCGAATTGCACGGAAGGAAAGCGGAATTGATGTTGGCCCAGAAAGAGAAGGCCGAGCGGGAAGCCACGGCGACAACGCGAGTTTTCTCGCCGATCCTCGATCCCAGCCGGCCGCAAACCGACCTGACCGCATTGCGGTATGAAGAACAATCAAACACAGGAAAGCCTCTCCCCGAAATCGAGTCCACCGAGGCCCACGCCGCCAGGATCGCCGAGGCGTTCGCGCCGGCGCCGGCGTCGGCCCCTACACCCGAGCAAGAACGCTACGACCATGATTTCCGGTCGCTGGCCATGGACGGCCTGGACGGGATTACCCCCAAGATCGTGGAGATTCTGCACGCCAACGACATCTACACGGTCGGGGCCTGGCAGGACTTGCCGAAACGCGGATTGGAATACACGCAGTTGTCGGCGGCTGGTGCCAAGCTAACGGAAGCCCGGTTCGAGAAGGTGATGGACGCAATGACCAAATACCTCCAAAACAACCCGAGGCCGCTAGTGGAAGTTATTGAACCAATGGCGGAAGCCGACACACCCGCCGTTGTCGGTGGATTGGACGTTGATGACATTTGACCCGATACACCAGGTCCGCGCGGACCTGCCCCCCGTGCTAGTCCCACGAGGGCGAATACATGAAGGAGGCCGTTTTATGCGAGTGAGATCATCGACCGTCAATGCCAAGCACTCACATGAATACGCGGCCGCGCTGGCGTCTACTCACTGGAGAGAGCTTATCAAAATCGCCCTTGCACGGAGCAACGCGACGTGCGAATCGTGCCGGCGCTCGCCATTCGATAGCATGAAGCCGATTCACCTTTCCTTGCACCACCTGACCTACGAACGGTTGAGGAAGGAATTGGAAATCGATGTTATTCTTCTCTGCGAAGACTGCCACAAGGCGGCCGACGCCAGACGTGCGCAAGAAACTGCAATGCAGCGATCTGCCAGACTTTACCATGCCCGTGTCAATGGTTGGGCAACGAAAGTCTACGGCGAGGATTGGCACGAACATCAAGACGAAAACAGCGTTTACGAACGATTCGACCGCTGGGCAGAACACCAAGAGGAATAAAGTGGTCAAGAATGGCAAAACACACAGAACACGATGTTCCCGGCATCAAACAGGCTGCCTCTGGCCGCTGGGCTGAAATTCTCGCCACCCTGGGGCATCTCCCCGCCGAGATCCTCGATGGCAAGGGCCACCCCTGCCCCAAGTGTGGCGGACATGACCGCTTCCGGTTCACCAATCAGGGCGACGGCGGTTCGATCCTGTGCAACCAGTGTCCGGGCGGGAAGAAGATGGGCGACGGTATCGCGTCCCTCGCCTGGGCAACGGGAGAAGACTTTCCGACCGTGGCCGGGAAACTCTCTGATTACCTGGGCGTGCCGCCAATTCCATCAGCCAACGGCGACGGCAAGCGAAAGAAGAAAGAGTATAAGCCCGACGATCATCTCGCGTGGAAGCCGTGGAGTCCCGTGGCGCTTGCCCTCTGGATTCTCCGCAAGCCGGGCATGACGGTCGAATCCATCCAGGCGGCCGGCGGCCGGCTCGCTCGCTACTCCTACTACGCCGACGATCTAGGCCGCTACGAAACCAACGTGCTGGCCTTGCCGATCTATTCCCCGCCGCAACTCTCGGCCGGAGAACCCACGGGCTACATCGTCTGGAATATCTGCGGCGACAACAGCGGCCGACTCCCAAAAATTAGCGGTTCAGGCAAGGAGAAAAAAACCGAGTGGGTCAAAATGAAGGTCACGCTGGGCAGCAAGTCCGGGCTGACCTTCTTTCGCGGTTTGGAGCAGATCGCGCCCAACCGCGAACCCCGCCCGGAAGTTGTCTGGAAAACTGCCGGGCCGACTGACGCCATGGCGCTTTGGACGATCATCCCGCCCGAACTTCGGGACCGGCATATTATCGTCACGAACTCTTGCGGCGAAAACGAAAACATCAAGGTCGCATGGGCGGAAGTCTTTCGGGGCCATCGCGTTCACATCATCCACGACGCCGACGATACCGGCGACATTGGCGCTGCCAAGTGGATCAAGGCCCTCGTCGGCATCGCGGCGGAAGTCCGCCACGTCCGGTTGCCATTCTTTGAACTGACTGGCGACGGCAAGCCGCAAAAGGACGTGCGGGATTTTGTTTCCGCCGGCCACTCCTACGCCGAATTGCTCGCGGCGGCCGATGCTACCGCCCCCGCCGATCCGAACGAAATCGAGGGGGCGATTGAACGGCAAATTTGTTCCTCTCTCTGCCTGGACGTGCTGGGTGAACATCCTGGCGGCGAAATCGTGGTGTTTGCCTCCCACGACTCCCGCCGCAAAACGGACTGGATCAAGGACATCGACCGGCTGAAATACTCCAAGCTGATCCAAATTACCGGGCCGCCGGCTATCGACCAGGTGGACGAATCGGGGCAGGATCGGGATAAGCACACCATGCCTGCCGTTCGCAACGCCATCGCGTATCTCGCGGGCCGGCAGCGGTTGAACGACCATTCCCTTTCCGGACCCGGCTGCTGGCAAGCCCTGAGCGAACGCGGCGACGAAGTGCCGGGCGTGGTGGTGGTGGGGGCAGGGGAAGCGGCGCTATGGGACGGCCAGAACCTTACGAAAATTACCCGCCCTATCGCGGGTGGCCGGCTGCTGGAACTCTCCTCCTCTGCCAAGTGGTACGAATTCAACCAGCTCTCTTGTATGCTCCAACAGGTCACACCGGAATTCTCCCGGCAGACCCTCGCGGAAACTGAGGCCCTGTTTGGCCGTTGGCGGTGGCGGTTCAATCGTGAATCGCCCACGATCATGGCCGGGCTGGTGACGGCGGCCTGGGTGCAAACCCTCTGGGCATGGCGGCCCCACGTCGCGGTTGTGGGTGACACACAGACCGGCAAGTCAACGCTGTTTGAGGCCCTAGATGGAATCTACGGTCTTATGGCCGAAAAGTCTTCCAAGTCCACGGCGGCCGGCATCCGGCAAAAACTCCAAGGATCCGGCCGAATTCCTCTTTGCGACGAATTCGAGAAGCATGCGAACCGGCAAGAAATTTTGGAAATGATCCGGGCAAGCTCCCGCGGCGACAAGATTTTCCGTGGAACTCAGCACCAGAAGGCAACGGAATCCTCTCTCCGTCATATTTTCTGGATTGCGGCTATCGAGGTGGGGCTACGGCGAATCCCCGACCGCAACCGCTTCATCCAGCTTGAACTTGTCCCACCCTTGGAATCTGACCGGGGCAAGCTCTGCTGCCCGCCCACACCCGAACTTCACCGGCTTGGCCAACGGTTACTGGCCATCGCGATCCACTCCCTGCCACTCGCCAAACCGCTCGCGATTCGCTTGAAGGCGTTCCAAGTGCCGGGCGTCGATCCCCGTGCAATCGAGTCCTACGCGGTCCCCGCCGCTATTCTGGCCGTGGCGCGGGGCATGACGGACACCCAAGCCGAGCAGATTTTGCGGGCAATGGTCGTCACAGCACCGCAAGAAGACCAGCAAATGAGCGACCAAGAGGACATCTTGCAAGCCATCTTCCGGGCCGTGGTGACGATGGAGACGGGCAACGACACAAAAACCGTAGTCTCTCACAACACGGTTGCGAGGTTATGGGAGATGCTCCCGAACCCCGAAGCACTGGCAGCACTAGAGAGACACGGTATCACACAAACCTCCGAAACAAAAAAACAGCATGCCGAAGGAGGTGAAAGATTTTGTTTTATCGACCATCGCGACGTTTGCGAAAAATTGCTTCGGAATTCTGAGTGGTCCGAACAGTCAATCGACCAGATTTTGAAACGAATTCCAAATGCTGAAATTTCACGGCGAAGAATTGGCGCGCGCAGAACCTATGGAGTTTTGATCCCGGCAAAATTTATCGACTCCAAAATTTCAGGAATTGATGAAAGAGAAAATTCTACGGAGGTATATCGTGCAGAATTTTGAGAAAACCCCACCACAGAATTTTTTTAATCAGCCTGCTGTCCCGTCTGTCCAAATGAAGTCGATTTTTTGGGACAGCACACGGGACAGCAAAAACATATCAAAAACACGGCATTTAACCATACTATACCACCCATTTATATTGTATTTCTATTGTGCTGTCCCGCAAACCCGTGGTCACCAAGACAACCCCCTTAGCGCGTGCGCGCCCGCACACGCACACGCACACGCACACGCACATGTGTAGGGGGCTTAGTCCCGGTGAGGACGGGATTACGGGACAGCACACATTAACTAATTATATCGCAACACTTTACGCTGTCCCATTGCTATCGACTTCGTTAGGCCAGTTGGGACAGCACAACAATGGGAAAGTTAGACAACATAGGAGGATACAACGTGTCTATTCAACTTCCGGGGAGATACCGCAATGCGATTACGGAACTCCACCCAAACAATCCGACTCTTGCCGTCAGTTCCGACGGCACTATTTGGACACTGAGAACTCCTCGCGGATATGTCGGCACACGCTGGCGAAAGGTCAAGGCAACTCCCGGCGGCCCCTGGCGGCATAAGTATCTCGCTGTCTTCGTTTACCACCCAGGCAATGAACAACGTAATGTTGCGGTCCACAACCTTGTCTTGGAAACCTTCGTTAGCCCGCCGCCAAATTGTAAATTCAAGGCGTATCACGAAAATCGCGATTGGCGGGACTGTCGGCTGAAAAACCTATTTTGGGAGCTTCGCAAAAATGACGAGCATTTTAGATGAAATTGATCGACTGCCACAAACCAAACCGGAAAAGCCTCTCTCCCTCCTGGCCAGAATTCGGCAAACCTACCCGGCCGCGGCTGGGGCGGGGACGGTTGCTGCTGCTGCCGCCGCTGCCACTGCTGCCTCTACAACAGCCCCGTCGCTGTCGAACATTCCGAACGGTAAAAGACCAGACCCCACGGCCGCCGCCCAACCCCGGTTGTTCGTTGTGGCCGTCCAGGAGCCTCGCGGCTTCCGTGGCCCCGATGATCCGGACATTGTCTACTCGCCTGACGCCAGTTTGTCTGAGCGGCGGGCGGCACTCGAGCAGTTCGAGTGGTGCAACTTAGTCGAGGCGAGGGAAGCGAAGGCGAAAGCCAGAGAGAAACAAACTACCCATGCCTACCGGCAGGCAGGCCAGCAGGCAGGCCAAAATAATCATCTTGAAATTTATTCAGGAGCAAACATAGGGGACGAGGGATGGAAACCATTGCCGACGCGGAGCGGACATTAGCGGGTCGTAATAACCAGCCACCCACGCACGGAGCGCATGCAAAATGAATTACCCGAAATGCCCACAGTGCGAACAACGGATTGAACTACCGTCTGGATTTTGCGGCTGCACCATCCGTCCCAACGATCCCACCCCCGAGGAGATCGCCGCCATCGTCGGCGCGCCGTTAGTGGACGATAGCCTCCAGGAGGTGGATCGCGAGATCGCGGCGCGGCTGGCGGGACTCACGCGCGAAAACTACCCGTATCCGATTGTGGGAATCGAGTGCAACGGGCGAGTGATACCGAACACGATGGATTGGTTTTTGCCGTCGCCAAATGGCCATACACCACATTGTATGAGCCGTTCGAGAGGCGAGAACGCAAGGTGTGGAAGAATCGCCGAGGAGCCAATCAAAGCAAGTGAGTGAAAAGCAAAGATAACGATTGGGGGATGAGCTGAGTTTCCGACCGGCTATATCTTGCTAAATGGCTTGGAAGTCGAATCTTAAGATTTATCTCGACGATGCTCTTGACACTTCCCCGAGAT
>Ga0073936_10008305_pt1 | contig 13232 bp, 11 predicted proteins | sample AliMusrvi5mmetaG_FD_87041 | JGI IMG/M metagenome (GOLD analysis project Ga0073936, IMG submission 87041) | Freshwater lake bacterial and archeal communities from Alinen Mustajarvi, Finland, to study Microbial Dark Matter (Phase II) - Alinen... | ecosystem: Environmental > Aquatic > Freshwater >... | reverse complement strand
TAATAGGTCTGCTGTGTAACCCCTATCCTGCGGCTCGCATCCGCAACCGACCCGCCCTGCGAAAGCACAATCTCCGCCTCCCGTAGCTTGCCAATAACTTCCTCAGGCTGATGCCTGCGTCCCCTCCCAAATCTCCTTCCACGGTTCCAATATGATAGTCCCTGGACCACTTGGAAGGGGGCAGATCATATGAGGGCTTTTCTGACGGCGAAGCCATGGTCATGGATCGCACCGAAATAGAAAAAGAACTGGACGTCGCGGCCGCCCAATTCCACACGGCGCTGCAACCGCGCGCCAGGCACATCGAATGGCGATCTGCGATCACCTATGGATCCCTGGCGGAGTATATCGCCGACCAGGCCCGCGCCGCTGATCTGATCATCACCGGTAAAGACCTGGGTGCAAACCTGCTGGACGAGAGCCGCAGGGTCAATGTTGGCGATCTGGTTATGCGTGCAGGCAGGCCTGTACTCATTGTGCCCCAGGGCGTGACGGCACTGAACATGCGCCATGCGGTCATTGGTTGGAAGGAAGCGCGTGAAGCGCGAAGGGCGGTTGCGGATGCGTTGCCCCTGTTACAACTGGCCGGGCAGGCGACTGTGTTGGCGGTTACCACGCAGGATGCCTGTGATCGCACCCGTGGACAGGTTCAGGACGTCGCCAAATGGCTGGAAGAGCATGACGTGCGGGCTACTGCCGATGTCGCGGTCACCGGCGGTGTTGAAGTGGGCCATCTGCACGCCAGTCTGATGGATCGTCGGTGCGATCTGCTTGTTGCAGGCGCCTATGGTCATAGCCGGCTTAGTGAGTGGGTGTTCGGAGGTGTGACGATGGACATGCTGCTCGATCCCGACTTCTGTGTCCTGGCATCGCACTGAGAGCCGCATTCCATCAGAGTTGTCCGGGATGTCGGCGACGCGCGCGCCGCCCATGAATGCGATTCGCAGCGCCGGTGCCGGACGGTGCTTAAGCCTCACTGCAACGGCAGCAGAACCGGCGCAACCTGCCGGAGCAGGCGCCGGGTGAAATCGGGCTGCCGCTCCGGCGCGACTTTCAGGAGATAGCGTCCGGTGCCCGCGGCGCAGCTGCCACCGCTCCAGTCGGCGCAGGCAAGCCCGCCCTTGGCCGTCCGTTCCGCCATACTGGCCCCATTCAAGGTCCACATGATGTCAGTCAGCATTTCGTAAGAAAAAATGAAATAGGCGTGTCCCGACAGGTCGTCGGGCGCCAGGCTGGCATCGACCACCTCGATGCTTTGGGACCGATACTGCATGTCGGCCAGCGGCGCCTGTCCGGCGCGATTGACCCCGCCATGCACGCTGCGCGACGTCATCAGCGCCAGGTCGTTGTCCGAGGCATAGATGGTGATGCGCCGGGTGCAGGGGGCATCGCGTTTCAACAACTGGGCGAAGTCGTCGTTGTTCGGTTCGGCGCTGACATCGGCGGCGACCAGGATCATTTCGCCCACCACCGGTCTGGGTTTGGAACAGACGGCGCCGGTCGCCGCCATGGCGATGCGCGCGCCAACGCTGTGCGCCAACACTTCGGTCTCCAATCCCGTCCCTTGCAACGCTTCCAGCAGGCCGATCAGGACCGGCACGGAATAGCCACTGCGCTCGATATCGGCCATGTAGCGGTTGAAGCGGCCTTCGCTGGACCAGTCGAACACCAGCACGGCGCATGGCCATTGCGAATCCATTGCCACTTGCGCGCCGTGCAGCAGGGCGACGCGAAAGGTGAGGTTGAAGCCTTGCGCGACCAGCATCACCTTGTTGCAGTTGCGCGCCCGTGCCGAAGCGGCGACCTGGGCTGCAAAAGCGGTCATCGCCGCCGGCCCATCACAGGCAATCGGCTCCAGCGCGGGATCCGGCGCCGCCGGGCTGACGGCATTGGCGATGGGCACACGCGCCCGGCCGCAATGGGCTACGCCACCCCAGGACTGGGAAAAGCCCGTGCCGCTGGGGGAACGGTCGGTGGCGAAGTAAACCGTCGGCGCCGGCAATGCCCCTCCGGGACCCCAGACGGAACGAATCTCGTCATGCCGCAGCGCGGCCGATAGCGTGCAGCCGCAGAGCAGTATCGCTGCTGCGGCCACCATAACTGCCCGCGTGACCGAAGCCGCCCTTTGATGCACTGGCACCCCATTCAATATCGGTTGAGCGTACGACGGCCATCCTTCAACGCCAACTGGCAAGGCTTGCTGTGACTGGCGGCGGCGTCATCTCTACCATAAGCTTTCGGAACTGGAGGCATTCTTGTCCCCTCTCTTTGTCCCATTCGGGCCGGCGCATCTGACGGCCATTGCCCTGACCTTGCTTGTGCCGCTGGCGCTGGCCCTGCTGGCGCGGCATGAGCATCTTGGCCGCCATGCCGATCGCCTGGCGCGGATCGGGCTGACGTGTTTTCTGGCGTTCGGGTGGATCGGCTGGTACGGCCAGACCATAGGGCGGCACGAACTGCACCTGGACAATGGCCTGCCCATGAATCTGTGCGATTGGGCTGAAATCGCGCTGATTGTTGCGCTGCTGACCCGTCGCCAGTTCGCCTATGAACTGGGCTATTTCTGGGGACTTGGCGGCACCCTGCAGGGCGTGCTGACGCCGCCCCTGTATTATGATTTTCCCGATCCGCAATTCATCTTTTTCTTCATCCAGCATGGCGGTGTCGTCGCCGCCCTGCTGTACCTGACCTTGGGGCAGCGCATGCGGCCGACATGGGAATCGCTGCCGCGGGTGGTCGCGGCCAGCTTCTGCTATCTCGGCGCCGCGGCGCTGGTGGATTGGGCCCTGGGCGTGAATTACGGCTTTCTGCGCGCCAAGCCGCTGGGACAAAATCTTCTCACCGCCATGTCGCCCTGGCCCTGGTACATTCCCGAGTTGGTGGCGGCAGGCATCGCCTTTGTGCTGATTTATTACCTGCCCTTTGTGTTGGTGGACTGGAGCAGACCGCGTCGGAAAAACGCCTGAAAAGGGCTGAGATCCCCAATCTTCACACAAGCTCGCAAGACACCCCGATGTTGGCTAAGTTAGCCTTAGGGGGATTCACAGGTGGCGGCTTTCAGCATTCGCACAGGGCTGCGTGACGTGTCCGCGGGCGCGATCTGCTGGATATTGTCCGCGGCCTATTGCCTGTCCTTCGCGGCGCTGATTTTCACCGGGCCCCTGGCGCCGTTCCTGGCCACCGGTGTGGCGGTGACCTTCCTGTCGGCGGCGGTTGGGGCCGCCATCGTGGCCTGGCGCAGCTCCTTTCCTTTCGCCATCGGCGGACCCGACAACGCCACCTCGGCCGTGGTCGCGGCGCTGGTGGCAGGACTGATGGCCAATTTGGGCGCCAGCGGGCATCCGCTGGGCGCGGCCCTTATCCTGATGGCGCTGGTCACGGTGGCGACCGGGTTGTTGCTCAGTGGGTTGGGCGTCAGTCACGCCGGACGGGCCGTGCGCTTTGTGCCCTATCCGGTGATCGGCGGCTTCATGGGCGCGACCGGCGTGGTGATGATCCTGGGCGCGGTACAGGTAATCGCCGACCACCGGCTGAACCTGGGCAGCATCGCGCTGTTCGCCAATAGCGAGACCGCCGCCAAGCTGGCGGCCGGGGCGGCGGTGGCGTGTGTGCTGGAACTGCTGCTGCTGCGCTCGCGCAATGTGCTGATCCTGCCCGGCGTATTGGCGGTTGCGATCATCGCCACGCACCTGCTGCTGTGGGCCAGGGGCATTCCGGTCAGCGAAGCCCAGGCGCATGGCTGGATGTTCCATCCATCGCCCGCGGCGGCGCTGAGTTCGCCCTGGAAATTGTCCGAATTGCAGGCATTCCCGTGGAGTGCGCTGCCGCATCTGGCGGGCGAATTCCTGGCGGTGATGTTTGTCGCCACCATCAGTGTGCTGCTCAACAGCACCGGCATCGAGATCGCCACCAAGCGCGAGGCCAGCGTGGACCGCGAGCTCAAGGCGGTGGGCCTGGCCAACCTTGTTACCGGGGCGCTGGGCGGTTTGGTCGGTTGCCTGACCTTGAGCCGCACCATCCTGAACCGGGAAATCGGCGCCACCGGGCGGGTGTCAGGCTTCACCCTGGCGGGCCTGTCGGCCGTGATGCTGGTGGTCGATCCGGCCTTTCTGGGCACTGTGCCCAAATTCGCGCTGGGCGGGTTGCTGTTCTCCACCGGCGGGCGGCTGGTGCTGCGCTGGCTGGTGCGCTCGGCGCGCCGTTTGCTGCTTCTGGAATATCTTTCCCTGCTGGTGATCGCCCTGATGATCATCAATTTCGGCTTTGTCGCCGGCATGGCGATCGGCATCGTGATCGGCTGTTCCACCTTCGCCTTCAGCGCCAGCCGGGTCAGCGTCATCAAATTCGGCTTTGACGGCACCGAATATCGCAGCTCGCTGGATCGCAGCGCCGACGACTTGGCGCTGCTGGCCCGGCATGGCGGCGAGATTCAGGGCATGAGCCTGCAAAGCTACCTGTTTTTCGGTTCGGCCAGCCGGCTGCAGGAAAAGGTCAAGCAGCTTCTGGCCACGCGCAGCGAATGCCGTTTCCTGCTGTTCGATTTCCGCCTGGTGACGGGGTTGGACTCATCCGCCAGCTACAGCTTTTCCCAGATCAAGGACGCCGCCGACGAGGTGGGGGCCAGGCTTGTGCTGACCGGCCTGTCACCCGAACTGGAGCGCGCTTTCAAGGTCGCGGGCTTTCTCACCGACGACATCATCATCGCCGGCGATATCGACCATGCGCTGGAGGATTGCGAGCGCGAGGTCATCCTGGCGCACCGGCCCAAGATTGATGATGCGCGCTCACTGCTGGACTGGCTGACCGAGGCGCTGGGCGATGCCGGCCATGCGCATGGACTGGCGCGCTACTGCACCCGGCGTGACGTTGCCGCGGGCGAGATCATTGCCCGCCAGGGTGATGCCGCTGACTGCATGCATTTCATCCTGGAAGGGCGCATCGCCGTCATAGTGGAACAGGGCGGGCGGGCATTGCGCCTGCGCAGTCTCGGGCGGCGCACCACCATCGGCGAGATGGGATTGATCACCCATCGCCCGCGCAGCGCCACCATCAAGGCCGAGCGGACCAGCCTGCTCTATGAACTGGCGACGAGCGATTTCGACCAGATCCAGCGGGACAATCCCGCGCTCGCCCAGGCACTGCTGCGCTTTGTGACGGCGGTGATGGCCGAACGCCTCAGCTTCGCCAACCGGGTGATCGGCATTCTCCAGCGGTGAGTGGGCCATGCTTCGACAAGCTCAGCATGAGGATTGAGTTTATTCCTCACCCTGAGCTTGTCGAAGGGTGAGCCGCTAAGCCGGTATCACGTCGAAGGCGATGGTGGTGCGCGGCGTGGGGCCGTGGAATGGCACCGTGCCGTGCCACATATAGGACGGAAACAGCACCAGCCGTCCCGGCACGGGCTGGACGCTGCGGCGCGGCGGCGGATTTTTGTCGCCCAGCTGGACGAAGCCGGACTCGCCGAACTTGATCCAGCCCTGCTTTTCCTTTTCGTCCTTCACCGCTTCGGGCACGCCGGCATAGTAACAGGAGCTGATCCAGCCCTTGGGATGGATGTGGTTGACGTGAAAGCCGCAATCCCGCAGCCGCGACGACCAGGAACCGGCATAGCGGAAGCCGCGCCCGCGCCGTGACAGGAAGGGATGGGTCTCATCCGGCTTGAGGGCGCCCAGATAACGGGCGATCGCGTCGTTGATGCGGGCCTGGATCTTGTCCACCAGCGGCTGGCCGGAGCCGAACAGATGGCCCTGGGTCTGGGTGCCGCTGCGCAGGGTCTGGTTGAGATGCTCGCGCATGCCCGGATGCAGCTTGTCGAGGGCGGCGCAGAGTTCGGCGTTGAAGTCTTCCATGCTGGAAAAGCCCTCAGGCGGTTCCAGGTCGAACACCTGCACCAGGGAGTCATACCGGTTCAGTTCCTGTTCGCGTTCATCGCCCATCAGACGCAGGCTCACGCTGCTATTGGCGATGGCGCCCTGGTGATGCCGGTCCAGCGCCAGCGCTTTTTCGCACAGGGCCAGCGCTTTTTGTGGATCCTGGCACAACAGCGCCGCCTCGGAGGCGCTCGCCAGCAGATCGGGATCGGCGTGCCGGGCCAGCGCGGTATCGAACGCCGCCGAAGCATCGCCATAGCGTTCCAGCAGCATCAGGGTGCTGGCGGCGCCGGCGGCGGCCACGATGTCATTCGCGTCAACGGCCAGCACGTCGCGGTACAGCGCATGGGCTTCCTCGCCGCGCTGTTCCTGGATCAGGAAGGACGCCTTGTCGAGCATCAGGTCCCTGGTCTTGGGCGCGCGGTCATAAGACCGCAGCGCTTCCTGCGAACGGTCCATGCGATAGAGAAGCTCGTTATAGGCGCGGTGCAGCGCCGGATTGACGGGATCATCGGCCAGGGCCTTTTCGAACACCGCCGCCGCATCCTCGGGCCGCCGCAATTTCTGCAGTACTTCGGCGCGCAGCATGTCCAGCTTGGGAATGGCGGGATTGAGTGTTTGCGCGGCTTCGAAATTTTCCAGCGCTTCTTCATCCCGGCGCTGGGCCCGCAGCGCCAGGGCCAGGTTGTTGTGCAGCACGCCCTTCAGGCGGGCGTCCATGTCCAGATGCAGGCCGCCGCGGGTGATGCGTTCGGCTTCCTCCATCTGGCCGGTTTCGATCAGCAGGGCGCTGAGCGCCAATCGCGCTTCTGCCAGGTCCGGCTTCAGGGCAATGGCGGCGCGGTAGGCTTGCGCCGCATCTTCGGCGCGCTTGAGACTGCTCAGCGCGGCGCCGTGATAATAGGCCAACATGGCGTCGCCCGGCGCCAGGACGCGGCCTTGCGTGAAAATCCCTTCGGCTTCGGGGATGCGGCCCTGTTGCAGGCGGATCAGACCCGCCAACAGCAGCACCGCCGGATGATTGGCCAGCCCGCGCTGGAACAGGGGCGCCAGTATGCGCTCTGCGCCGGCCACATCGCCTTGCTGCAAGGATTGGCGCGCCGCTGTGACGGCCTGTTCGACCTCGCTCATCGTGTGACCTCGGAAATCCAGTCCAGGTAGGGCTTGAAGCCTGCCAGGAATTGCGTACCGACAATCTCTGGCACACTGTAGGGGTGTACTTCCTTGATCCGCATCATGGCGGGTTCGAAAAGGGCGGTGCGGGTCTTGGCCAGCAGCAGCACTTCAGACTCGTTCTGGGTCTTGCCCTCCCAGACATAGAAGCTTTCGATGGGCACAAGCTGTACGCAGGCGGCCAGTTTCTCATCAATCAAAAGTTTGGCGATCTTGGCGCCTTCGTCGCGCGATGGTGCCGTCGTCATCAGGACGCCGTAGTTGGAAGGCTCGTCCGAAGTCACTTCGCCGCCTGGTAATCGCTGTGAAAAGGCGCGCCGGCGCGGCGGGCGAAGGTGAGAATATGCTGCACGGTTTCCTTGAGGCCGGTGGTGACGATATCGCACTCCGTCGCCTCGATGCCGTCCAGATAGCGCGAATTGTCGCCCGCCAGGCCCCAGAACAGCGCCATCACCGGCACCCCGGGCATGCGCTTGCGCAGCCGCCGCACCTGGTAGCGGGCATTCTTGAACGTGCCGGGCTCCAGATAGGACACGCAAGTCATTTGCACCCCGGTGCAGTCCAGTTCGCGGATATTGGTGGCCGAGGTTTCGTCCGACGACACCACGCGCGCCCCGATACCGTATTTGCTCAGCATGTCGACCAGCAGCAGGGCTGCGGCTTCGTCCAGCGGCCCGCGCCCGGCCACGCACAGCACCGGCTCGGAATCGCGCCAGGTGTCGGGCAGGTCGGCGGCGGCGGTTGCGGCGGTGTCATCGTCCCGCCGTTCCGACAGGTTGATGATCAGCCCCTTGATGGCGTCGCGGATCCGGTTCTGGCGCAGGGGATCCAGCACGCCGCGATTGACGTCGTCCTGCGCCAGCATCAGCGCGCGCGCCGCCACTTCGTCGTAATAGCCCGACAGGGAATTGGCCTGCAGGAAGCTCTCGGCTTCGTTGGCGGCTTCGTCCGGGTCTTCGGCCAGCATGCGCAGATACAGGCTTTCCTCGAACTTGAGCGCCGGCTGATTGCCCAGCATCACGTCGAGGAATTTCAGGCTTTCGACATGACGCGAGAACACCACAAAGCACATGGTCAGCGGCGTGGAGAGCAGCAGCCCCACCGGTCCCCACAGCCAGGTCCAGAACACGGTTGCGACCACAACGGCGACAGCAGAAAGCCCCATGCTGCGGCCATAAAGCACTGGCTCTATGCCCTGGCCGATCACCGGCTCGATGCCGCCGAACAAGAGCAGGGTCCAAACCATCTTGGTCCAGCCCGGATCCACCGCCAGCGCCAGGGTGAAGGGAAACAGGAAGGCCAGCGGCACGCCCAAGAAGGGCACGAAGCGCAGCAGTCCGGCCATCAACGCCCACAGTCCGGCATTGGGAATGCCGATCAGCCAAAGGCCCACGCCGATCGAGATGCCAAAACACGTGTTGATCAGGGTCTGCAGGAACAGATAGCGCGACAGGCGGGATGCCGCTTCGTCCAGCGCCACGGTGGTGCGCTGCATGTCGCGCGATCCGGCCAGCCGGATGAAGCGGTCCCGCAGATCGTCTTTCTGCAACAGGATGAAGCTGGCGAAGATCAGCACCAGCGCCGCCATCTCCAAAGGCTCCAGCAGCGGCCCCAGCACCGCACCGGCCACCGCCCAGGGGGCCTGCGAGGTGCGCTGGATCACCACCGGGATCGGCTTGATCTGGCCGGGAGGGGCGCCATCGGCCTCTTCCTGTTTTCCGCCGGTGATCTGGTCGGCCAGGTTCTCGACCGTCCGGTTCAGCCGGGTGATGGTGTCGTTATGGGTAGCGCCGCCCATCACCGAATGAATCTTCTGTCCCAGGTTGGTCTGGTAATGCGGCAGGTCGGCCGCCAGCTTGGCGAGCTGCGAACCCATGAAGAGGCCCAGCGATCCCACCACCATCACCGCCAGCACCAGGGAGATCATCACCGCCGGCCCGTTGCGCAGCCGAAGCCGCTTGAACAGCCCGACCAGCGGCGCCATGGCGAAGGACATCAGCACCGACAGCGCCAGGGGCATCAGCACCGGACGGCCGAAATAGAGGGCAGCCACGATCACGCCGGCGATCACCGCCGCCTGGAACTTGGGCGTCAGGACGTCGGCCTTTGATCCCGTGGGGGCGGCGGCGGACCCGGGCCTGGGGGTGACGATGGGCGGCAATTCGGTCATGGCGACTCCGCGGGCACTATAACCCGCGAAATCCGGTTTGGCCTTAGTCTAACTTCCTGAAAAAGCAGGAAGGCGCCCCGGTGTGGCAGGCCGGTCCCATCTGGTCGACCTTCAGCAGCAGCACATCGCCGTCGCAGTCCACATAGGCTTCAACCAGGTGCTGGTGATGGCCGCTAGTCTCGCCCTTGGTCCAGACCGACTGGCGGGAACGCGACCAGTAGGTGACCCGGCCGGTCGCAAGGGTCATTTCCAGGGTGTTCTTGTTCATCCAGGCGAACATCAGGACTTCGCCGGTGGCCTTGCTCTGGGCGATCACCGGCACCAGGCCCTTGTCATCGAACTTGACCGTCGAAACGAAGGCGGCGTGGGTGAGGGTATCGGTCACGATGCGTCTTTCATGCGGGCCAGGCCCTGTTCCAGGTCGGCGATCAGGTCGCCGGCATCTTCCAGGCCGGCATGGATTCGAAGCACCGGCCCCTCGGCGGCGAAGGGCCGGACCGTCCGCCTGATATGGGCCGGAACGATCAGGCTTTCAAACCCGCCCCAGGAATAGCCGATACCGAAATGCTGCAACCCGTCGACGAAGGCCGCCACCGCACCTTCCGACGCTGGTTTAAGAATGACCCCGAACAGCCCGCAAGCGCCGGAGAAATCCCTTTTCCACAGGACATGGCCGGGATCGCTTTCCAGCCCGGGATGCAGGATGCGGGCGACCTCAGGACGGGCTTGCAGCCAGCGGGCCAGAGTCAGGCCAGTTTCCTGATGGCGGGCCAACCGTACCGCCAGGGTGCGAAGACCGCGCAGGCCCAGGAAACAGTCATCGCCGCTGGCGAACAGGCCAAGGTCCCCATGCACCTGATGCAGTTTGGCGGCATGGCGCTCATTGGCGGCGACATAGCCCAGCATCACATCGGCATGGCCGCCGATATATTTGGTGGCCGCCTGGATGGAGAGGTCCACGCCATGTTCCAGCGGGCGGAAGAACAGCGGCGTCGCCCAGGTATTGTCCATCAGCACCGACGCGCCATGCGCGTGTGCCGCCTTGGCCAGGGCAGGGATGTCCTGCATCTCGAAGGTCAGCGAGCCGGGGGCCTCGCAGAATACCGCCTTGGTGTTGGGCTTGAGGTGCGAAGCGATGTCGTCACCGGGCGCGTAATAGGCCGTTGTGATCCCAAAACGGTTCAGGGTGCGGTCACACAGGTTGCGGGTCGGCTCATAACAGCTGTCCACCATCAGCAGGTGATCGCCGGCGCTGCAGACCGACAGGATGGCCAGGCCAATGGCCTGGATGCCCGAGGTGACGGTGCAGGTACGCGCCGCGCCTTCCAGTTCCGAAATCGCGTCGTCGAAGCTTTGGGTGCTGGGCGTGCCGCGGCGGCCATAGGTGTAAGGCTGCTTGTTGGCTTTTATCGCCGCCATGTCCGGATACAGGATGGTCGATGCCCGGTAGACCGGCGTGTTGACTGCGCCGAAATGTGCATCGCTCATCCGACCCTTGGAAACCGCGCGGGTTTCGAATTTTTCCTTGTCACTCATTGCATGGGCGTCCGGTATGGCATGTCCGCTGGGTTCAGCCGGCGCTCCTCGTGTTCCTTCATGATGCGTTTCAAAGGTCCGTTAAAAGCCCAGATGATCGGTGCGGGCGCGGCAGCGATGGCGGCGATCAACAGGAAAAAATCCACATTGCTCATTTCGCTGTAGAACTTGCCCAGCCAACCGGCGAGGAAGTTGCCGGGAAAGCTGGTCGCCAGGAACACCGCCATCATCAGCGCTGCGACCTGGGGCGGCGCCGCCTTGGAATATAGCGACAGCCCGACTGGCGAGAAATACAATTCACCCAAGGTGTAAACGCCGAAATAGAACAGGCACCAAAGCCAGTGAACCTGGCCGCCGCCCGCCATCGCTTGTGCCCCAGCCAGGATCAAGTAGGAGAGGGAAAGAATGACAAATCCGAACGCCATCTTGATCACGGCGCTGGGTTCTCTTCCCCTGACTTCCTGTTTCTTCCAGAACCAGATCACCAGCGGCGTGAGTATCAAAATGAAGATGCTGTTGAAGGCCTGGATCATGCCTACCGACAAGGTAAAGCTGGTGAAGCCAAGCGACACCACCCGGTTCAGATGGTCGACGCTCCACACCTCCACCGTGTTGCCGGATTGCTCATAGGTCGCCCAGAACAGGCAGCCGGGAATGAACAGCAGCCACAAAATGACAAAGGCATACCAGTCGGATTGGCTGAATTTCGGGCCTGCTGCTGCCGCGATTGCGGCGCGCCGGGGCCGGTCATCCGGCAGGACGCGCAGCGCAAAAAGATAGACCACGGTGCCGATGAGCATGGCGACGCCGGCCGCGCCAAAGCCATAGCTCCACATCTTGGCGTCGCCGAACATGCCGCAAAATATTTGGCCCAGCAGGGCGCCGAGATTTGTGCCGACATAGAAGATCGAATAGGCGCGATCGATGCGGTGATCGCAGGGCTTGTAGAGGCCGCCGACCTGGATGGAAATGTTCGGCTTAAAGCCACCATTGCCGATGATCAGGAACAGCAACGCGAAATAGAAATAATTTTCAAAAGCCATCAGGAAGTGGCCGACCGCCATAATCAGGCCGCCCGCCACCACGGTGTAGCGCCTTCCGAACCAGCGGTCGGCGAGGAAGCCTCCGATCAGCGGCGAGGCATAAATCAGCGCCGTATAGGCGCCATAGATCGCCGATTGGAACTGTTGCGGCGTCTTGAAGCTGCCATACACGCTTTCCAGGGCATGACGCATGAACTCACCACCAACCACGGTCTGGTAATGCTCCGGCGCCAGGAGGTATTGCAGGCAATAGAGCGGCAGCAGCAGCCGCATGCCGTAATAGGAAAAACGCTCCCACATCTCGGTGCCGAACAGGTAGGCAAGACGGGAAGGGTGCCCGAACAGGGTTTTCTCAAGGGCGCTGTCGATGCTGCTCATGTCCTGACCTTGCCCGCAAACTCAGGGCAACTCAACAAACCGCTCTTCGCGGTTGTAGGCGGTGAAGCCCAGCCGCTGGTAGAGGGGCAGGGCGCGGGGATGGTCCAGGGTGCAGGTGTTGATGGTCAGCCGCTGGATGGGCTGGATCCAGGCATTGATGCAGGTGTGGTAGAGGAAGAAATAGCCGATCCGCTTGCCGATCGCCTCGGGCATCAAGCCGAAATAGGCAATATTGGCCGTGCCCGTCTTGCGCAGGTCCAGTTCCGCCATGCCCGCCGGACTGCCTTCGACATACAGCACAAACAACTGGTTCAGCGGGTCGTGGATCACTTTTTCCAGCGCTTCGGGGCTGAGCTTCTTGCGGTCCACCCAGTAATAGTCGGCGCCGATCGTGTCGTAGAGATAGCGGTAGAAATGCGCCGGCGGCTTTTCGCAGCGAAGCAGGGCGCAACGGCCGCGCGGCTGGGGCGGCGGCAGGGCGGAAGGCTTGGCGTTCATTTCCAGGAACGTCACCGTCATGGGGATGCGCCGCGCTGCCGCTTTCGCCATCAGCCGGTTACCACCGGTGCTTCGGGCCGCCCGCCCCATTCCGTCCAGGAACCGTCATAAAGCGCGGTATCCTTCGCGCCGATCTCGTCCAGCGCCAGCATCAGGATCGCGGCCGTCATGCCCGAACCGCAGGTGGTGACGATGGGCTTTGCCAGATTCACGCCGGCCTTTTCGAAGGTGGTGCGCAATTCGTCTTTTGATTTGTAAGTGCCATCGGCGGCGATGAGTGAGCGGAAATGGACATTGGCGGCGCCGGGCATGTGACCGGAGCGCAAACCGGCGCGCGGTTCTTTTTCTTCCGCCGTAAAGCGTGACGCGCTGCGCGCATCCACCATCCGGGCCGACTTGTTTTCCACAATGCCCATCACATCATCGAAGTCGCGTTTCAGGGCGGGCTGGAAGTCGGCGGCGAAGGTTTTTTCTTGCGGCCTGGCCGGTCCGGTCTCCATAGCGCGGCCTTCGCGCTTCCACTTCGGAAAGCCGCCATCCAATACTTTCACATTCGTGTGGCCC
>Ga0073936_10008304_pt1 | contig 13232 bp, 11 predicted proteins | sample AliMusrvi5mmetaG_FD_87041 | JGI IMG/M metagenome (GOLD analysis project Ga0073936, IMG submission 87041) | Freshwater lake bacterial and archeal communities from Alinen Mustajarvi, Finland, to study Microbial Dark Matter (Phase II) - Alinen... | ecosystem: Environmental > Aquatic > Freshwater >... | reverse complement strand
CTAGCGGCGGAAGCGATGGCTGCTGGAGCGGGCGATGCGTCGGCGGAACTTGAAGCGTTGGGCGGTGGGTTCCTTGTAGGCCTTCATCTGCGGCGGTACCTTGTAGGGGAATTCCGGGAAGGCCAGGCGCGGGATGGGAGTGCCGATGAGCCTCTCGATGGCCGCCACGAAGCGCTCCTCCGATAGGTCCATCAAGGTGATCGCGTCGCCTGCGGCGAAGACCCGTCCCGTGCGCCCCACCCGGTGCACGTAGTCCTCCGGATGCAGGGGCACGTCGAAGTTGATCACGTGGCTGATGTGGCGCACGTCGAGGCCGCGGGCCGCGATGTCCGTGGCCACCAGGATCTGGTGCTTCTGCTCCCGGAAGCCTGTCATGGCGCTGTCGCGCTGGGCCTGGGTCTTGTCGGAGTGTAGAGCGATCACGGGCACGCCGCGTACCTCCAGGTAGCGCGCGACCTGGTCGGCCCGGGAGCGGGTGCGGGTGAAGATGACGGCCGACTTGACCTTGGTCTTCTTTAGAATGAAGTGCAGCAGCTCGAATTTTTCGCCCGCGTTGATCGGGTAGAGGGCCTGGGTGATGCCCGAGGCCGGGGCGATGTTCATGTCGATCTCGATGCGCACCGGCTCGTGCATGAATTCGTGGACCACGCGCGCCACTTCCGGCGGGATGGTGGCCGAGAACATGTGGGTCTGGCGTTGTTTCGGCAGGGCCTGCATGATCCGGCGGATGTCGGGCATGAAGCCCATGTCCAGCATCCGGTCGGCTTCATCGAGCACCGCCACCTCCACGGTGTCGAGGCGTATTTGGCGCCGCCCGTAGTGGTCCAGCAGGCGCCCGGGCGTGGCCACCACGATGTCCGCGCCCTTACGCAGGGCCTGGAGCTGCTCGTGGAAGCTGGCCCCGCCGATGATCAGCACGCAGCGGGCCTGGGAGAAGCGGGAGAACTGGCGCACTGCTTCTTCCACCTGGGTCGCGAGCTCGCGGGTGGGCACCAGGACCAGCGCGCGCACGGGGTGCTCCGTGACCTGTCCCTTGCCGTGCTGCGTGGCCGGGCGCTTGGCGCGCGAGAGGATGAGCTTCTGCAGCAGCGGCAGGACGAAGGCCAGGGTCTTGCCGCTACCGGTCTGGGCCGAGCCCAGCACGTCCTTGCCCGCCAGCGCCAGGGGGAGAGCCTTGGCCTGGATGGGGGTCGGCTCGGTGAAGCCCTGCGCTTGGACGGCCTGGAACAGCTCAGGCAGCAGGCCGAAGCTGGCAAAGGCTCCGGTCTGCGGCGGGGCCGCGGTTGTGGCCTGAGCCGCGGCCTTAGGCGGCAGCGCCGTTTTCGCCGGCGCCGCGGTCTTGGCGGGCGCCGGCCGTAAGGAATTCCGTCCGGCCGGTGCCTGCGGAACTTCCGATACCGCAGGCGCCGGATGCGTCGTCTTCTTGCCCAGTAGCCGTCGGATGATTCGTCGTATCAGATCAATACCGGTAGTTGTCGGGTTTGTAGGGCCCGTCGGGGCTGATCCCCAGGTAATCGGCTTGGGCCTTGCTGAGCTTGGTGAGCTTGGCTCCGAGCTTGCCCAGGTGCAGGCGCGCCACCTTCTCGTCGAGCAGTTTGGGCAGGACGTAGACCTCGTTCTTGTACTTGTCCTTGCCGCGGTTGGCCCACAGTTCGATCTGGGCCATGGTCTGGTTCGTGAAGGAGGCGCTCATCACGAAGCTGGGGTGCCCGGAGGCGCAGCCCAGGTTGACCAGTCGGCCCTCGGCCAGGACGATGACCTTCTTGCCGTTGGGCCAGACGAACTCGTCGACCTGGGGCTTGACCGTGTCGCGCTTGATCTTGGAGTCGTTCATGATGGAGGCCACATCGATCTCCAGGTCGAAGTGCCCGATGTTGCAGACGATGGCGCCGGATTTCATGGCGTCGAGGTGCTTGCGGACGATGATGTCCCGGCAGCCGGTGGCGGTGATGAAGATGTCGCCGAGGGCCGCGGCCTCGTCCATGGTCACGACCTGGTAGCCTTCCATGCAGGCCTGCAGGGCGGTGATAGGGTCGATCTCGGTGACCAGCACGCGTGCGCCCATGCCGCGCAGGGACTGGCAGCAGCCCTTGCCCACGTCGCCGTAGCCGGCGACCACGCAGATCTTGCCCGCGATCATGACGTCGGTGGCGCGCTTGATGCCGTCGAGGAGCGACTCGCGGCAGCCGTAGAGGTTGTCGAACTTGCTCTTGGTGGTGGAGTCGTTGACGTTGATGGCCGGGCACTTCAGGGTGCCGGCGGCCTGGCGCTGGTAGAGCCGGTGCACGCCCGTGGTGGTCTCCTCGGAAAGGCCCACGAGGTCCTTGAGCAGCTCGGGGAACTTGTCGTGGACCATATTGGTGAGGTCCCCGCCGTCGTCGAGGATGACATTGAGGCCCTTGCCGTCGGGCCAGCGCAGGGTCTGCTCGACGCACCAATCGTACTCCTCGAGGCTCTCGCCCTTCCAGGCGAAGACCGGCACGCCGGCTTTGGCCACCGCGGCCGCGGCGTGGTCCTGGGTGGAGAAGATGTTGCAGGAGCTCCAGCGCACCGAGGCGCCGAGTTTGATCAGAGTCTCGATGAGGACAGCGGTCTCGATGGTCATGTGCAGGCAGCCCGCGATGCGGGCCCCGGCCAGGGGATTCTGGCCGGCGTACTCCTCCCGCAGGGCCATGAGGCCCGGCATCTCGGCCTCGGCCAGGACGATCTCCTTGCGGCCCCAGTCCGCGAGGCTGATATCCTTGACCTTGTAATCGGTTGAGTTCTTCATTTTGGTAGAGGTCTTCGTAGTGGTGGCGATGGCCATTCTCTATTTCTCCGTCGGAAGGTTCCTGATTATACCTTTTTTTGTTATCATCATCCCAATCATGTTCGAGCGCGAGGTCTTCGGCAACACGGTCTGGGGATACCTGGCCGCGCTGGGAACCTTCCTGGCCGTCATGGGAGGCTGCCTGCTGGCGCGGCGGCTGGGCATCTCTCGACTGCTGAGTCGGGGCCGGGGGGCGGACCTGCAGGAGCTGCTGGCGGCTCTCCTGAAGAAGGTCCGCATGACGGAATGTGGCCTGCTGGCGCTGTACCTGGCCACCCGGCACCTGCAGGTCCCCCATCGTCTCGACCGGCTCATCTACTCGGCCGCCCTGCTGGCTTTGACTTATCGCGCCTTGACCATGATCCAGGCGGCCGCGGACTATGCGGTGCGGCAGCTGCTCGCCTCCAAGGGGCACACCGGCGAGGCGGACCGCGGCACCGCCCGCGGCATCTCCTACCTGGTGGGCGGCCTCTTGTGGTTGCTGGCCGCGCTCTTCGCCCTGAGCAATCTGGGCTTCAACGTGAGCTCCATGCTCGCGGGCTTGGGCATCGGCGGCGTGGCGGTGGCCCTGGCCGCCCAGGCCGTGCTGGGAGACCTGTTCAGCGCCTTCGCCATCTACCTGGACCGGCCTTTCGTGGCGGGGGACTTCATCGTGGTGGGCGACAAGCAGGGCACGGTCGAGCGGATCGGCATCAAGACCACCCGGGTCCGCTCACTTTCAGGCGAGATGCTGGTCTTCGCCAATTCCAGGCTCACCTCGGCCGATATCCAGAACTTCCGTCAGCTGCGCGAGCGGCGCATCGTGGTCATCGTGGGCGTGCCCTACCAGACCTCCGCGGAGCAGGTCCGCAAGATCCCAAGTCTGCTCCAATCGGCGGTCGCGGCCGCTGCCCAGGCGCGCTTCGACCGGGCGCACCTGAAGGCCTTCGAGCAGTCCGGCTTCTCCTTCGAACTCGTCTATTACGTCGTGGATCCGGCCTATGCGGTGTACATGGAGGTCAACCAAGTCATCCATCTGGCCATCCTCGACGCTTTCCGCAGGGAAAAGATCGCCTTCGCCATGCCTGCCACCGTGTTCCATCAAGCGCCTGGAGTGGGCGCTCCCCAAATCTGGTGAGCCGGCCCGCCGGCCGTAAGGAAATCCGTCCGGCTGGTGCCTGTGGAGCTTCCGATATCGCAGGCCTCTGTCAGGTCTATCTTCTGGCCGCGGGCCAAGGCCGCCGGGCCGGTGGGCCCAAAGCCTGGCGCGACTGCGCGGGACAGCCGCTGCTGCAGCGCCAGTTGGAGTTCCTGCGCGGGGTCCTGCCCGCCTCGGACATCGCCGTCTCCATCCAAGCCGATTGGCTGGAGCGCTGCCGAGCCTTGGAGCCGCGTGCGGTGTGGGCCGTCTCGGACCCGGAGGCTGCGGCCTTGGCTTCGGTGCAGGCCTTGGCCCGGGCCCTGCCTTTGCAGCGCTGGACCTTCCTTTGCCACGTGGACATGCGGGTCTGGGAGCCGGAGGTCTTCGGCCTTTTGGCGCAACGCGCGGCTTCGTCAGAGGACGTCGAGGCTTGGGCGCCTATCGAGGGGGGGCGCCGGGGCCATCCCGTGCTGCTCTCCCCGCGGCTCCAGGATGGATTGCTTGCCTTGGACCCTGGGCGGGACCGGCTGGATTTTTGGCTGCGCTCGCGTCGAGTCGTGGATATCCCTGTCCCCTATCCCTGCATCCACGACAACTGGAACAGCTGAGGAGCGGCTACTCGACCACGCAGACCGGGACGCCGGCGCCGTGGTGGATGATCGTGGTGGTGTTGTCCCCCAAGAGGGCATGGCGCGCGGGGGAGTGTCGGCAGACCCTGCCGACGACCAGAAGGTCGTAGCCTCCGGCTCGGGCCTCCTCCAGGATGGCTTCGGCCACGGAGGCGTGCTCGGAAAGGGCGGATTTGGTCTTGACGCGGTCCGGGCCGATGCCGCCCTTGATCAGCACCGCGGCGGCCTTGCGGAAGACCTCTTCCATCATGGGCCTCTGGTTGTCCTGCCACTTCGCGACGACCGTCTCGCGGGCCGCCTTCTCCTCGGCCGAGAGGATGTGCCCGTCGTCCCAGAAGCGGGAGGGCAGGCCAGGCAGCACGTGGAAGAGGGTGACCTCCAGGCCGCGCAGTTCTCCGAAGTGCCGGCCGACGTAGCTCACCGCGTCGAGAGAGCCCGTGGTGTCGTCTACGGCGATCATCAACTTCTTCATCGGCTCTCCGTTAAGCCTTGGCCGGAGCTTTGGCGGCGAGGATCTTCGCGACGGTGCCGAGCAGGTCCTCGGGAGAGAACGGCTTGGTCAGGAACCCCTCGACCTTGACGGTGGCGTCGAAGAGTCGGCTCATCTCCCGGAGGGCGGAGACGATCATGATCGGGATGTGGCGGGTCCGCTCGTGGTTGCGGATCATGGTCCCTATCGTGTAGCCGTCGGTTTTGGGCATCATGATGTCCAGGAGGATCAGGTCGGGCAGATCCGCCGACGGGTCCTCGGGTTCCAGCCCCAGCGTCTTGAGCGTTTCCCGGCCGGAACCGCATTTCGTGATGCGGTGGTCGGCTCTGGTCAGGATGATCTCCATCAGTTCGACGGTGGCGTGGTCGTCATCTGCGATCAGGATGTGGGCCATGTGCGATTATGGTACCAACATATCACACTCCCGTCAATGTCGGGAAGCCGGCGGCGCGAAAAAAGGAAGGAAGAAAAAGAATCGGCTTCCGCGGCCGACCTCGGATTCCACGCCGATGCGGCCTCCGTGCCTTTCGATGATGGATTTGGCGATCATCAATCCCTGGCCCACGCCCCTGGGACGCAGAGGGTTGTACCAGCGTTCAAAAGGCTTGAAGATCCGCGCCAGGTGGGACGTGGGGATCCCCCTGCCGGAATCAGTGACCGAGCATTCCGCGCCTTTAGGGACATTCTTGAGCTCCACGCGGATAGTGCCCCCGGGAGGAGTGAACTTGAGCGCGTTGGAGATGATGTCGGTCAGCACGTGGACGACGAGGTCATGATCGGCGTAGACGGTGATGCCCGGCTCGGCGGTGAAGCTCAGCGCGATCTGGGCCTCCGCGGCCTTGGGCAGGAAGAAGAAGACCGTATCCTCCACCAGCTCGGTCAGGCGCGTCGGCCTGGGATCATAGCTCGGCTTGCCGCGCTCGGTCTTGGTCATGTCGAGGAGATTGGTCACGAAGTGCCCCAGCCGGTTGACGCTGTCCATGATGCGGCTGAGGCTGTCGCGATCCTCGGGGGAGAGCCTGGCCGCTCCCGCTTGGAGAGCTTTGCCTTGCTGCTCGATGACGTTCAATGGGGAGCGCAGCTCATGCGTGATCGAGGTGACGAAGGTCTTCTTGAGCTGATTGAGCTCCTGGAGCCGGTCCGCCATGTTGTTGACGTCCTGGGCCAGATTGGACAGCTCGTCGGAGCCCCCCGGACTCTCCACCCGGGCCTCGATCTGTCCCGCTCCGATCTGGCGGAGGGTCGATGCGATGCGCAGGATGCGGCGGGTCATGGTCCACCCTAGGAGGAACCCCAGCAGCATCCCGGCGAGCGCCACGGTCCCGCCGGCCATGAGCATGTTGTGGCTCAGCTTGGACCGGGCCTGGCGCTGGCTTTCGTCGATCACCGCTCGGGAGAACCAGAGCTCGATCTTCAGCGGGGCGCTTTGCACGCCGGCGGGCGCAAAGACCTTGATGGTCTCGATGCGCGCCAGCGCGGGATCCGGCGCCTGCAGCGTCGTCCCCACGTCCTGCCATTGGTTCCCGGAATCGACGCGTATGTGCAGGAAATCCTTGTAGAGACGGTGCAGGTTGTGGAGGTAGTCGAGCAGCATCAACGGATCGTTGGCCAGCATGGATTCCGAGGCGATGTCGGCGATATGCGCTTTCCAGAGGCCGATCTTGTCCTCTTCGGCCTGCCGGATCGCGGCGTACTGCAGCGAGAGGAAGACCAGGGACGTGGTGATGGTGGCGAAGAGTATGGCGGTCGAGATGACCAAGCCAAGCTTGAACCTGATGCTCATGGCGACTTCCTCTCGCAACGGGGCGGGACGGGCTTCATCAGCCGAGACCCGCGCGGCTGCTTCATCCTTATCCGGTCATGGTAGGATATCTTCACCGGCGCTGCAATGCCGCAGGGCGCTCTGGGCTATGCCTGGTCCTGTGCGTTTGGTATCATCCCGCAGGAGGTCCGACCATGACCATCTCCTTGAAAACCGAGGTGCCGGGTCCGCGCAGCCGGGCGCTGATGGCCGAGCGCCAGGCCGCGGTGGCGCGCGGCCCGTCCCATGTGACGCCCGTGTTCATCGCGCAGGGCCAGGGTGCGGTCCTGGAGGACGTGGACGGCAACCGCTTCATCGATTTCGCGGCGGGCTTGGCCGTACTCAACGCGGGCCATCTGGCCGCGTCCGTGGCCGAGGCCGTGCGGGCGCAGAGCCGGGGCTTCCTGCACGCCTGCTTCCATGTCACGCCCTACGAGGGCTACGTGCGGCTCTGCGCGGCTTTGAACCGCCTGACCCCCGGGGCCTTCCCCAAGAGATCCTTCCTGGCCAACAGCGGGGCCGAGGCCGTGGAGAACGCGGTCAAGATCGCGCGCGCGGCCACGGGCCGGTCGGCGGTCATCTGCTTCGAGCACGGTTTCCACGGCCGGACTTACATGGCTATGACCTTGACCGCTAAGGAGAAGCCTTACAAGGCGGGCTTCGGGCCGTTCAACCCGGGCGTGGTCCGGGTGCCCTTCCCGTATTGCTACCGCTGGCCCGGCACTGAGGACCCGGAGCGGGTCTCGGCCGAGTGCTTCGCCGCGTTCGAGCGGTCGGTGCAGGACGTCGGTCCGGACCAGGTCGCGGCCCTCATCATCGAGCCGGTCCTAGGCGAGGGGGGCTTCATCCCCGCGCCCGCGACCTTCCTGCGGCGGCTCCGGGTTTTCTGCACGGACCATAAGATCGTCTTCATCGCCGACGAGGTGCAGACGGGATTCGGCCGCACGGGCGCGCTCTTCGCCTGCGCGCAGTCGGGCGTGGTCCCGGACCTCATGACCTTGGCCAAGGGCCTGGGCGGCGGCATGCCCATCTCGGCCGTGGTGGGACGCGCCGAGTTCATGGACGCGCCTCAGGTGGGCGGCATCGGCGGGACCTTCGGCGGCAATCCGGTGTCCTGCGCCGCGGCACTGGCCGTGCTGGAGCTCTTCGAGAAGGGGGACCTGTTGCGCCAGGCCCAGGCCTTGGCCGAGAAGCTGCCGAGGCGGCTTGCGGCCTTGAGGCGCTTCAAGCGCGTGGGCGACGTCCGGGGGCTGGGCGCCATGCAGGCTTTGGAGCTGGTCAAGGACCGCCAGACCAAGGAGCCGGACCAGGAGGCCGTGGCGGCCGTGATCAAGCACTGCTACGAGAGGGGGCTCATCCTCATGAGCGCGGGCACCTACGGGAACGTCATCCGCCTGCTCATGCCCCTGGTCATCACGGATGGGCAGCTCGAAGAGGGTCTGGCGGTTCTGGAGTCGGGCCTGGAGAGATTTGCGGCTTAGGTCCATCTTTCGGATGCGGCGACTGATAAAGGACCCGGCGGAAGGTTCGTCCCTTCCGCCGGGTTTCGTTTGAGCGAGCGGACTTAGAAGTCGAAGTAGGCGGCCAGCCCGGCCACGGAATTGCATCTCTGGCCTGAGGCGTCGGTCATCTTGGTGCGCATGTAGCCATCCTCGCCCCATGACGTGCCCCAGCTGTTGCGCAGGATCCAGATGCCCTTGCCGGCGGGGAGGTTGCCTTTCTCGTCGAACTGGGCGCCCTCGTTGTCCCAGCCCACGATGTTGATCATGTGGTCCATCTGGGCCATGGTACAGCCGTTGTAGACGCCGCCGCTGTAGCCCTGCCAGTCGCCGGCGCCCGCGGCCACGGCGATGGAGATGGGCTTGCCGGAGCTCGCCAGGTAGGATTCGATCTCCTGCGCGGTCGGGCCATTGTCCTTGTCGCCGAGCATGTGCCAGCCCTTGATGCTCGCGGTCTGCGGCAGGTCCGCGGCGCACTTGCCGGAGCCCTGCTTGTAGGGGCAGGCGCTATAGAGCGGCTGGCCTTTGGGGGTGACGAATTCGACCGCCGAATCGAAGTAGCCGCCGTTGCAGCCGTCGGCTTCCTTGGAGTTGTCGATGAGCCATTCCTGGGAGAGCCGCCCAGGGTCACCGTCGCCGAGGGCATGGCCGTCGCGGTGCGTGGCCGTGAGGCTGAAGGCCCAGCAGCTGCCGCAATTGCCTTGGTCCTCGATCTGGGTCAGGTTCGGCCGCAGGTCGAAGGTGTCGGGAATCTGCGCCTTGACGGCCTTCAGGGTCATCCAATAGGAGGCGGGGAGGTCCTTCTTCACGAAGCCCATCGCGTGCGCCTTGGGCTCCGGCGATACTTGGTAGGTCTTTATCGGCGTCTGTTGGGGGGTGCTGGTCATGTCCAGCTTGGCGTCCAGCGTGCCCACCACGCCCTTGACGTTCACTCCTTGGTCGAAATCGACTTTTTCCGCGGCGACCGCTCCGGCACCGAACAGGGATATGGAAACGACGGACCCTACGAGCCATTTCTTGAGCATTCCTACCTCCGATTCCTTGGCCTGCGCACTCGGCGTTGGGTGATGTTATGGTGCGAGCCCGGTTTTGATGTGGGGATACAATAGGCCTTGAGACCTATATCAAGAAAGGGCCGATAGGCCTAGGACATCCTGGGCCTAAAGGCCTAGAATATCTAAGTCTCCCTGGGGCTCGCATGCGAGATCCCTGTCGCCGGCCCGTTCCGTGGGCGAAAGGCTGAGCGGAATCCCAGACCTGGCCGATGCGGAACCTTCAGCTCAGCAGGAAGTCGGAGAGCAGGTTCTGGGAGACGTGCAGGCGGTACTCGGCCGTGGAGCGGATGTCGTCTATGGGCGAGACATCCTGGCTCAGGAGTTCGCAGGCTTTGGCTGCGAGCTCGGGCGTGAGCCGCTTGCCCTTGACGAGCTCTTCGGCGGCTTTCAGACGCCGCACCGTGGGTGCCATGCTGCCCAGGGCGAAGCGCAGTTCGCGGACCGTGCGGTCGCGCTCCAGCCAGATCAGAGCCGCCGCGACCGTCTTGGAGATCGCCATCGCGGCGCGCGTGCCCACCTTGCGGAACAACTGCCGATAGGGTCGCTTGGGCAGATAAGGGATGTCGATCGCCGAGATGAGTTCGCCGGGCTCGAGGCTCGTCTTCTTGACGCCCGAGAACGTCTGCAAGAACGGCAGGCCCCGGTCCCCCTTGCGGGAGACGGTCTTGACCGTGGCTTCGTAGACCGCGAGAGCCGGGAAGGTGTCTCCGGCGGGCGAGGCGTTGGCGATGTTCCCGCCCAAGGTGCCGCGGTTCTGGATCTGCTCCGCGCCCACCATGGCGGCCGCCTGCGCCAGCAGGGGGAATTCGCGCCTGACTACGGGATCGTCCCTGAGCTCCGCGTGCGTGACCAGCGCGCCGATGGAGAGGCCGGCCGCGGTCTTGCGGATGCTCCGCCATTCCCTCACGCCGGAGAGGTCGATGACGCTTTGGCCGTTGGCCTCACCCATATTCCAGAGCACCATGTAGTCCGTGCCGCCGGCCAAGGGCTTGGCCGAGGGATTCTCGGCGAAGAGGGAGACCGCTTCGCCGGCGGACTCCGGCCGCAACACGATCATGCCCCGGGGCGCGCCTCTCATCGCTGCTTCCCTCGGCGCGCTAGGACGCGCCGTCGTCGGAGGGCGGACGTTCTCCTTTCCTGAAGAGGGTTCGGAGCTTTCGTCACCGATTCCACGATGTGCATGTAGCCTGTGCAGCGGCAAAGATGACCGGCTAAGCCTATGCGCACGGACTCTGCGTCGGTCTCTTTGAGCCGCGAGGCGGTCATGAGGATGCCGGGAGTGCAGAAGCCGCACTGGGCTCCGGCATGTTCCTCGAAAGACTTCTGCAAGGGGTTGAGGCGCTCGGGCTTGCCGAGGCTTTCCACGGTCTCGATCTTGCGGCCCGCCATCTGGCAGACGGGGATGAGGCAACTGGTGACCGGCTTGCCGTCGACCAGAACGGTACAGGCCCCGCACTCGCCCTCGCCGCAGCCCTCCTTGGTGCCGGTGAGTCCGAAGTCCTCGCGCAAGACGTCGATGAGCCGCTTGAAGGGTGGGCCTTTGTAGTTCCTTTTCTTCCCGTTGACCGTGAAGGAGATCATGGGGGCCTCTGCGTCTTGATGAACTCCGAGCAGATGTCTTCGGGCAGGACGGGGATCGATTGGAACCAGAAGCCGGTGGCGTCGTGCACCGCGGAGACGACCGCGGGGGCGGGCAGGTCCATGGGCATCTCGCCCAGGCCTTTGGCGCCGTAAGGGCCGCGGGAATAGGGCTCCTCGACCAGGAACACATCCATGGGCGGGGTGTCCACGAACGTCGGGATGACGTAGTTGGTGAACTGGGAGTTGCGCATCCAGCCGCCGCGGAAATCGGCGTATTCGAGCAGGGCGTAGCCCAGGGCCTGGTTGGTGCCGCCCATGATCTGGCCCTTGGCCAAGGTGGGGTTGATGGCTTTGCCGACGTCCTGCGCGGTCGTGACCTTGCGCACCTTGACCTCATAGGTCAGGCGGTCGACTTCGAGGTCCACCGCGATAGCGGCGTAGCTGAAGACCCCGTAGGCTTCGCCGCGGTAGAGGGTGTCGTCCCAGGTGATGTCAGCGGGCTTCTCGTATTGGACTTCGAAGAGCTTGGCGGGCTGGCCGTCGCCTGCGGTATCGGAAGTCCCGCCGGTGCCGGCCGGACGGATTCCCTTACGGCCGGCGCAGAGGAGCTTGGCGGCCTTCTTCAAGCCCGCGCGGCTCCGGGGCACCTGGCCCGCGACCTTCACCAGCTCTTCCTTGAGCTGCCCGGCGGCGCGCTGGATGAGGCGGCCGATGACCATGGTGGTGCGGCTGGCGACCGTGGGCCCGCTGTTGGGCACCAGCGCCGTGTCCGGGACCTCGACTTGGATCAGGGCCGCGGGCAGGCCCAAGGTGTCGGCTGCGATCTGTGTGAACACGGTGCCTGCGCCCTGGCCGAGATCGGTCGAGGCGGCCAAGACCTTGATGCGGCCGTCCTTCAGCAGCGAGACCGCGGCGCGGCTGGCCAGGGTCACTTCGCCGCTGCCGGTGAAGCCCGCTCCGTGGTGGCAAAGGGCCAGGCCGATGCCTCTCCAGGTGGGGCGGTCTGGATCGGCGTTCCAGCGGGCGTGTTCCGTGCGCTTCGTTTCGTAGCGAGCTTTTTTGACGCAGAGCTCGAGGCACTTGGAGGCGCCCACGCTTTCCTTCAGCTCCTGGCCGGTGGAGGTGATCGAGCCGACCTTCCAGGCGTTGCGGCGGCGCAGGGCCAAGGAGTCGATGCCCAGGGCCGCGGCGATCTTCTCCATCTGGAGCTCGGCCGCGAAGATGGTCTGGGGCACTCCGAAGCCTCTGAAGGCTCCGTTGGGGGGAGTGTTGGTGGCGAGCACGCAGGAGCGCACGCGCACATTGGGGCATTCGTAGGGGCCCGTGGCGTGCAGGGTGCCTCTGGAGAGGACGACTCCCGAGCAGGTGGCGAAGGCTCCCCCGTCCATGAACACGGTGATGTCCTGGGCCAGGAGCTTGCCGTCCTTGCTCACCCCGGTCCGATGTTTGACGATGGCGGGATGGCGCTTGGTGGTGGCCGCCATGTCCTCGGCGCGGTCGTAGATGAGCTTGACCGGCTTGCCGCTCTTGAGGGCCAAGAGCGCGGCATGGCCGGCGATGAGGGAGGGGTAGTCCTCTTTGCCGCCGAAGGCGCCGCCGGTGACGGCGTTGATGACGCGGATCTTCTCCGCGGGTCGGGCGAAGATCTTGACCAGGGCCTTGTGCACGTAATAGGGACATTGCAGCGAGCCGTGGGCGACGATGGTCCCGTCTTTTTCCACCCAGGCGGCGATGCCGTGGTTCTCGATGTAGGCCTGCTCCTGATGGGGGACTCTGTACTCGCCTTCCACGATGCGGTCGGCTCGCGAGAAGCCCTCGTCGAGGTTCCCTTTCTCGATGAGGAACTTCTTGAAGATGTTGTCCTCGCCGCGGAGGAGCCGCTTCTTGGCGAGGGAGTCCTTGATGGAGAGGACGGGCTCATCCTCTTCGTACTCGACCGCGATGTGCTTGAGGGCTGCGTAGGCTTGGGCGCGGTCCGGGTGTCCCACGATGAGGATGGGCTGCATGGGATGCATGACCTTGTCCTCGGTGAGGAGGGGCTGGTCGTGCTCGATGAACAGGACGTTGTTGAGGCCGGGGATGTCCGCAGCGCGGGCGACGGCGTACTGAGACCAGGGGAAGGAGGGGTCGAAGGTGATGGCCTTGATGCGGCCATGGGCGATGGTGGTGCGCAAGGTGGCGGCGTGGAGGCAGCCGGGGAGCTTGTAGTCGTCGATGTATTTGGCCGTGCCGGTGAGCTTCTGGGGGG
>Ga0073936_10008302_pt1 | contig 13233 bp, 10 predicted proteins | sample AliMusrvi5mmetaG_FD_87041 | JGI IMG/M metagenome (GOLD analysis project Ga0073936, IMG submission 87041) | Freshwater lake bacterial and archeal communities from Alinen Mustajarvi, Finland, to study Microbial Dark Matter (Phase II) - Alinen... | ecosystem: Environmental > Aquatic > Freshwater >... | reverse complement strand
CTCCCAACAAGCGGTGGCCCGTCTCGCGCCCGCCGCCGGGTTTGATTTTGGCAAGATGACCTTTCCCGAGCAGTTGGTGAAAGTGCAGGAAGCGATGGCGGCCGATGATCCGCGGGCGGCGGCGATTTATGAAACCATCGGGTGTTATTTCGGTTATGCCATTGCCCACTATGCCGACTATTATGACATCGCCAATTTGCTGATTCTCGGTCGGGTTACGTCGGGTGAAGGCGGAAACATGATCATCAACGAGGCTGAAACCGTGCTCGCCAAGGAGTTCCCTGATCTGCAAATCAAGCTGGTGGTCCCCGACGAACACACCAAACGCCATGGCCAAGCGGTGGCGGCGGCAAGCTTGCCACCGGGTTGAGCTTCCCGCGTGATCGCGGACGAAGTTTCATGTTTCATCAAGCACACGGATTTGCTTGAATCGCAGGGTGACCTTTGCGAGTAAGATAACAATCACCCGGATCCTGATGGTTCCGGCATTCGCGGCTCTGGCCCTGGCCTACGGTCACACGGTGAAAACCGGTCACCCCGACGAAGCCTTGCGCTGGTGGGCCTTGGGGGTTTTCGTCACCGCCGCCGCCAGTGATGGCATCGACGGCTGGGTCGCGCGCTGTTTCAACCAGCGTTCGAAGTTCGGAGCCTTCATCGACCCGATCGCGGACAAGGCGCTGCTTCTTTCCGGCGTGATCACGCTGTCGCTGGTCGATTGGGGGCTCGACGGGTGGAAGCTTCCTGCCTGGTTCGCGGTGATCGTCGTGTTGCGCGATGCCATCATCCTCGGTGGTATTCGCTGGCTTTATCACAAGAAGCGCACGGTGCACATCGCCCCGTATTGGTCCGGCAAGGTCTGCACCGTGACCCAGATGTTCGCGCTTGGCTGGGTGATGCTCAAAGTGGTGCCTTACCCCCCGACCTGGCCCTGCGTGGTGGCGGCCGTGTTCACGGTGTGGTCCACCATCACTTATGTTAGCCGGGGCTTGGCCATCCTGCGCCAACCGAGCGAGGATTCCGGGCCGAAGTTGTGATGCGGTGGTCGGATAGGGAGCGACGACACTCTTGTCGTCGGCGGAAGAATAGCCCATGGGAGAGCGCCGCAGGCACCTGCCATGGGTCGCCCTTCCGCAGGCACCACAAGAGCGTGGTGCCTCCTGATCGCGTCGCCCGGATTCCCGATGGATCTTGACATTGCGGATTCGGCGGACTAACAGAAAGTTATGGCATTTGAACACACCTCATCCATTCTGGCATTGTTGTCGGTCGTAGCGATTTCCGGTTTCACCCGGGGCCAATCCACCGAGGGCGCGGCACCACCAGCGGCCGGCGCCGGCATCACAGCACAAGTCGCCGATGGCTCCCCGCATTTCGCCCGCGTGATGAAGCGGCTCGATGTCGGCGGGAAAATGTTGCGCTTTGAGGACAACGAAGGTCACCGGGAAATGCTCATCGCGCTGGCCACCGGGCTGATCGACGCCGTGCCGAAGGAACTGCTCGGTGGCCCCATTGATGCCGCGGGCCTAGTGGATGCCTGCGGAGTGGGCCAGGCGGCGGCATCGGGTAGCAGCCTCCGCAAGGATGGTGATTTCTGGCTATTGCGCGGCTACACCTATTTGCCTGGGGGAAAGCATGGTTTCGCCGATCTGATAGGTAGCGGACCGATGAAATTCCGCAGTCCCGATGATCTTCCTGCCACCACCGATTTGGTTGTCGAATTCCGTTTGGATGCCACCACGGTGGCTGGCAAGGTGGAAGCCATCGCCAAGGCCTGTGACAAAGGCCCGGATGCGCGAAGTTTCCTGGAGAAACCGCTGCCGATCGGCACCACCCTGCGGGACTTGCTCGCCAGGACGGATCTCCACCTGGTCCTCGGCATCGACCTTTCCGCTTTGAAACTCACGTCCGCCAAACCCCAACCAATCGACTTCCTCCTTCAGATCGAAGGCGGAAAGAACCTGTTGCCGGATCTGCTTCCGCAAGTCGAGAAAGCGTTGGGCAAGTCTGCCACCTTCGGTGAGTGGCATGGTTGGGAGTTGCCAATGGAGGCGGCCTTCCTTCATCCCACGGCCCTGTTGCTTTACGACGACCAGGGCACTGTCACATTCGTCAGTAGGCAGCAATACCTGCAGCAGGTCGAATCCGGCGCAACCAAGTTGGCCACCTCGAAGGAATTCGCCACCGCCACCGCCCACTTCCCGAAGAACGGCAATCTGCTGGTTTTCGCCTCGTCGCGGGTTCCCGTGGCCTTGGCATCGGCCACCCGCCGCATGTCCGCCGGCAAGCTCGATCCGGATACCGCACCGCTCATCGCCAAAATCGCCCAATGGATTGAGCCCCGCCCATGGTCGCTGTGTGTCGCCTGCGAACCCGACGGCATCGCCACCACTTGCGAACTCCCCTATCCCTTCGATTCCGCAATGAGCTCCGCCTTGCCACTGCTCGCCATGGAAAGCTCCCTGTTCATCGGCGCACGGGCATGGAAAAAGGGCTCGGACCGCGCAACCTGTTTGCTCAACATCCGCAACGTCCAGCAGGCGATCCGCGGCCATCAAAACATCCACGACCTCAATCAGGGCGATCCCATCAACTGGGATGAAATCTTCGGTGAAAACGGCTACCTCCCCAAAAAGCCCACCTGCCCTCAGGGCGGCACCTACACGTTTCTAACAAAATACCCGAAGACCGGCGAACTCGCCTGCAAGTGCAGCATCCACGACCACGAACCCGCGAATCATGAAGATTGGTAGCCCGACGACTCACGGCAGGATCCTGACCCGGTCGCCCGGCTTGGTCAGCGAAAACAGCTTCACGGCATTGTCTGCGGGCACCCGGATGCAACCGTGCGACGCCGGATAGCCGGGCACCACACCCGCGTGCATCCCGAAATCAGCGCAACTCAGGCGTTGAAAATACGGCATGCTCGCGTGGTACAACGTCGAGGTCCAATCCTTGTACTTGTCCGTGATCACAAACTCGCCCGTAGGCGTCGCAAATCCCGGCCGACCCGTGGATACCTTCGTCACGAATATCTCGTTACCCTGAGCGTCATACATGTGCGCCCGCTGCTCCGACAGCCGAACCTCTATCACCCGTTCCTCCCGGTAAGGATCCTGCCCGAGAAACAGCCGAACCATCCTCACATCGTGCCGGTTCGTCGCAAATCCCAAGGGCCACATCACCGTGCTGCGGGTCCAGGCATTTATTTTTGCCCCGGCCTTCAATAGATACCGGGCGGTTTGTATGCTTCCTGAATCAGCGGCGATCATGAGAGGGGTGACGTTGTGATCGTCTTTAAGGATCCAGCGCATGATGCCAGGGCGGACTTGGCGGATGAAGGCATGGGAGACCGGGGATGAGAAAGGGGTGTTGGGGTTGGCACCGTTGGCGAGGAGTTGTTTGACGGTGGCATGGCAGCCGGTGGCGACGGCGAGGAGGAAGGCGGATTGGCCTTCGGGCAGGCTGAGGTTGAAATTGGCGCCGTATTGGACGAGCAGTTCGGCGACGCGGTCGTGGTGGTTGCGGATTGCGGCGGAGAGGGGGGTGTCTTTGGTGGGGAAGCGGGTGAAGTTAGGAGAAACGCCGGTTGCGAGCAAGAGGCTGACCAGATCGTAATCGCCGCGGGTGCTGGCGAGGTAGAGAGCGCTGCCGGGGGAGAAGCCGTAATCGAGCAGCAGTTTGACGAAGGCGTTTTCGCGGGCGAGGGTGGCGACTTCGACGAGGCGGAAGTTGTTGGGGTTGACCAGGGAATCGTGGGCGCCGTGGGCGAGGAGCAAAGCGGCTTTGTGGAGGTCGCGGTTGCGGAAGGTGAGCCACAGCCAAGGATCCCAATTGCCGTGTGGGGGTTTGGCGCCGTGCATGAGGAAGGTTTCAAACAGGGTCGGGTTGCGGAGATCGAAAACCTGTTGCAGCGGGGTGGTGGATTCGTTGGGATCATGCCGGAGATTGGGATCGGCGCCGATTTTCAACATGAGAGCCACGAGGTCGGGGTTTTGATCGGCCACCGCCTTTTCCAACAGGGTGCGGTCATCGGGGCCGGAGGCGTTCGGGTCCGCCCCTGCGGCGGCAAGGGTGGGAAGCGCATCGGTCCAGCCCTGCCGCAGGGCGAGCTGAATGGTGGTTTCACCGGCGGCATTGGTGGCACCCGGGTCCGCGCCCAGCTTGATGAGGGACTCCATGAGATCGCGCCGACCGGCTTCCATGGCGACATGGAGCAGCGGATTGCCCTGTTGATCCTTGAGGTGCGGGTCCGAGTCGGAACGCATCATGGATTCGACGAGGTCGAGGCGGCCCCGGCGGATCACCCAAGGCAGGATTTTCTCCCCATCGGGCATCAATCCATCAGTTCGGGCACCGGCTCCTAACAGAGTGTGGACCATCATCAAATCCCCATTTTCCACGGCGATTCCCAGGATGCACGCCTGATCGTCCGCTGCGGTGTTCACATTCGCGTGGGCGTTGAGCAGCATGAAAGCCACGGTGTCGTCGTGGTTTTCCACGGCGATGCCGAGTGGCGTGCGGCCGCGCGGGTCGCGCTGTTCGGTATAGACGCCGGCTTCCAGTAACAGTGCGGTTCGTGCCGGATCCTGCGCGATGACGGCTTGCACCAATGAACGGCCGGTGGCCTCAATTCCAGACTCCGCCAATTCCCTGATGGCTTGTTTCTGCGGGTCATTACAGGCAGCCATCGACATTGCCACGAGGAGCGGCACGCCGTATCTGCACCCTGACGGATTCCCAATGCGAATCACAATATGGGGTAACCTAAAGGGAAGCCTCCCAATAGCAAGTTCACAGACAGGCTGGCAGGAGGTGCATGACGAAAAAACCAAGGAGGGGCGATTTGCCGTTGGCCATCTTCGCTTCGCTACGGTTCCTGAATCGCCCTCGCCCATGACTGAGGGGCTAGGGGCCAGGGGCCAGGGGCTAGTGGAAGAGAAGAGTGGTCAGAATGAAAAGAGGGGCACGGGCGGCCCGCCCGTGTCTGCCGATAATGAAGATCCGGCGGAAGCGCCCGACATGCAGGCCAAACTCGCGACCATCGCGGCCATCACCGATGACGCCATTTTCGCCAAATCAGTGGAATCAGTGGAAAATGCTGCCCGGAAAACTGATTCCATTTTCCCATTTAGGATCAAGGTGCTGCTGGATGCGGGCAAAGCCGCGCCCAAGGCCGGCACCGAAGCCTACAAACTCGGCGCGCAACTTTGCAACAATCTGCTTGCCGCGCTTGACGCGCGTGATCAGGCCTTGGTCCGTGCCGGTTACCGCGCCGCACAAGCCGATGCCAACACGAAAGTGACCAGCCAGGCACTCGAGGCGCGCCGCAACTACATGATGAGCTGGCCACAATACGCCCGCGAAAAGGACCAGCGCGGCGAAATCCAGCGCCAGCAAACCAACGGTGCCACCCTGGTCAAGGAATCCGTCAAGGTCGAATGGTCTAACAAATCTGCGGCGCTGCGCAAATCGTTGGACGCCCAGTATGCGAAATACCGCGACGCGCTGCGGCAGGGTGCGAAGTAATCACTCACCGTGGCTCTATCGACGGGCGGTTTGAACTCACTGCTCGCCGGCCGCACGGGCGAGCAGTTCGGAGAGACCCTTGTAAGAGTTCAGGAACTCCCCGCAAGCGGTATGGATGGCTGCGGTCACCTGATAGGTCGTGCCCCGCGTGCGGACGGCCTTGTCGAGGCTGCGGATCGCAATGACGGATTTGCGCGTGCGTTCCACCAGTTCGCGATCATTCTTATCGGTGTAGCGTTCCAAGGCATCGATTCGCGAGCGGCAGAGGTCCAAGGTGGGGATGAATTTCGCGAGGTCCGCGGCGGTGAACTCGGTGATTTTGCCGTTGTTGCCATTTTCCCACGGCGAGAACACGAGTTCCGCAGTCCTCGCAATCCAATCCATCGGATCGATGGCGCGGCGGAGTTCGGCGGCCAGAACCGGTCGCGTCACCAAGGTCGGGCGTTTTCCGGACGCTTGGATGAGCAACATATTCGCGGAAAAATGATAGGGAGTATCCAGCTTCACATCTTCCAGCCGCAGCCGGACGAAGCGGTTGGCGATGTACTGGCGGATTTCCTGGCTGCCCTGCATTTCGCGGATTGTATGGAATTGCTTACTCGATTTGGCCAGAGTCTCGTCCGATGTTTTAGCGCTCAGTTCGAGCAACTGCTGGAAATCCTTCGCCAGCAGCACTTCGTATTCGAGGAAGAAGCCGGGGTTTTCCATGGCCAGGATGGAGGGGACGCTGGTGGCTGCGGCGGCGGGCAGCACGAGGCGTTGGCCCTTGCCTTTGCCGAGCGCCATGAGCTGTTCCCAGAACCCGGTGGACAGTTTGAAGGCGCCGTTCTCATCGACCTGGCCGATGATGATCGCGTCCGGGTCGCGTCCGGTGATGGCCGAGCTGGCCAGCACTGCGGCGGCGGCGCTGACTGACTGGCGTTTGCGCGATAGGACCGATTGTTCGAGTTCCTTGCAGGTGATGGCGATCGTATAGCCCGCAGGGAGGTTCTCGTGCTGTTTTTTAAGCAGGTTGAGGAGCATGGTGTTCGTTGTTTTGAACGATTCCGCATCCTGGGCGGCGCCGAGCGCAATGGCTAGCGGTGGCTTCCAGCCCTTATCCTCGCCCACCTTGATGGCTGACATTTGCAGCGGGGCCGGGGCGAGAACCCAACCCGCCGACTCGCCATTGATGGCCTTGCGCCAAAGCACGGTATGAACTTCGGCCTTGCCGAGCTTGATTTCGTTTTTCGGATCGGGTCCCGGGCGGGGGTGCTGGTTGTTGTTATTGGTGAGTTGTGCCTCGTAAGCGGAAAGTTCCGGAACCCATCCCGCCCATTTTCCCGCTTCTTCCGTGTCGGGATGATCCGGATCGGAAATCACCAGGATGTCCTTCAGACAGTTGGCGAGCGCCAGACCATCGCTGCCTGCTTGCGGGGTTTCCAGCCAGTCCACGAAGTGGGTGATCCGCTCCCGGTTGACCTCGGCCCGCGAGGCATCGCCGCTGGCCTTGTGCCAATCCTGTTGATAGGCCGTCAACAGTTCGCGGGCCTTGGCGTTCGCGGGGTCAAGCGCCATGGCAAGCGCGAGCACCTGTGCCGCCCTCCGGCAATCGGCCGGTCTGGCCGGGGTGAATCCACGGGCAAGCGACTCAAGACGGGTGGAAATCTCGACCATATCATCCGTTTCCAAGGGGATTCTGTCCCTCCGGAACGGGATCGGACCTTCCGCGGGTGCCAGGAAATTTCCCGCCAACAACGACACGGTCATTCCGGCGAGCAAGCCCGCGATCCTCAACGCGTATCGTCCAGTCAATGCCATTTTCCCTGTGATTAGGCCGCATTTACGGCCGACCGCAAGCCAACATTGCAGATCCCGGCGAGATCCTGCATGTTTTCCGCATGTGCAGCCCGCGCCCATGTTTGGAAACCCGCGAAGAAGTCATGTTTTTCGACACCGACTGCGGTGGTGTCGTCCACAACCTCGCCTACCTCAGGATGATCGAAACCTGCCGCACCCGCCTCGCCGCCCTGATGGGCATGGACCTGCGCACCATGTCCGAATCCCGCGTCTTTCCCGTCGTCACCCGCACCGAGGCCGATTACCGCCGCCCGGCCAAACTCGGCGATTGGCTCGTGATTCGCGGGCGGCTCGATGAACTCGGTCGGGCCCGCTTCTGGTGCGCGTTTGAGATGATCCGCGAGTCCGACGGAGTCACTTTGGTCACCGCCCGCCAGGCGCTTGCCCTGGTGGCCATGCCCGAGGGCAAACCCCAACGTCTGCCCGCCGCGTGGCTTGAACAATGGGGATGAGCGTTTTCTCCGTGCTGTCGGTTCTTGCCAAAACCGCCCGCATCCGGTTCACTGGCCGCCGCTCATCCCATGGCACTCATCGTTCAAAAATACGGCGGCACTTCCGTCGGCACGCTGGACCGCATCCGCAACGTCGCCGCACGGATCAAACGCACCCGCGACCAAGGCAACCAAGTGGTTTCGGTGGTTTCCGCCATGTCCGGGGTGACCGACGGCCTGATCAAGATGGCCAAGGGCCTCTCGGAATGCCCGAGCGAGCGCGAGTTGGACGTGTTGTTAGCCACCGGCGAGCAACAGTCGATCGCGCTGGTGGCGATGACCCTGCGGGATTTGGGGGTGGACGCCGTGTCCATCACCGGCCGCCAGGCGGGCATTCACACCACCGGTTCGCACACCCGCGGGCGCATCCTCGACATGGACCCATCGCTCATGGCCGGGTTCTTGGCCGAGGGCAAAACGTTGGTCGTCGCCGGCTTCCAGGGCGTCACTCCAGACGGCATGATCCACACCCTTGGCCGTGGCGGCTCGGACCTCACCGCCATCGCGGTGGCCGCCTCTCTCAAGGCCGATGTCTGCCAGATTCTCACCGATGTGGACGGCGTCTTCACCTGCGACCCGCGCATCGTCAACAATGCCCGCAAACTGCCCGAAATCTCCTATGACGAAATGTTGGAAATGGCATCGTCCGGATCCAAGGTCATGCAATCCCGCTCGGTCGAATTCGCCAAAAAATTCGGCGTGCTGTTCGAAGTCCGCTCCTCCCTCAACGACAATCCCGGAACCATCGTGTTAGAAGAACATCCCAACATGGAAAACGTCGTCATCCGCGGCGTCTCGATCGAACGCTCGCAAGCGCGTGTCACCATCACCGGCATCCCCGACGAACCCGGCATGTCCGGCCGCATCCTCGGTGCCCTGGCCGATGCCGAAATCAACCTCGACATGATCATTTCCAACATCGCCCACGATGGCTATGCCCGCCACTCGTTCACGATGCATTCGAGCGATCTCGGCAAGGCCCAGGTCGCCCTCAAACCGGTGCTCGCCGCGTTGGCCCCGCACTCGAAGATCGAAACCGAAGCGGGGATCGCCAAACTCTCCGCAGTGGGCATCGGCATGCGTTCGCACTCCGGCGTGGCGGCCACCATGTTCAAGGCCCTCGGTGCCGCAGGGATCAACATCGGCATGATTTCCACCTCGGAAATCAAGATCGCCGTGACCGTGGACGAATCGTTCATCGAAGACGCCGCCCGCGCCGTGCATGACGCCTTCGGGCTCGACCAGCAACCGGTCTCATGCGGCGGCAGGCTGTGACCGTCGCGCGTTTTGGCGAATGACTTTTCAGGGTCAACGGCCCGACATCATGCCGCTCCATGGCAACGCCATGATCGTTAGACCCATCTCCGCCCCACCGGTGCGGGAATGGAAACAAACCAAGCGGAACATCTCCATCCCGGTGGGATGTAAGCATGCAGTTCCAAAATCCGCCCCGCGCTTACGCGAGCGTCAGGAGTTTTGCCTTGAGCTGGTCCTTGGTGACGCTGGTGCCGAGGATCTGCTCTTTGACTTCGCCGTTCTTGAAGAACAGCAGCAGCGGAATCGAGCGCACGTTGTATTTCACCGCGAGATCGCGGGCGTCGTCCACGTTCACTTTGCCGACCTTGGCTTGGCCGGTCACTTCGGTCGAGAGTTGGTCGATGACCGGACCGAGCATTTTGCACGGGCCGCACCATTCGGCCCAGAAGTCCACGAGAACGGGCAATTTGGAGTCGATTACTTCGGATTGGAAATTCGTGTCGGTGAGTGTTATGGCCATGGGCGGAATTTGGAACGGATCGGGTGAAACGTCAAGAACCGCCATGCGGAGAATGCATGACGGTTCTTGGCGCGAGGAAACAAGGCGTCTGCCAGGTATCAGATGGGCAGCGCGGCGGCCGCATACGCGAGGTAGACGACGGCGGCGGCGAGCAAGGTGTTGATGATGGGCCAGGCCATGGTGGTAAAGTGGGTAAGGGTTGATTATTGGATGAGGCGCAGCCAATCGCCGGCCTTGTTGGTTTCCACGTGGGCCGGATCTGGATCATCGACGCTGATCCAGGTCTTGGCGATCATGCCCTGGGAAACGAGCACGGCGACGGCCGCCGCGAATCCCAGACCGGCCAGAATCTTGTTGAGGCCGGCGTTGGCTTCCTCTTCTTCATCGTCTTCCACCTTGAGGGAGCTAACCTGCGCGGTTGGGAATGACGTGCCCAGTGGTTGGGTGGGCGCTTGGAGTTGGACGGTGGCCTTGGGCAGGGTTGGCGCTCCGCCGCCAGGACGCAGGGCGCTGGTGGCCGAGGACGAGGCAAGTCGGATCGTCGGCGCTGGCGCCGCAGTCGGTGAGCCGACCGGACGCAGTGGAATCGTCGGGGCCGGGGCCGTCGGGACCGGTGGCGCACCGGGCACCGGCGGGCGCACCGGCGGAGAAATCGGCATGGTGGCGGATGGGACGGCAGGCGGAGCATCGGCCGCTTTCAAGGTAACGCGAACGGTTTCCTTTTTGAGGGGCACGCTCGACGTTTGTTTGGTGAGTGGCACACTCGACGTTTGCTTGGACGGAACAGGTGGTTGATTTTCGTTTTCGGGCATGCGCGTGCGGGATTTTGAATGGCTAACGCGGGGATTAAGGCAAGTTTCCCGGCCCCTGTCAAACCTCCAGCGCAGGAATTCTTTGCTTTTTTTTTGATGCTCTTTGGTCCGCGCCATGATTCCTATCTCCGCAGCAACCATGTCCACCGAAAAAACAGCCATCACCCCGACCCGTGCCCAGGATTTTCCCGAGTGGTACCAACAAGTGATCAAAGCCGCCGATTTGGCCGAAAATTCGGAGACGCGCGGCTGCATGGTCATCAAACCGTGGGGGTACGGGATTTGGGAACTCATCCAGCAGCAGCTTGACCGGAAATTCAAGGCCACCGGCCACCAGAACGCGTATTTTCCGTTGCTCATTCCGTTGGCCTATTTGGAAAAGGAAGCCGAGCACGCGGAAGGTTTCGCCACCGAGTGTGCCGTGGTCACCCATCACCGGCTGGAAGCCGTCAAGGATGAAATCACCGGCAAAACCAGGTTGATTCCGGCCGGCGAGCTGGCCGAGCCGTATGTCATCCGTCCGACTTCCGAAACGATCATCGGCGCGGCCTTCGCGCGGTGGATCGAGTCCTACCGCGACCTGCCGTTGCTCATCAACCAGTGGGCGAACGTGATGCGTTGGGAAATGCGTCCGCGCTTGTTCCTGCGCACCGCCGAGTTCCTCTGGCAGGAAGGCCACACCGCTCACGAAACCCAACAAGAAGCCATCGACGAAACCCGCATGATCCACGGACTCTACGAGGAATTCCTCCGCGATCACCTCGCCATCCCGGTCGTCGCCGGCGAAAAAACCGAAAACGAACGCTTCCCCGGCGCCGACATGACGCTCACCGTCGAGGCGATGGTCCAGGATCGCAAAGCCATCCAGGCAGGCACCTCGCATTACCTCGGCCAGAATTTCTCCAAGGCCCAGAATATTTCCTTCGCCGGTCGCGACGGGCAGATCCAGCACGTCCACACCACCTCGTGGGGAGTGTCCACGCGGCTGATCGGCACGCTGATCATGGCCCACTCCGATGACGATGGACTGGTTCTGCCGCCCCGGGTGGCCACCCAGCAGATCGTGATCCTGCCGATCACGCCCAAGGAGGACACGCGCGAGCCCGTCATCGCCTCCTGCCACGCCCTGGCCGAAATGCTGCGCCACCAATCGTATCACGGCGATGCGATCCGCGTCCATGTCGATACCCGCGACCTCAGCGGCGGCGTCAAAAAGTGGGAGTGGATCAAAAAAGGCGTGCCTGTCCGCATCGAAATCGGTCCGCGCGACATCGAAACCCGCAAAGTCTGCGTCCAGCGCCGCGACCAGGCGGTGACCGCCAAGGAGTTTCCCGACAAGGAGGACTTCATCCGCCGCGCCAGCGAAATCCTCGACGAAATCCACCACAACCTGTTGGCGCGCGCCACCGCTCTGCGCGACGCCAACATCCAACCGTGCGATTCGGCCGACGCCTTCGACGCCCACTGGGCGCAGGACAACCCGGGCTGGCTCGCCACCGCCTGGGCCGGCACCCCGCAACAGGAAGACGAACTTTCCAAAAAACACAAAATCACCATCCGCTGCATCCCCGTGGCCGGTGCCTCCCTGCCGGCTTCCTTGCCAAGTGGCGGCAAGTGTTTTCTAACCGGAAAGGAAACCGCGACCCGCGCCCTCTGGGGCCGCAGTTACTAGGTTGGTTATGGAAAATCCGCCAGTGCCACATAGGGCGATTCATGGATCTCGGCCCGCTTGGCACCACTGAGGATGCGCCACCATTGCCACGCGCAGCCCAGGGTGATGAGTGCCACGAAAACCAGAAAGACCACCACCACCACGATGTCGAGCCGCGCGTTGAACAGGGAGGTTTCCACGGCCCGCAGCTTGTCCGCAGGCACGCCGGCGGCCAATTGCCCTTCCAGCTTGCGGATCGCGGGAAGAAATCCGGCCGCCCGCGGCGAAAAAATCTTCATCCATCCGGCCGTGAAGGTGACGATCGTCAGAAAAACCTGCGGCACCAGCGTGACCCAGCAATAGCGGGTCTTGCCCGACTTGATCAGCAGGGTGGTGCCCAAACAGAAGGCGATCACCGCGAGCAGTTGGTTGGAAATGCCGAAAATCGGCCACAGGCTTTTGGCAATGCCTTCGGGATCGATCGCCCCTTGATAGAGAAAGAATCCCCAGGCCGCAACCAACAGGCCGGTGGCGGTGATATTGCCCAGCCAATTGGCGGTTTGGCCAAGCGGTTTCCAAACCTGGCCTAACAGATCCTGCAAAATGAAACGCCCCACCCGCGTGCCCGCATCCAGGGTTGTGAGAATGAACAGGGCCTCGAACATGATGGCGAAGTGATACCACAGCGAGATCGCCGTCCGGCCGGGAATCACCTTGGCAAACATCGCCGCCATGCCCACCGCGAACGTCGGCGCGCCGCCGGTCCGCCCGATGAGCGTCGGCTCCTGGAGGTCGGCCGCCAATTCCTTCATTTCACGCGCGCTCACCTGATAGATCGGACCATAGCTGTTGATTTTAGCGATTTGGGATTCGATTGCCACCGGGTCACGCGGGTTGATCGGTGAATTGATCGCGAGGTATTGGCCCGGGGGCAGGGCGCAGGCGGCGATGATGGCCATCAGGGCGACCAGCATTTCGGTGATCATCGCGCCATAGCCGATCAGGCGGATGTCCTGTTCGCGGCCTAACAGTTTCGGGGTGGTCCCCGAGGAAATCAGCGCGTGGAACCCGCTCACCGCGCCGCAGGCGATGGTGATGCAGACAAACGGGAAAACCGGACCCGGCACCACGTCGCCG
>Ga0073936_10008294_pt1 | contig 13245 bp, 9 predicted proteins | sample AliMusrvi5mmetaG_FD_87041 | JGI IMG/M metagenome (GOLD analysis project Ga0073936, IMG submission 87041) | Freshwater lake bacterial and archeal communities from Alinen Mustajarvi, Finland, to study Microbial Dark Matter (Phase II) - Alinen... | ecosystem: Environmental > Aquatic > Freshwater >... | reverse complement strand
CCTCGCCCCGGTCCTCAGCGACTGTTGAAAGGCCAGTGCTTTTGCTGAACCTCAAGTAAGCGCCATTCCACCTTCGGGGTGGTAGGCCAGCTTGCCAAACAGCCGCGCTAATCTGAGCGCGTCGGACTTGTGGGCAATGACAAGCCCTCAAGCTACCCCTGGGCGAATGCAGAAGTCCGAATCCAGAATGCAGAATGGCCGAGCGAAGCCCGCCAAAGCCACCACCAGGCGAAAGCAGAAAGTAGAAAGCAGAAACCGGAAAGGGGTGGAATTGCCTTGATTGTCCGGCTGTTCCGGCACATGAATGCGGGGCCGATGATCCGAGTCAGGAACGCTGCGGCTTGAACGTAAACCACACAACATCCATGAATCGAACCCCTTCCACACACGCACCTACGACACAATATCGTCATCTTCGGATTTCGGCCTTCGAGCTTCTTTCGGACTTCGGCCTTCGGACTTCGGACTTCCCCTCCCACCCGCTTGCCCGCTGGAAGGGCCGAGGAATCGGAGTGCTCCTGACCTGCTGGCTGCTTAGTGCGGGATTCGTGTTCGAGCTGTCCGCCGCCACGGCCGGATTGACGGTCGGTGGGTTACAATGCGAATACCTGGAGAATCCGCTGGGGATTGATACCCCCCAACCGCGGCTGAGCTGGGTGCTCGAATCCGGGCAACGGGCGCAGGCGCAAACCGCCTACCAAGTGCTCGTGGCAAGCAGCGAGGCCCTGCTAAAGGCGAACACGGGAGACCTTTGGAACACGGGAACCGTGCCGTCAGACCAGACCGTGCAGGTGGTCTATGCGGGCAAGGCACTCTCGTCCAGCCAGCGTTGCCATTGGAAAGTGCGCGTATGGGACAAGGAAGGAAAGGCCTCCGCCTACAGCCGTCCGGCTTACTGGGAAATGGGCTTGCTGTCCCCGCAGGATTGGAAGGGCCAATGGATTGGCCGCACTACCGACACTAATTCCCTGCCCGCTCCCCTGCTCCGCCTCACGTTCACGCTCGAAGGCAAGATCAAGCAAGCCCGCGCCTATATCTGCGGACTCGGCTATTATGAGCTTCACCTCAACGGGAAGAAGGTCGGCGACCACCTGCTCGATCCCGGCTACACGCGCTATGACAGACGGGCGCTGTACGTCACCTATGATGTCACGGATGAACTTCGCCGCGGAAAGAACGCGGTCGGGGTGATCCTCGGCAACGGCTGGTACAACGTTCAGACCAAGGCGGTGTGGGACTTTCACAAGGCCCCCTGGCGCGCGGCGCCAAAGCTGCTGATGCAATTGCGCGTGGAATATACCGATGGACGAATCGAGACCATCGACACGGATAGCCGCTGGACGACCAGCACCGGCCCCATCACTTTCGACAGCATTTACGGGGGCGAGACCTACGATGCCCGCGCCGAGAAACCCGGGTGGGACACCTCGGATTACGATGATTCCGGGTGGGCAATGGCCCAGGCGGTCCCAGCGCCCGGAGGGAAATTGGCGGCGCAAGTGATGCCGCCGATCAAGGCCGATGCATACATCAAACCGATCAAGCTCACCGAGCCGAAGCCCGGGGTCTTCGTGTTCGACATGGGCCAAAACATGGCTGGCTTCGCCGAGCTTAATTTGCGGGCTCCGGCCGACACCAGGGTCGTCATGAAATACGGAGAGCGGCTGAGCAAGGAAGGCATGCTCGAACGGGCGGACATCCAGCAACACATCGTGCGGGTTGATACGAATCAGCAGTACCAGACAGATACCTATATCGCGAAGGGCAAGGGCCTGGAAACGTGGCACTCGCGCTTCGACTATCACGGGTTTCAGTACGTGGAAGTGACCGGCTACCCCGGCAAACCGGCGCTCGACACGCTGCGCGGCCTGTTCATCCACTCGGCGATTCCTGTTGCCGGCAACTTCGAATGCTCGAATCCGCTGCTGAACAAGATCTGGCGTGCCGGCCGGTGGGCTTACCTGAGCAACCTGCAAGGCATCCCGACCGATTGCCCGCACCGCGAAAAGAACGGTTGGACGGGCGACGCCCACCTCGCCGCCGAGCAGGGTCTGCTCAACTACGCGCCGGCAGGCGTATATGCCAAATGGATAAACGACCTGGGCGATGAGCAGCGCCCGAGCGGCGAACTGCCAGGCATCGTCCCTACCAGCGGCTGGGGTTATACCTGGGGCAACGGCCCGGCGTGGGACAGCGCGTTTCTGCTCATCCCCTTCTATCTCTACGAGTATTGCGGCGATACGAAGGTCCTCCGCGACCACTACGAGGGGATAAAGCGCTACGTGGATTACCTCACGAGCAAGGCGAAAGATGGCATCGTGGACATCGGCTTGAATGACTGGGCCCCGTTCAAGACAGCCACGCCAGCGGATATCACTTCGACGGCCTATTATTACCGCGACGCCCAAATCGTGGCCCTCACGGCGGGTCTGATGAGTAACGAAGCCGATGCGCGCAAGTACAACGAGTTGGCCGCCAGCATCAAGCAGGCGTTCAACGGAAAACTCTACCATCCCGAGACAGGGCTTTACGGCAATGGCAGCCAGACTTCGCTCAGTTGCGCGCTCTACCAGGGCCTGGTCGAGCCGGCGGACAAGGCGCGCGTGCTCAGCAACCTGGTGGCTGCGGTGGACAAGACCGACGGCCACATTGACACCGGCATCCTGGGAGCGAAATACCTCCTGAACGCATTGCTGGAAAACGGGCGCGCGGATGTAGCCTATCGTGTCGCCAGCCAGAAAGATCTGCCGAGTTGGGGTTGGTGGATCGAGCAAGGCGCTACGACCTTGTGGGAGAACTGGAACGGCTCCGAATCGCGCAACCACATCATGTATGGCGACATCAGCGCGTGGTTCTACAAGGCGCTGGCCGGGATCAACCTTGATCCGGCCGCACCGGCCTTCAAGCATATCCTTATCAAGCCAAACCTCGTCGGCGGACTGACTTCGGCCAAAGCCAGCTACGAATCCGTGCGCGGGCGCATCGTGAGCGATTGGGAAGTCGCCAACGGACGTCTGGAGTTGAGGGTGACGATTCCTGTCAACACAACAGCCATCGTTTATGTGCCTGGGACTGATGCGGCCGCGATTAAGGAAGGCGGCAAACCCGTCGCGGATGCGGCTGGCGCAAAACTCCTGCGTGTGGAAGAGGGGCGCGTCCTGATCGAAGTCGGCTCCGGCACCTACCACTTCTCCGCACCGATGTAGAACTGCCGATCACAAAGCATTGCCTCCCCTGCCCTGCTCGCTCTGCTCAGTCTCACGGCTCGGCTTAGCCGTACTTATGCTGACGTGGGGGAGCGCGCCCGCCCTGGGCGATGTGACTGGCGCCCTCGCCAGACACCTTCTCGGCTGGCGAACGGACTCACCGTTCAGTGACTCGGTGGGCGGGCCAGCCACCCGGCGAGGGCGCTGGCTGGCCACGCCCGGGGCGGGCGTGCTCCCCATTTCCAACTGCATGATCGCGGCTTGGCCCCCCACGCATCACGTTTCACGTTTCACGCCCTCATTTCTTATTGGCAACCACCGGGGTACCTTTGATACTTAGCGAGTTGAAGACTATGGCAGACGACAAGAAACACGTTTATGATGAGAGCAAGATCAAGACGCTCTCGTCGCTGGAGCACATCCGGCTGCGCACGGGCATGTACATCGGCCGGATTGGCGATGGCTCGCATTACGATGACGGGTGCTACATCCTGCTCAAAGAGGTCATTGATAATGCCATCGACGAGTTCATCATGGGTTATGGCAAAGAGGTGCAGATCGCGATCGAGGAAAAGTCGGTCTCGGTGCGGGATTTCGGGCGGGGCATCCCGCTGGGCAAGCTGGTGGATTGCGTTTCGAAGATTAACACGGGGGCAAAATACAACGACGACGTGTTTCAATTCAGCGTGGGGCTGAACGGGGTCGGGACCAAGGCGGTCAATGCGCTGTCGAAGGTGTTCCTGGTGCGCAGTTTTCGCGAGGGAGAATTCGCCGAGGCGTCCTTCAAACAGGGCAAGCTCAGGAACGAGAAGAATGGCAAAGCGCCCAAGGAAGCAAATGGGACGCTGATCGAGTTCCAGCCCGACCCGGAAGTGTTCAAGGAGATCCAGTTCAATCCTGAATACGTGGAGCGGCGGCTGCGGCATTACAGCTACCTGAACTCAGGGCTAAGACTGATCTACAACGGCAAGACATTCCAGTCGCGCAACGGGCTGCTCGACCTGGTAATGGAGGACTTGCAGGCCGATGGCAGCGAGCCGATCTATCCGCCACTGCATTACGCGGAGAAGACGCTGGAGTTTTGTTTCACCCACAGCAACAGCCGCTACGGCGAAACGTTCTACTCGTTCGTAAACGGGCAATATACGTCCGACGGGGGCACGCACCTCAGCGCCTTCCGGGAAGGCCTGCTCAAGGCGGTCAATGAGCACGCGCAGGAGAAATTTGACGGCGATGACGTGCGCGAGAGCATGGTGGGGGCGGTGTCCATTCGGCTGAAGGACCCGGTGTTCGAGTCGCAGACGAAAAACAAGCTCGGCAATACGGAAATCCGCACGGAGCTGGTGAACCGGGTGCGCGAGGAGTTGCTGCAGTTCTTTAATCGCAACAAGGAGATTGCTGAGAAGATTGTCGCCAAAGTCCAGGACACCCGCCAGCTTCGCAAGGAACTGCAGGAAGTGAAGAAGCTGGCGCGGGAACGGGCTAGAGCCGTCACCCTTCGCATCCCGCAGCTCAAGGACTGCAAAGAGCACTACAACAAGGCTAAGGGCAAGGGAAAAGGAACGATGGTTTTCCTCACCGAGGGCCAGTCAGCAGCCGGGTCGATCGTCAGTTGCCGGGAAGTGGAGACGCAGGCCATTTTCGTCCTGAAAGGCAAACCACTGAACGTGTGGGACCTCAAGCGGGACATCGTCTATAAGAATGACGAGATGTACAACCTCATGCGCAGCCTGGACATCGAGGACAATCTGGAGGGGCTGCGTTATGAGAAGGTGATTCTCGCTACTGACGCTGACGTGGACGGGCTGCACATTCGCAACTTGCTCATCACGTATTTCTTCCGCTTCTTCGACCAGCTCGTTCGGGACGGCCATCTATACGTGCTGGAGACCCCTCTGTTCCGGGCGCGCAACAAGGAGCAGACGATTTATTGCTACTCCGAGGCCGAGCGCGACGCCGCCGCAGGGAAACTGGGCAAGAGCTGCGAGATCACGCGGTTCAAGGGCCTGGGCGAGATTAACCCAAGCGAGTTCAAGCAATTCATCGGCAAAGAGATGCGCCTGAGCCAGGTGGAATATGCCGCCAAGCACGATGCCGCCGGTATCCTTAGTTTCTACATGGGCAAGAACACGCCCGAAAGGAAGGACTACATTATGGAAAACCTGGTGGTGGCGGTCGAAGAGTAGAGGCAGTGCCGGAAAGCAACTCTTTGCCTCGCCCAAGACCCCACTCGGTTTCCGAATGCAGGTTATTGGATTTGATCCCGGCGAGCAGATCGGAAAGCCGGTAGCGCGGCTTCCGCTTCCGCCGGCTATTGGGCTTGCAGAGCACGCGGAACCTCCAGTCCCTCCAATTCGGCCAAGTGCGACGCCTTGGGGTCGAAGCTCCAGAAAGTGTCGCATCGGAGCAAAAGCGCAGAGGAGACATGCAGCAGGTCGTAAGTACGGAAGCCATGTTTGGTCGTGTGGCGCAGGCTCAACTCTTCAGACTGGCGCTCAAGGTCCAATGTGGCCAGGGCCACCGACCTCATTAGCCCAGGCCGCTCCAAGTTGTCGCGGAAGACGGCAAGCGCGGCAGCGGCTTGCTCGGCAGTTACCCGCTGGTGTCCGGGGCTGCGGCCCTGAAAGACGTGTAACTGCAAAGCGTTGCAGAGTTCAATGCGGTGGAGCCAACTCACCGGCAAGGCGCGCGCCGACCCACGCTCGGCTTGCGCAGCCAATGCTGCCGCCACTGGGGATTCCGGTAGCTCCAGGAAATGCCGAGTGAAGAAATTCGTGTCGGCGTAGGGTGTCATTCGCCGGCAAGGAGCTGGTCAACTTTCCGAACCTGTTCCTTGGTAAGGGGGACAGGAAAGATGCGCGCGATGCGGGCACGATGCTCAGCCATCAGCCTGCGCCAGGGGACCTTTTGCGCCGTATCCTCGTCTGGGCGCACCGTGTAGCGGCGGCCGTCCCGACGCTGGATGAGGACGACGCCTTCGCGGTCACAAGCGTCCAGAACGGTCGCTGGCTTGCGGTCCAGATCTCTCACCGTGTATGTCTTCATGTCCGACAGTATGTCGGACGATTGGATAGAATGCAACGGCATCCAGACTCGCCGCATTTGTGCATTGGGCTGTATGAGATTTTGGTCGCATGACCACGCGGGCGACTGTATTTATTACTTATGAGCTATCTAACGATAGAAGTCGAAATTGATCACGGACGCGTGGTGGCCGCCGAGCCTGGAAACCTGCCCGACAAAGGGAAGGGGCTGCTGACGGTTCTGGAAGCGTCGGAGCCGGAAGGCGACATTGAGAAAATGAGCCCATTGGAAGCATTTCACGCGCTTCAGAAGAGCCTGAACCTCGACGCTGCTAAGGCCAAAGCCTGGATGGACATGATTCGGGACGCTCGGCGGTAAGGAACTCGAACACCATGATCCATCTGGACACCAACTTTCTTGTTAGTGCCCTGCAGCCTGGTACGGCGGAGGAATCTGAGGTCAATTCGTGGCTGAGTGGAAAAGAAAGCCTTGGCACGTCCGCCGTTGCATGGGCGGAACTCTTTTCTGGGCCGCTTTCGGCGCGTGACGAACTTATCGCACGACACATGTTTTCACGCGTTGAAGTCCTTTCTGGCGCCGATGCGGAGAAGGCAGCGCAGCTTTTTACCAACACCGGCCGTCGTTCTCGCTCGCTGGCGGATTGCATGATCGCGGCAGTTGCTATTCGATGCGGAGCAAGACTAGCCACTATTAATACCTCCGATTTCCTACCTTTCGTCCGTTACGGATTAGCTTTGGCCTGAGTCCTCCCCCTACCTGGCCCAGCGGTTTTCTACTAGAGAATCTCTCCATGACCCCCAAGCGCAAGAGCAACACCGATCAGCCGGAGCTGCCGATCCAAGAGCCTCCGGACAACACGCCGGGCGTAGTCAACGCTGCGCCCGTGCCCGCAGCCGGCACGGGCGAATCGCCGGAGCCCAAACCCGCGAAGAGCGGCAATGGGGCCACGCATGTCCTGGCTGAGGATGTCGCCGTTCCTCCGCCGGCGCGTCCCTTTGTGCCCGGAAACATAGAGCTCCCGCTCCATCGCCGCGTCAACCGCAGCTTCCTCGACTACGCCTCGTACGTCATCCGCGACCGCGCGATTCCCAACCTGGCAGACGGGTTGAAGCCCGTGCAGCGTCGCATCCTCTGGGCCCTGCACGAGAAGGATGACGGGCGCTTCATCAAGGTCGCGAACGTTGTCGGCCACGCGATGCAGTACCATCCCCACGGGGACGCCTCGATTGGCGACGCGCTGGTGGTGCTGGCCAACAAGCGCTACCTGCTGGAAGGTCAGGGTAACTTCGGCAACATCTATACGGGCGATCCTGCGGCCGCGCCGCGTTACATCGAGTGCCGGCTGACCGAGCTGGCGCGCACCGAGGTGTTTAACGACGAGATCACCCAGTTTGTGCCCAGCTACGATGGGCGCAACAAGGAGCCAGTCGCCCTGCCCTGCAAACTGCCGCTGCTGCTCATGCTTGGCACTGAAGGCATCGCAGTGGGCATGGCCTCGCGCATCCTGCCCCACAACTTTCCCGAACTACTGGAAGCCGAGATCGCCATCCTCAAGAAGCAGCCGTTCAAGTGCCTGCCGGATTTTCGGACGGGCGGCCTCATGGACGCCCGTGGCTACAAGGACGGCGCCGGCGAAATCAAGGTTCGCGCCAACCTCACGGTCAAGCACGAGTCCACGGTCGTTATTAAGGAAATCCCGCCCACGACCACCACCGATTCGCTGATCAGCTCGATTGAGGACGCCTCGCACAAGGGCAAGATCAAGGTCAAGAGCATCAACGATTTCACGTCCGAGGAGGTCGAAATCGAGATCAAAGCGCCGAGCGGTGTCAGCGCCGAACAATTGGCTGATGCGCTGTATGCGTTCACCGATTGCGAAGTCAGCATTACCAGCCGCATTGTCGTCATCCGGAACAACCGACCGGTGGAGATGACGGTGTCCGAGGTCCTGCAAGAGAACACGGCTCAACTGGTGGAGACGCTGAAACGTGAGCTGGAGCTTAAGGAAACGCAGCTCCAGGACGAGCTGCATTTCCGCACGCTGGAGCGCATCTTCATCGAGGAGCGCATCTACAAGAAGATCGAGCAGTGCAAGACTAACGACGCGGTCCTGGCCGCTGTGCACGAGGGGTTCAAGCCGTTTAGCCGGCAGTTGATTCGCGAGCTTACGGACCCCGATGTCGAGCGCCTGCTGACTGTACGCATCCGCCGCATCTCATTGTTCGACATCAACAAGCATCGCGAGGAAATGGAGAAGGTGAAGGCCGACCTGGCGGAGACGCGGAAGAGCCTGAAGAACCTTACGAAGTACGTCATCGGCCGCCTCGAAGCGCTGCTCGCCAAATATGGGCCGCTGTATCCGCGCCTCACCAAATCCAGCCGCTACGACGAGGTGGATGCGAAGGAGGTCGCCTTCAAGGCCTTCAAAGTGGCTTACGACCGCGAGTCGGGCTATGTAGGTTACAAAGTCTCAGGCGAGGAGTTCAACGTCGAGTGCACGAAGTTCGACAAGCTGATCCTCGTTTTCAAGGACGGCCATTACCAGGTGGCCGAGCTGCCGGAGAAGTTCTTCGTCGGACCCGACCTGGTCTATTGCGGCCTGCCGGAACGGGACCGGATCTTTACCTGCGCCTACACGAATCGTGAGGCGACGTATCTTAAGCGGTTTACTTTCGGCGGCACGATTCTGAACAAGGTCTATCACTGCATTCCACTCAAGTCGCGCGTGCTGTTTTTCGAGCCCGAGACGCCGGCGGAGCTTTACATCCGGTATAAGCCCGCGCCCTACCAAAAGATCAACCAGCAGACGTGCAATCCGGCCGAGGTGGAGGTCAAAGGGCCGAAGACGCGCGGGCGCCAAATCTCGATCAAGGACGTGTCGTCGATCAACAGCCAGCCCTCCCGCGGCTGGGACCCCGAAGCGCCCACGACCCGGCTGCAGTTTGTGTAAGGCAGCAATTCTGATCAGGGGCATAGGTCCTATGGTAGGGCGCGTCACTCCGTGCGCGCCGTTCGCTCGCAGGCGCCCTGGGAACGGCGCGCACGGAGTGACGCGCCCTACCAATCTGACAAAATGAGAAATGCTGGTGCAAGGCGGGCCTATCGAATACTCCCGCACCGACCTTCGTCTCCTGTTGGGCGAATCGGTAATCGTGCTTGCCGCCGTCCGCTGCTTTAGCTTAACTTTTAACAGAATGACGAACAAAATGAATACTGCTCTCAAGACACAGCGAGGCCTGCCAGGGCTGTCGCTGACCATTGGCCTTACTGCTGCTGTCCTGTATCTCCCCTTCGCGCCGGCCTTGCAGGCTGCGGACGCCGCCACCGACCAGGTGCCGCTGGCGATCAAGTTGCCCGCGCCCGCCTTCAAGGGCACGCCCAAAGACCTGCAACTGGGGCCCAACGTCGAACCGATCTCCGACAAGCCTCGCGCGCCCATGATGGTCCCCGGGGGCCTGAAGAACATTGCGCCCGCCGGTAAGATCACGTGCAGCGACAAGAATGCCACCGCCGATACCCTCGCCAAGATCGTTGACGGCGACAAGGACGCGTCCGACCAGAGCATTATCTTCCTGCGTAAAGGCACGCAATGGGTGCAAATGGATTTAGGCAGCCCGCAGGAAATCTTCGCCATTCTTATCTGGCACGCTCACAACATGGCCAAGGTCTATCACGACATCATCGTGCAGGTTGCCGACGACCCGGATTTCATTCAGAACGTCCGCACGATTTTCAACAATGACATTGATAACACGTCCGGCTTGGGGGTTGGCACCGATCGCGAGTACTTCGAGACTTACGAAGGCAAGCTACTTGACGCCAAGGGTGTCAAAGGCCGCTATTTGCGCTTCTACTCCAAGGGCAGCACGGAGAGTGCTCTGAACGAATACACCGAAATCGAAGTTTACGGGCGCCCGGCCAAATAGCCCGCGCTGGGGGGCCGGGATGGACAACAGCGGATGCAAGCCCCCGGCCTCGAGGTATCTGCGTCCTTCGTCTTCTGTAGTCGTCCTGCTGGCAGGGCTCACGCTGGCGGTCTGGAGCTGTTGCCTGGACCAGCGGCCGATGCATAACGACGAGGGCGTCAATGGCATCAAGTTCGGGGAGCTTTGGGACCACGGCGGCTACAAATACGACCACGACGAACATCACGGACCATCGCTCTATTACGCCACGCTGGCAGTAGGGCGGCTGACGAGAGCGCCGAAGGATTCCGACCAGTTCACGGACAGCAGGCTCAGGTTCACCACTATCCTCTTTGGCGTCGGATTGATCCTGCTCCTGCCGCTTATTGCCGACGGCCTGGGCAGGGGGGCCATTATCTGGGCGGCCTTATTCACGGCCGTCTCCCCCGCGATAGTCTTCTACAGCCGGTATTATATTCATGAAGTCCTGCTGGTGTTCTTCACTTTCCTGGCGCTGGCGGCCGGCTGGAGGTACTGGCGCAGCCGAAAGCTACGCTGGATCTTACTCGCCGGCGCGGGCGTGGGCTTCATGCACGCCACCAAGGAAACGTTCGTCATCACCTTGGCCGCCACTGGCCTGGCCTTGGGCCTGAACCGGCTTTGGAATCGTTGGCTGGACGCCACCGCCCCCCAAGCACACCCGCCTAGGCTCAGACGCAGTCACCTTGCCGCGGCCTCGGCGGTATGGCTTGGTGTGGCCTTGGTCCTTTTAACGTCTTTCTTCACCAACGCCCAGGGCCCGTTCGATTCGGTGCGCTCCTACTTTCCATGGTTACACCGAGTCGCGGGGGCTTCGCCGCATATTCACCCCTGGTATTTTTACCTGCACCGGCTGGTCTTCTTTCATGCCGACAAAGGTCCCATGTGGAGCGAAGCTCTTATCTTCGCGCTGGCGGCCTTTGGCACCTGGGCGGCTTTCGCACGCAAGGGCCTCGCCAATGCCAGCGCGAGCTTCGTGCGCTTCCTGGCCCTCTACACCACGGCGCTGGCTGGCGCCTACAGCTTGATTGCCTACAAGACCCCCTGGTGCCTGCTGAGTTTTTGGCATGGGATGATTCTGCTGGCGGGCGTCGGCGCCGCCTGGCTGCTTCAGCTCGCCAAGCAAAGGTCCTTGCGCCTCAGCCTGGGTCTGTTGCTTCTGGCCGGCACCGGGCAGCTCGCCTGGCAGGCGCAAAAGGCTAACACCACCTACGCAGCCGACCAGCGAAACCCATACGTTTATGCTCAGACCTCGCCCGACCTCCTGAATCTCGTCCACCGGGTTCAAGCCCTCGCCCGGGAGCATCCTCAAGGCAGCAACATGGTGGTGAAAGTGATGGCGCCCGAGGATGACTACTGGCCGTTGCCCTGGTACTTGCGCAACCTCAAACAGGTCGGCTGCTGGGATCGGGTGCCGACAGACCCCTACGCGCCGGTGATGATCGTTTCGGCTCAACTCCACGCGGGCCTGGACGAAAAGAAAACCCATGTCATGGTCGGCTACTTTCAGCTACGCCCGCAGGTCTTTCTGGAACTCTACGTGGATCTGAAGCTGTGGAAGAGCTGGTTGGCCAAGAACCCGCCCAAGCCTGACTAACTGCCTCCCCCGCCCGACGGTCACGGCCACCCCGCACCCACGCGGTAGAAGAACGGCCCAGCGCCCGCGCCGTTAGTGTCGGTATAGCTGGTGGTCGCCGCTAGGCCGACGATGTTCGAAGCCAGCGTTGTGAACGAGTAGCTGAGATTGGCGCTCCGCTCGATAAAAAAGTTCACCCCGGCCACGCTCTGCCATGTCACCGTCGTGTTCATGCTGGTAGGCAGGGCGGACACAGTGCGCAAAGCCGACAGCGCGTTGGTGGGATTGGTACCGCAAATCCACTCCTGCCGGTCGTTCAGGCCATCGTGGCCCAGGTTGGCGCAATCCGCCGAGCCGTTCGTGGGCAGGCCTGAGCGTCGTAGGGTGGTGGAGTCGAGCGGTGGTGTTTAGGGTTTCGGATTTATGCCCGCTTAGGAAGGTGTAACCTCCAGGATACGCGGGCTTGGGGATCTGGTCAAAAAGCCTCGTTGACGCCGCACCGGCCGTTTGCTACGGATTTCAACATGTTCGGTGCCACGCAAAAACCACTTCTTCCCCACTCCAGCAGCGCAGAGTGCAGATGCGCGAGCAGGAAGCAAGTTCCTATCAATCGGGCGGTTTGGTCGAGAGAGGAGATGCTGTGAGCAACAATTGCGTGCGGCTGGGTTTGGCGGTTTGGATTTTGTGTTGCTGGGCGATCGCGGCGGGGGCGGATGGCGCGGCGACGGCGGCGAGGGCGGGCGGGGGAGAGAGCGCTGCGCTGGCGGCGGACGGAAAAGTGAACACGGCGGTTGTGCCAGTGCCGGGCGGGAGCGATACCTGGAGGGCTCGGCATAAGGCGATGAATGCGCGGGCAAAGGAAGGGAATGTCGATCTGGTGTATATCGGGGACTCGATCGTCGCGAGCTTGAAGTGGGACGGAAAGCCGGTGTGGGACCATTATTACGCGAAGCGCAGCGGGATGGTCCTGGGAGTTTCCGGGGATCGGACGGAGCAGGTGTTGTGGCGGTTGCAGAACGGGAATGTGGATGGGATTTCGCCGAAGCTGGCGATCGTAATGATCGGGCAGAACAATGGTCCATTCAACACAGGGGAGGAGATCGGCGCGGGGGTGACGGCGATTGTGCAGACGCTGCGTCAGAAGCTGCCGGAGACGAAAGTCCTGGTGTTGGCGATTTTTCCGCGGGGGGAGAAGCCGACGGGGGAGCGGACGGTGCTCGCGAAGGCCAATGAGGTGGCATCGAAGCTGGCGGACGGGAAGCACGTGTTTTATATGGACGTGAATTATTTGTTTCTGCGGCCGGACGGGAGCATCCCGGCGTCGCTAATGCCGGACTTCGAGCACCCAAACGAGGAGGGGCATCGGGTCTGGGCAGCGGCGATTGAGCCGAAGGTCGCGGAGCTCATGGGGGATGCGCCGACGACGGAGATGCCGGCGGAACCAGGGGCCAAGCAGGAGGCAGCGCCGAAGCAT
>Ga0073936_10008292_pt1 | contig 13247 bp, 6 predicted proteins | sample AliMusrvi5mmetaG_FD_87041 | JGI IMG/M metagenome (GOLD analysis project Ga0073936, IMG submission 87041) | Freshwater lake bacterial and archeal communities from Alinen Mustajarvi, Finland, to study Microbial Dark Matter (Phase II) - Alinen... | ecosystem: Environmental > Aquatic > Freshwater >... | reverse complement strand
TAGGTGATGCGGCTCATCCAGAGACCAAAAGACCACACTGGCGGCATCGGGCTGCGTCCCGTCAGCGCCGTGTACTCACCGAGAATCTCCTTGGGCGTTCCCAAAAAGATAAAGAGGTCAAGCTCATCATCGCCCACATGCAAAGTCGTGGTCGAGTCATAGTCGTGCCCGAAATCGAAAGTCATGGGCGTACTGGAATGAACAAACATCCCATAGCCCCGGCTGCTCATGAAAAACGGGATGGGCTTGTACATCGCCGGCGTCTGTGCGCCGTGGGCATCACAGGTCCAGAGTGGAATCTTCTGGCCACGCTTGTTCAGACGGGTGAAGGACTCACCACACCCGAACACCTTTTCATCCGGCGCCAACCGGAAACTGGCGGCAAATTGACGGCCCAGATCCCTGGACCGGCGAATGAATGAGACAGGCGTGCTGGTGGCATTGGACAAACATTTGGTGTCACCCATCTGGCGCGACTCCGTCAGTAATCGCCCCGAAGCATCACGAAATTCGAGGCGCCACGGCTTCTCAACGAGTGTCAGGGAGCCATGGGGCCCCTGCCATACCACACGTCCTTCCTGACGCTTTGTCTCCCAGGCAACACTGACGGCAGGTTCACCGGCCAACATCAACGAGGATGACTCCGCCTTGGCCCCATTCCGTGCATGCAGCCTGACCCGGATGGTTCGTGGCGTGATAAAAGAGATCTCGAAAGGCAGGGTAGGATCCTGCTCATATTCCGGTGGAAATTCCCATGATTTAGTCTCTTCGAGCGGCACCACGATCTGGTCAAATGCCATTCGGGGTTTGCGGGCAAAGCGCTTCCATCGCAGCATTCCCTGACCGCTTTCCCAATCGAAGGCGACCGTCTCGTCCGCAACAAAACAATGGTTTTCGAGTTTCTCATATTCCATACTGACATCAACAGACTGATTCAAAACTCTAAATGTCGGATTACTCATGATTTACTCCAAGTTTGCAGAGAAAACAGGTGATCTATAATAAAAGAGCCGCACTTATGTATTACCTGTCAATATTTATCTTGTAATGATTATCTGATCTCATGTACTTGTCTCTTCTGTCAAGAGGTTTATAGCCCCATCAACTAATATGTTTAGGTAAAGACGGTATGGAACAAACACTAACAGGACAATGGACGCTGGCGCTAGATCCAAAAAACGAGGGGCGGGCCGCGTGCTGGTATGAGACCCCACGCCCGGAGGCGCAACCTGCCCCCGTACCGGGCATCGTGCAACAGATTTTCCCAACCTTTCAGGGCGTGAGTTGGTACTGGCATGTTTTCACCCCTCAGCGACAGCTGGCTACAGGTGAACGCGCCCGGTTGCGTTTTGCCGCCGTCGAGTATCTGGCCGAAGTCTGGCTGAATGGCCAGCCCGTGGGTGGTCATGAAGGCCCGGAATTTCCTTTTGAACTGGATGTTACCGCAATGCTCCGACCAGGTGAAAATCTGTTGGCCGTTCGCGTCCTCAAACCAGGCAATGAACGCATCGATGGGTTTGTTCTGAACGAAATCCCTCGCCGTGTCCAGCGGGACCATGCCCAATTCGAGCCCGGTGGCTGTTACAATGTGGGAGGGATTGTCGGCCCCGTTACGTTGCGGATGATCCCTGAGATTTGCATCGCGGATCTTTGCGTTCGTCCTGCACTGGACACCGGATTGATTGCGGTATCCATAGAGGTGCGCAATGACACACCACAACCGGCCTCCGGACGAGTGCGACTGAGGGTGATGCCTGCTGTCGGGGGCGCCACCATCACCGAAACCGAGATCACGGCAATTTTCGCGGTGGGTTGCAGTACGCACCTCGCCACCCTTTGCGTTCAACAGCCCCGGGCGTGGAGCATTGATGATCCGGCGCTCTACCGCGTGGAGGCTAATCTCCTGACACTCGGCCAGGAACCCGGCCTCATGCATGACCTTGCCGTGCGTTGCGGCTTCCGTGATTTCCGCGTGGTCGACGGTTTTTTCCACCTGAACGGGCGCCGCCTGTTCCTGCGCTCATCACACACCGCCAACCACTTCCCGGTCGGCCAGATTCTGCCGCTGGATCCCGACCTGCTGCGGCGTGACCTGATCAAAGCCAAGGCCGCCGGTTTCAATTGTATCCGGTTCATCTTTTGTGGAGCCATTCCCGAGCAACTCGATTTCTGTGATGAGCTCGGGTTGATGGTCTACGGGGAGACCTATGCGTCATGCGGCATGGAGGAAACGCCCAACCTGGCCGAACGTTTTGAACGCTCCTATTGCGAACTGCTCCGCCGTGACCGCAACCACCCCAGTCTCGTAATCTGGGGCCTTCTCAACGAGATGCGCGATAATGCCATGTTCCGCTGTGCGGTTGCTTTCCTGCCGAAACTGCGTGACCTCGACCCGACACGGCTAGTTCTGCTGTCGAGCGGCCGAGGGGATGTGCAAATCAAAATCGGTTCCGTGAGTAATCCCGGAAGCTACGAATGGGAAACGGTATGGGGCGCTCAGGGTCCGGCGGCGGCGCCAGTCACGGCCGAACTCACCTATGAACCCAGCGGTTACCTTCCAGGAGCCGGGGATACTCATGTTTATCCCAAATATCCGCTCACCGATGTCAGCCGCCATTTGGTGCGCACCCTGGGTGAAGGACAAAAACCGGTTTTCCTCTCCGAGTTCGGCATCGGCAGCACCATGAATGCCATTGAGGAGCTTCGTGGCTACGACCGACCGGATATCGCAGCGGACCTTGCCGACCGTGTCGGCATCCGTGACATGGCGGATCGGTTTCAGGCCGATCTCACACGTTATGGCATGGCTGACCTCTATCCATTCCCGGTGGATTTCTTCCGGGACAGTCAGCGGCGGCATAGTTTTCACCGTCGCCTCGCATTTGACCTGGTACGATCCAATCCACAACTTTGCGGCTACAATCTAACGGGGCTTTTGGACCATGTGTTGACCGGCGAAGGGCTGTGGTCATTCTGGCGCCGTTGGAAACCCGGCATTGTGGAAGCACTGGAAGACGGCTGGGCACCGCTCCGCTGGTGTCTGTTCGCCAGTCCGGCCCACGGCTATGCGGGACGGCCTCTCGAGCTGGAGGCAGTCCTGGCGACGGAAGACGCGTTACTGCCGGGAAGTTATCCCGTTACCTTCCGGATCTGGGGCGAAACGGGTGTGGTCTGGGAACGTCATACCACGGTGGAAATCCCCCACCCTCCTGCGGGAGAACGGCTGCCATTGAGCGTGCCGGTGTTGAAGACCCGCATTCGGCTGGATGTTCCTGCCGGCGAGTACGTGTTTGCCGCCGACCTGGAACGCGGCGGTGCGCCGACCGGAGACCGTTTACCCATTCGCATTGCGGCCGAATCAGCTCTGCCGCACGGCAAGGGAACCTTGCACCTCTGGGGGTTTGATGCCCGCCGTCGGCGCTGGCTGGAAAATCAAGGTTTCAAGTGTCACCCATATACTCCGGGAACGGAACGGCCTCGCGGGCTGGTTCTGGTCGGGCACGTACCACCAGGCCAACGCACCGCCGAACAATGGCGCCACTTACGTCGCTGGATTGAACAGGGATCCACCGTGCTGTTGCTCAGCGCTCAGCCATTGCGAGGCGAGCCTGCGGACCTGCCCTGGGGTGCAGACCTGCGGGCGAGAGAATTCTATGACTGGCTGTACCACAAGGAAATCGTAGGTAAACGGCATCCCATGTTCGCCGGACTACCGTCCGGCGGAATCCTGGACTGGCATTTATATGAAGCCGTCGCCGGTCCCGATCTCTTTGATTGCACGGAAACGCCCGACGAAGTGATCGCCGCATCTTTTGCAGTCGGTTACAGTTGCCGCGGCGGCTATAACACCGCTATCGTCACAGCCATGAAGCGGTTGGGCAAGGGACGCTTGTTCTTCAATGCCCTGCGGGTTTTTGAAAACCTGGGACAACACCCGACCGCCGACCGGCTTGGATTGAACCTGATCGCTTACGCTTTAAAAAAACAGTAAACACACAAGGAAAACAACAGATCATGAGCAAGAAAAATTTGACCACTACCAAACCGCCCTTGTCCCCGGCACTGAGTCTCGATGACCGCATTCTTGGCAGCATCATTGGCGCCGCCGTCGGCGATGCCCTCGGTGCCCCTTGTGAGTGCGTGCATTATAAACGGATCCTGAAAGAATATGGGGATTTCAAGGGTTTTGCTGAACTGGAAGCGTTGAAAGCTGGCTGGCTTCCTCTCGGCGGTATCACCGACGACACGGTCCTGGCTGATCTGCTGACCGATGCCATCCTGGTGAACGACGGCGTGTTGGACGCACATCTCTTCGCGAAGCAGTGGGAACAGTTCGAAACGCCCATTCCCGATCCCGATGGCGGGGCTCCCATCAACCGCCTGAATCGCATGCATTTTATCGAGCGTATTCCCTACATGCGAAACAACCTTCGCGAAATTAACAAACGCGAACTCGGGCACGGCGAGGCCAATGCCACCAATGCCGTCATGTTTATCGGTCCCGTCGGGTTATTATGCGCCGGCGACCCGAATAAAGCGGCCGTCATGGCCGCTGATGTCACTTCAGTTAACCAGCATGGAGCACCGCGCGACGTGGCCGCCGGGTATGCCGCAGCACTCGCCGAGTGTTTTGTGTCCGGCGCAACCGTGGATTCGGTCATCGAAACCGGACTGAACTTTACCCACGATTTCCTACAGACACGCCAGATGGTGGCCATGCTTGATCTGGCGCGTAAGTGCAAGGACTGCGACGAGTTTATACGCCGCTACTATACAGAAATCATCGGCCCGGTGTTGCCGTTCCAGGATCTTGAGCACCTGGATAAGATGCACTGGAAATTCAAGGATGAACTGATGTCCATCAGCTGGAATTCCGCCGAAGTTCTTGGCCCCACCCTCGCGACTTTTCTGATCACGCGTGGTGAGGATGCGTCGGCCATGATGCTGGCCTGTGCCAAGATTGGACGCGATGCCGACACCATCTGCCGCTGTGCCGGCGGCCTCATGGGTGCCTGGCGTGGACTGAACTGTATCCCTGCCGACTGGCGCGAATATGTGCTCGCCCGCAATCGCTGGCTTCACCTTGAGGAAAAAGGCCAGGCTCTATCCGCGTTAGTTCGCCGGCGCGCCGAGTCATTGGGCAAGCAATTGACCCTCCTTGGCTCTTGAAAATAAAGTAGATAAATAAGGACCTGATTATGGCTAATGAAAATAAAGGCAGTGACTTCAATGTATGTTGTGACCCGACCACCGGCCGGGTGAATTCTGTTACGTTGTATGGAGAGGAACTGCTGAACCAGGCTGATCCCTGCTCTGCAGAGCTGCGGGTCAATGGGCTGCCATTGAAGACACGACTTTACCAACCGACGGGAGCGACGACACCGCTGGAACGGAGCGCGCGACTGAAAGGGGAACGCTTCACCGATCACTTCTCGGGATACGGCCTGGTTGTCTCCCGGTCAATGGGGTTGCGTGAATATGCCAAGCACCCCAGCTTCGGTGTCCATTATCTGATCCGACGCGAGTTGGCCGACATGACGGACCTGCCTTGCCCCGGCCCCGGCGGACCGGTCATTGAGGCGCCTTTGTTTGTCGACACGTTCTCCCTCATGAACTGGAATTGGAAGTTCTGGGGCGAAGACACCCGTATGATCTTCTCCTCCGCCCATTCGGGTGGTCCAAGCGACGAATTCGGACATGTCGGACACGAGGACGATACCCCCGAGAATGCCAAAAAGTTCATGCAGAATGTATGGCGCCGGATCTACCCTGGAGTCATGACGATTCACGGGGGCGTGTTTTACAACGCCCGCACCGGGCATTGGGTCGCCATCACCTGCCGCCGGCCACCGGTGGGCTACATCCTGAACATCGAGGATGCCGGCCGCGGGGTCGGTTATGACTTCACGCTTCATGCACCCTTCGGCATCGGCGACTCGCTACAAATGCCCGAAGTGACGATGTATTACGGCCGAACCCGCGAAGAGATGATGAAGTTCATCGCCGACTACGTCACCTTCTATTATGTCGAGCCTCCGAAATGGATCTATCAGGCACTGTGGGGTGAAGGACTGGCCTGGAATAACAAGCCCACTTGGACAGAGCAAGCCGAGCACTGGGATAAACGACTCGCCACAGGCGAGTTCTCAGGCATCAGCTACTGCCTGGTGACCAATCGCCCTGTCTGCAGCGGAACCACGCCGACCGGCTACGAGCCCGACCCGAAACACGGCTCAATCGAGGAGTTCAAGACCATGTGCCGGCGGATGACCGACAAAGGCACGCCCTTGCTGATCTGGATGTCGCACAGCGGACTGATGCCGCAGGGTGGCGCCGATATTGATGACGACTGGTTCATCCGCGGGATCGACGGCCGCGTCTGCGCCTCGTGGGGTAGCGTCGATGGCGGCATGGTTCACTGCAATCCCGGTCACCCCGGCTATATCGAGTACACGAAAAAATGGATCCGCTTTTATATGAAAGAATGCGGTGCGAAGGGATTTTTCATGGATTGTCTGGGCTGGGCCTTTCCCCCGGATTACCGACCGCGCTCCTTCATGCGTTATCCCGGCGATACCAACCGCATGGCCATCAAGTTCATTGAAGAGATCTACGCCTGCATCAAGGAGTGCGATCCGGAAGGCGTCCTGTTTGGCGAAGGAACCACGTTCGATGCCCCGGTGAATCTGGCAAGCGTCCATATGAATCCCATCCGGAAACCCGGCACCATGGGACCACGTGATTTCCTGCTTTCCCTGAATGCGTACGGGCCCAAACGGATCGTCCTCGACCAGGGACCACGTTTTGCAGCTGGAGCGGGCATGGTGTCCATGATCGAGGGTCCTGATGGGGCTGCCAAAAACCGGTATATGGTTGCACTGCTGAAGGAGAAGGGCGGGCGCGATGCGTTCACGCCCTTACCCGGCGACTTGGGAATCATGGCCAAAGAAAAACTTCTGGTCATTCCCCTGCTCGATGGAAAGATGGAGTATCCCGAGTTCAGGCTGCCGGCACCGTGGGAAAAGATTAAGACGCTTGTCGAAGTGACGGACGGTTCACGGATCATATGCGATGCCGATGGCCTTTTCCGGAAGGCAATCACCGGCATCTATCGCATGGAGTGATTCGCTGCAATCATATCTTCTCATCGGGCACAAATGCAGGCGTCAACCAAGGCGCCACATTTCTGGCAGTTGGGCACGTTAGCACCTGCCGGATACCCCTTGGCTTCGGCCGGTCCCAGAATCATGAATGACGCACTCCGTCCGGCAACGGTCACTTTGACCTGATTCCGGTCTGCCACGGGTCCCCGACTGAATAATAAGAATGAATCGGGCCCCAGCCTCTGGCATGTCCAGCCTGTCGGGACCGAGAGATCCACTTTTGCGGGCTTCTGGCCCGGAAGCGAAATCCGGACGGCTTTACCGATTCCCGGACGGAGCACAGGCTCGCCGTTGTAATGGAAACAAATCTCCCGGCCGCCCACCAGTTCAATGGCAGACATGGGATCCTGCCCGAGCGCTTCCTGCGCCAACTCGTTCCGGAACAGACGCGTACGTAAATCTGGCGGCATCACAGTGCGGGCGTCAAAGGCGACATCCGTTTTACCTTTCATGGCTTTCTCCGCCAACACCATCGTGCGGGCCGTAAGTTCGTAGACGTCCTTCGGGGCATCGCAGGCACCGGTATATTTATGCAGCACGATTTCATCGCCCACGGGTTTACGCCATTTGACCGGAATGCCGCGGGTTCCACCGATAATCCCCAACACCGACCCCAGGGTGGCGCCCGTGCAGTCCGTATCAAAGCCACAATTGACGGCCTTTAGCAGGCAATCGCCGAAATCCTTGCCATAGAGCCAGCCGAGGATTTCAAAACCATGGTTGGGAATGGCATTGCACGGCTGAATATGTCCGAACCGGGTAGCGATCCGGTCCCGCGCCTCACCCCAGAGTTTGCCGTTTTCATGGCACCAGACCGCCTCCCGGATGGATCGGGCAATGTGGCTGGACAACGGAATCATCTGCAAACCAATTTGGATTAGAGTCTTCGGATCCTTCTCAACAAAGGCCGCCGCCTCAACAGCCGCCCAAAACATTTCCCCATAGGTTCCTTCACCACCGGCATGATCCACGGAGGAATCTTTCCACGCCATGCGGGCGGCAGCCTGAGGATCGCCCGGATGCAGGCAGGCCCAAATCTCGCTCCTGATGGGCGAGCCCATTTCATCCACAAAATAGTTTTCAAAACAGCCAGCGATCGGCGGCCTCAACCCCCGCGACATGTTGCGCATACAAAAACCATACTCGTTCCAGGGGTAGCTTGGCGCATACTTCATCCAGCTCTCTGCGAAATCCCGGACCGATGGATCCGTCCCCTTCTCCTCCAACATTTTGAGCCACACGAGTTGCAGATCAAGATCGTCGTTCGGGGCGGCTTTTCCAGGAAGCGGCTCATAGAACTCCAGCGCATTGACATACATCTTGCATTCCCAAGGCGTACCGAGCGTACCGCCGATGTTTTTTCCAATCCAGCATGCCAGCACCTTGTCTTTGTATTCCGCACGACCAATTTTGATTTTGCTCATTTTGTCCTTCTTGGTTTGATTCGTTTTAGTCACCCCGAAACATACGAGACGCCCCAGAACATCTTCAAAACAGCGTCATCCTAACAACACGCCCGTATTCGCGCCTTGACGATACACCCAAATACCAGCACGATATGGTCATGGCGTATTCCTGCAAAATACCGAACCGGCAAGTGAAACGATATTCACGCACGGACTATTTTTCCCGGAGCGGCATGCCATTATGCGTCTTCCGCGTTCTCAACCATTCCGAGCATCTGTTTCATGATCATGATTTTGCCGAGCTCGTCATCGTCGCTCAGGGCCATGGCAGGCATGCGACCCGCACCGACGAACATCCGATTCAGGCCGGGGATGCGTTTGTGATTCAAGCCAAAGAGGAGCATTCGTACCGGGACACGTCCGGCTTGACGCTCTATAATGTACTTTTCGATATGAGCCAACTGAATCTTCCCCTGCCGGATCTCGAGCGGTCACCCGGCTATCGGGCGTTGTTCGCCTTGGAGCCACGGCTCCGCGCCTCGCATGGATTGAAAAGCCGCCTCAAACTCTCACCTGCGAATCTAGCCGTGGCTTGCGACCTAATGGATCAACTCTGCCGTGAACTCGATCTCAAACGTGCGGGTTACCAGGCCATGGCCTCTGCGCTATTTCTCCAATCCGTAGGGTTTCTTTCACGGTGTTACTCGCATATCGAAGATCCCGGTCCCCGGGCGCTCGTGCGTCTCGGCACGGTGCTTGACCACCTGGAAACTTCGCTGGACCAGCCCGTCCGGCTGGAGGAATTGGCACGACTGGCAGGCATGTCACAAAGCTCCTTCCAACGCGCCTTCCGTCAGGCGCTGGACGCCTCGCCTGTGGATTATTGGATCAGGTTACGCATCCAAAAAGCCCGGGATCTCCTCGCTACCGGCGACGTTCGTGTCAAGGAAGCCGCCCTGGCGGCGGGATTCGATGATAGCAATTATTTCTCACGGCAGTTCCGGCGAATCCTGGGAATCTCTCCCAGAGACTATGCCCGATCGGTTAAGCACGTGGCCACGTCACCTGAATGAACGGCCCGGGACGCCCCACCCCCTCACGGGTTACAAGCGCACTCGAAATGGTGGGCACCAGGTCCAATCTCAGTGCGTTGACCATCAGGCTTGAGCACTGTAGCCGTTGACTTCGGGGGGATTTCAATTTCCCAGCAGAACTGATTGTCTTTCACAGTCCAAGAAGAAATGATCCGCCCCTGCGGGCTATCGTATTGTGCCTTAACCCAGTCAAGACCGGGCACAGGGTGGGGTGCGAGCAGGATATGCTTGAACCCGGGAATTTCGGGATCCGGAGCAATGCCGGCCAGATATTGATACATCCACGCGGATATGTCGCCAAACATGATGTGGTTAAGTGAACTGTCCCCGGCCCAAGCCTCCCATAGCGTGGTGGCTCCTTGCTTGATCCAATATCCCCAGCCAGGGAAGTCCGTCTGGGAAATCAGCCGATACGCCAGGGCGGCATGCCCATTGTCCGCCAGCGCCCGCGGGATATACTTGGCGCCCAGAATGCCAAAATCAACTTTGGCGGCATTGGCCTCAACCTTTTCCACCAGTCTTGCAACCACCTGCGCCTTCTGAGAATCCTCAACCAGCCCCTGATATAAGGCACAACCAAGCGCGGTCATTTCGCCTTTGGCATAAATTCCATTGCCCTGATAAAACTTTTTATTGAAGGCTTGTTTGATCGACGCCGCAAGCGCCTCATAGCGGGCCTGATCATCGGGGCGGCCAACAATCCCGGCAAACTTAGCCAGTGCTAAAGTGTCGACGTAGTAATAGGCCGTCGAGGTAACGGCCGCATCAGCCATGCGTAATGAGTCAACATGGCACCAGTCCCCAAGCCCGAAAGATACACTGTTGTCCGTGGCCATCGAAGCACAGAAGTCGATATACCGTTTCATGGCGTCATATTGAGCGTGGATGGCCGTTGTATCGCCGGTATAGAGATAGACGTACCAGGGGATGAGGATGAAAGCGCTGTCCCAAGCCGGTCCACTTCCCCAGTTGTAACCCCAACCGGAGCTCGGCACTATTCCCGGCAGTTGCCCATTCGGGCGTTGCGCATCGGAGATCGTCTCCATCCATTGGTTATAGGAACTGCTTGCCGCGAAATTGAAAAGACCTGTTTCTGCCGCTAGGCTGGCATCCCCCATCCAGCCATTCTTCTCACGCTGGGGACAATCGGTGGGGATTCCCACAAAATTACCGCGATAAGACCATACGGCATTCGCTTGAAGTTTCGTTAAAATTGGATTGGAGCATTCAAAACGACCAATCTGGGGAAACGCAGTATGAATCACACGTCCTTCGACCTGATGGATGTCAGCTTTGCCCTGAATGCTGACATACTGGAATCCGTGATAGGTAAAGCGCGGCTCCCAAATCTCGACACCTTCACCTTTCAGGATATAGCGGTCTGTTTGGCAGTCGCCCCCTTTGATGAAGCATCCGATGTGTTCCTGATCGACGGCGCGATCTTTCAGGCGTTCGCCATATCGGATAACCAGTTCTGTGCCAGATTCCCCTGACACGGAAATCCGCGCCCAACCCGCGATGTTTTGCCCAATGTCAAAAACGCGGTCTCCATTTTCCAGAGTCCAGGATTTCACGAAAGGAAGAGTCTGCATGACCTTACAGGGAGGCATGGTTTGCGGTTCAAGAAGCCCCCCGGGGCCCATCACCTGGGCTGCAGGCAGCCAAGCCTGGTCATCATAGTCCGGGGACAACCAGTTCTTCAGTTCCAAACGCGCATCATAAGTTTCCCCGTTGCGCAATCCATCGAAAACAATGGGGCCAGATGACGATTTCCATGAGGTATCCGAGCCCAGGACAATCTGGTCGTCGACTTCAAGATCAAGCCTGAGTTTGGGATAGTCGCGCCATATCGCCTTATCAAAGTGCCACACCTCGGGAGTATGGCTGTTATACCAGCCATTACCCAGAATCACACCTATGACATTTACGCCTTTTCGCAAGGCTTTGGTAACATCATAACTGACATAGCGCGCACGCCTGTCGTATTGTGTGACAACAGGGTCAAGAACATGATCCCCGACCTTTTCACCGTTCAAATAGAGTTCGTAATAGCCCAATCCACAAATGTGGATTTCGGCTTTCCCGCCTGCATCGCAAACGAAGGTCTTACGGAAATACGGAGCCGGCTTAACAGGGGCTCTCCAATCGTTCATACACGTCCCCGGCGCGGCAATCCACATGGCTTTCCAGTCTTGCTTCATAACAATTCCCTGCAAATGATTTATTTGATTCGACTTGTAACGTTACAACCTGTTGGTCATGCCATCGGCAGGCAATTCCAATTGATTTGATCGTGACATGATCATGTTGATCATGTCACGATCAAACCACCAGTACGAAGACTGAAAACATCAAGAGATGGAGTCACATGAAAATCGAACTTTCCAATCATCAACCAGGATCTCCCCTCAACCATTATTGGAGTGCCTGCGTTGGCGCAGGCCGTGCCAATGAAGGGTTGCGTGCAGCATGGCTTGAGCAACTGTCCCTGTCGGTACAGGAATGCGGATTCCAGCGAGTTCGCTTCCACGGCCTGTTTCATGACGATATGTTCGTGTATCGCGAGGAAGCGGGGAAAGTGATTTTTAACTGGCAGTATATCGACGACCTCTTTGACCGGATGCTCAAACTGGGGGTCCGTCCGTTCGTCGAACTTGGGTTCTGCCCCAAGGATCTGGCCCGCGAAACCGGCACAACCATGTGGTGGAAGGGAAATGGCTCTCCCCCGAAGGACTTTTCAAAATGGGGCATGCTAGTTGATGCTTTCGCCCGTCATCTGATTCAGCGTTATGGCATCGCCGAGATCATCGGTTGGTATTTCGAGGTTTGGAATGAACCCAATCTCGATCCGTTCTGGCGGGGAACAAAGAGCGAGTATTTTGAGCTCTATAAAGTCAGTGCCCAGGCACTCAAACGGATTGATCCCCGGCTGAAGGTGGGTGGCCCGGCCACCAGCAACTTTGTGTGTGACGAACGGTTTGCCGGCGAAAAAGAAAAGCCGGAAGATGCGCGCCTCTGGCAGGCCGAAGATATGGATAAACTGAAGTGGCGGGGAGTCTGGATCGAAGACTTTCTCGCCTTCTGTGCCCGGGAGAAACTTCCAGTGGACTTTGTCAGCGCCCATCCCTATCCCACCGATTTTGCTCTCGACGGCCATGGCGCCTGCCGCGGCTGGTCCCGGAAAGTGGATTCCCTCCGAGAGGACTTGGAATGGCTCAACGCGGTGATCCAGAAAAGCGCCTATCCAAAAGCTGAACTCCATCTGACAGAATGGAGTTCAAGCCCCAGTTCCCGCGATCATAGCCACGACAGTCTGCCGGCAGCCGCTTATATCGTCCGGGCTAATCTCGATGCCATCGGTTTGGCAGATAGTCTCTCCTATTGGACCTTTACCGATGTGTTTGAGGAAGCCGGAGCCGGAGACAGTATTTTCCACGGAGGTTTTGGATTGATTAATTACCAGGGTATCGTCAAGCCGGCCTTCCATGCATACCGTTTCCTTCATCGGCTAGGCGATGAACTCCTGGATCGTGGATCAGGCTGGGTGTTCAGCCGACGTACCAGCGACGGGGGCCTTGTGGGAC
>Ga0073936_10008291_pt1 | contig 13247 bp, 12 predicted proteins | sample AliMusrvi5mmetaG_FD_87041 | JGI IMG/M metagenome (GOLD analysis project Ga0073936, IMG submission 87041) | Freshwater lake bacterial and archeal communities from Alinen Mustajarvi, Finland, to study Microbial Dark Matter (Phase II) - Alinen... | ecosystem: Environmental > Aquatic > Freshwater >... | reverse complement strand
GTGATGGTTCCGGTCTTGTCGAGGAGTAGCACGTCCACATCTCCCGCGGCTTCCACGGCCCGTCCGCTTGTAGCCAGCACATTACGACGCATCAGCCGGTCAATACCGGCGATTCCGATGGCGCTGAGCAAGCCGCCGATCGTGGTGGGAATCAGGCAGACGATCAGGGCCAGCAAGACCGGCAATGACGTCAGCACGACTCCGGGCTGGCCGGCGGCCCGTTCGTTGAACGCCGCGAAGGCCGGCAGGGTTAGGACGACGAGAATGAACAGGATCGTCAGGCTTATCAGTACGATATTGAGCGCGATTTCATTCGGGGTCTTTTGCCGCCGTGCGCCTTCAATCATGGCGATCATCCGGTCCAGGAAGGAATGGCCGGGCTCGGCCGTGACCCGCACCACGATCCGGTCGCTGATGACCCGGGTTCCACCGGTGACGGCGCTGCGGTCGCCTCCGCTTTCCCGGATAACCGGCGCCGATTCGCCGGTGATGGCCGATTCATCCACCGTCGCGATTCCCTCAATAATCTCACCATCGGCGGGAATAATGTCCCCCGCATCGCAGACAAAGAAGTCACCGATTTTCAATTCATCGGCGGTCACTGCGCTTTCCCGGCCATTTTCAAAGCGGCGGGCCATGGTTGCGGTTCGCATTTTGCGTAACGCATCGGCATGCGCCTTGCCGCGCCCCTCGGCCATGGCTTCGGCGAAGTTGGCGAACAGGCAGGTGAATCAGAGCCAGAGGGTGATCTGGAGATTGAATCCGGAGAACCGGTGAAGCAGAAACGCCGCGGAGAGGATGGCGCCGATCCAGACAACAAACATGACCGGGTTCTTGATCTCCTCGCGGGGATGCAACTTTAAGCAGGCGCCCATCATGGCGTGACGGACCAGTTCCGAGTATTTGATTTCAATTTTCGAGCTCATCGTAATGACTCCTGTTAGAACACCCGCCCTGACATCATTAATCCATGCTCGACCATCGGCCCAAGGCAGAGCGCCGGGAAAAACGTCAAGGCGCCGACAATGAGGATGATGCCCAGCAGGACAAGGGTAAAGGTCAGGCCATTTGTTGGGAATGTGCCCGGCGAGGCAGGCACGGTCTTCTTGGCGACCAGGCTTCCCGCGATGGCCAGCACGGCGAAGATGCACCCGAACCGGCCGATGAACATGGCGGCTCCGAGCGTGAGATTGTAGAACAGCGTGTTGGCGCTCAGTCCGGCGAAGGCGCTGCCGTTGTTGGCGGAGGCGGATGAATAGGCATAGAGAATTTCACTGAGGCCATGCGGTCCTGAATTGGCCGGACCGGCGAGCCCTGCCGATACGCTCACCGCCAGGGCTGAGCCCAGCAGAATCAACAGGTTGGGCAGCAGAATTGCCACGGCGGCCCAGGCTGCCTCCCAAGCCTGGATTTTCTTTCCCAGGTATTCCGGTGTGCGGCCCACCATCAACCCGGCGATAAACACGGCGATGAGGACATGCATCAGCATGCCGTAAAGTCCGGCGCCGACTCCGCCGAAGGCGATACACCCCAGCATCATGTTCCAGAGCGGCATCAAGCCCGCCAGCGGCATAAAGCTGTCGTGCATGGCATTAACGGCACCGCAGGAGGTGCCGGTGGTGGCTGTTGCGAACAGGACGCTGTTCATGACCCCGAACCGCATTTCCTTTCCTTCCAGTTGGGGCAGCACGTTGGCGGTTACTGGATTCGGCTGTGATTCCGCCCACCAGGCCACCGCGAACGAGCCGGTCAGCAGGATCAGCATCACGCTGAAGAGGCACCAGGCGTGCCGCCGGTCGCCGATCATGAGACCGAAGGTGAACACCAGGGAGGCGGACACGATCAGCAGTCCGAAGACCTCGATGAAATTGGTGAGCGGTGTGGGATTCTCGAAGGGATGGGCGCTGTTTTGTCCGAAGAATCCTCCGCCATTCGTGCCGAGTTGTTTGATGGCGACCTGGGAGGCCACGGGTCCAAGCGGAATAACTTGTATGGCGCCTTCCAACGTTTGAGCCTCGGCATATTTGGACAGGGTCTGGGGAACGCCCTGGTTGGTGAGAATAACGGCCAGGCACAGGGAGAGCGGCAGGAGGATGTATAGGGTACACCGTGTGATATCAACCCAGAAATTGCCGAGCGTTTGCATCGAGGCGCGGCGTAATCCCCGGGTCAGGGCAAGTAGAACGGCAATGCCGGTCGCCGCGCTCAGGAAGTTATGCACCGTTAGTCCCGCCATCTGGGTGAAATAACTCAGGGTGGCTTCGCCCGAGTAAGCCTGCCAGTTTGTGTTGGTGATGAAGCTGATGGCGGTGTTCAACGCGAGATCCCACGGCACATTCGCCAGCTTCATGGGATTCAAGGGGAGCCAGGCCTGGGTCATCATCAGGATCCAGAGCGAGACGAGGCCGATAACATTAAAAACGAGAACAGCCCCGAAATACGGTTTCCAGGACATATCCTCATCCGGATGGATGCCGCCCGCCCGGTAGATCACTTTTTCAAGTGGCGCCAGTAGCCTTGACAGGAACGTGGCTTCCCCCGATAAGACCCGGGCCATGTAGCGCCCGAGCAAGGGAGCCAATCCAATCAGTAATCCGAAGAACACAACCAGTTCGACAAGACAATGTGCTTTCATGAGATGATGATGCTACTTTGAATGCGGGCGGTGTTAATCAAAAAGAGGATGAAAGGTGTTAAAAATGTATAAAGAGATGAATGACTCCATCTTCTGGCTTGCCGGTCTGCGCGACGGAGCTTATGATTCGAGACATGAAGATCACTGATAATTATAGTGGCAAGTTGGAACTTTGGGCCCGCGAAAGCAAGGTTGTTCGCATGCCCCGAATTGCCAATCTGCCGCGATTCGGCCACCGCCGGTTTAATTCGTATGATGAACTCAATGCCTGGAAGCAATCGCTTCGAGATCAACTGGCTGAACAAGGTGGCGTCCAATGGATGAAGTGATCCGCCGGTTCAATGATCAGGGGGTGCGTTATCTGGTAATAGGCGGCCAGGCCGTACGGCTTGAGGGCTGTCCCCGGTTTTCCATGGATTGGGACGTATATATTCCCAGTCGCGATGCCGCTAACATAGAGCGGATTAATGAGGCCTTGGGCGGGGAACTCGATGTGCCGCTGATTTCGATGGGGCCGCACGGGGAGAATTTCGTGCAAACCTATCAGACGACTTGGGGCGTCTTGCAGTTTCATCTTACCGGCCCTGGACTTCCTCCGTTTGATGAAGCCGAACGGCGCGCCGTGACTCACATAACCGAAGAGGGTGTGCCGGTGCGTTGCCTGGCCGGTTCGGACTTGCTTGCGAGTAAGAAGAGGGCAAACAGGCCCTCCGATTCCGTGGACATTGAGTTTTTGGAAAAAAAGAAATCGCTCGGATTATTGTAGTCGGCAAGGAAGCCAGAACCCATGCTGACCGATACCCATGTCCACTTTCGCGAGACGATGACGCCGGAGGAGATGGCGGAGGTTGTTGGACGAGCGAGGGATGCCGGGGTGGGGAAGTTCATCGCCGTAGGCTGCGAGCCTGACACCAATGCGGCGGCGCTCCGGGTGGCGGCGATGTTCCCGGATTGCGTGAAGGCGGCGGTTGCATACGACCGCAGTCTGGCGGGGTCCGACGCCAAGGCCGGGGATATCCGTGATCTGATTCGGGCGGCGCCAGTCGGGCAGGTGGTCGCCATCGGCGAGATCGGGCTCGATTTCTATTATTCGCCGGAGACTGCCGAACCCCAAATGGAATTGATGTCGTCGCAACTGGCGCTCGCACGCGAACTCAAACTTCCTGTCATCGTGCATAGCCGTGAGGCGGATAAGGAGACAATCGACCTTCTTTCCGATCACGCTCTGGCCTGGACCGGTGCGCCGGGCCGCCTTGGCGTGCTGCACTGTTTTACCGGCACGGAACCCATGGCGCGCCAGTTGCTCGACTTGGGTTTTATGATCAGTTTCAGCGGGATTGTCACCTTCCGGAATGCCGATCCCTTGCGCGAGGTGGCGCGGGTCATTCCTGCAGACCGGCTGTTAATCGAGACCGACACTCCTTATCTGACTCCTGTTCCGCACCGCGGAAAACCCAACGAGCCCTGCTACCTTCCCGCCATCGCCGCCCTCATAGCCAAAGTCAGAGGGATTAGCGTGGAGGAGCTTGCCCGTCTCACCACCGCGAATGCCGCCTGCCTGTTCGGGTTGTGAAAAAAAGTGGCATCACGGGCGGCTTCCTGCCATAATCCGCGCCCAAATCACTCTGCAACGAGTTGGGATTACAATGGATTACGCACAACAAACAGCGAATGGGGAAATCATTATTCTGCCGTCACTTCTGGCGGCGGACTTCGGACATCTGGCCGATGGTGTCAAGCAGGCGGACGATGCGGGCGCCGATGGAGTCCATATTGACATCATGGACAGCCATTTCGTGCCGAACCTGAGCATGGGGCCGGATGTGGTGGCCATGGCCAACCGCACCACCGAAATCCCCCTCAGTGTCCACCTGATGATGTCGAAACCGGCCGCCTATCTGGAACGGTTCATCAAGGCCGGCGCCGATATCCTCCTGATTCACATCGAGATCGAGGGTGACATTCCCGGCATGCTCCGGCAAATCCGACAGATGGGGGCGCGACCGGGCATCACACTCAATCCCGATACCCCCGCCGAGGCAGTCTACGAGGTCCTCCCGGATGTGGATGAGGTGTTGTGCATGACCGTACATCCCGGTTATGGCGGACAGAAATTCATCGAGGCTGTCCTGCCCAAGATCCGGACGCTTCGCTCGCATATCAAGAGCCAGGGGTTGATGGTGGACATCAATGTGGATGGCGGCATTGATATGCAGACGGTTCGCCCGGCCGCCGCCGCGGGCGCCAACGTCTTTGTGGCGGGCACCTCGCTGTACCGCGCGGCCAACATGACGGAAAGTGTGGCCGCCATGCGCGCGACCGCCGCACAACTATATGATTCGATGAAGGATTAAGAAAGACCCGATGCATCTCCAAGACCAACCCAATCTCAGGACCCTCCCCAATATCCGGAATTTCTGCATTATCGCCCATATTGACCATGGCAAGTCCACGTTGGCCGACCGCCTGTTGCAGTTGACGGGGACCATTGAAGACCGTGTCATGCGGGATCAGGTCCTCGACAGCATGGATCTCGAACAGGAACGGGGGATCACCATCAAAAGCCATCCCGTCACCATGAGCTACAAGGCCAAGGATGGTATTGTTTACGAGTTGAACCTCATCGACACACCCGGACATGTTGACTTCACCTACGAGGTCTCGCGCAGTATGATGGCCTGCGAGGGCGCCATCCTGGTGGTGGATGCGGGGCAGGGTGTCGAGGCCCAGACCGTCGCCAACACCTACCTCGCCATCGAGAACAATCTCGAGATCATGCCGGTTATCAACAAGGTGGACCTGCCGGGCGCGGAACCCGATGTGGTTGAAAAACAAATCGAGGAAATCCTGTCCATCCCCGCCCATGACGCCGCGCGGATCAGCGCGAAGAGCGGGCTTGGCGTCACCGACATGCTCGAAGAGGCGATCCTGCGGCTGCCTCCGCCGAAGACCTCCGATGACGGGTATGTCCGGGCACTCGTGTTTGATTCGATTTATGACGCCTTTCGGGGTGTTGTCACCTTCATCCGTTTGGTGGACGGTGAGTTGAAGGCCGGAGACCGGGTCAAATTGCTGGCCAGCGGCCTTGAAACCGAAATCAAGGAAGTCGGCCGGTTCCATCCGAAAATGGAACCCTCAACCGTTCTGACGGCGGGGCAGGTGGGGTACATGATCGGCACCATCAAGAGCGCCGCTGATATCAAGATCGGCGACACGCTGACCATGCTCAACAAGCCTGTTCCCAAGCCCCTGCCTGGCATGAAGGACATCCATCCGATGGTGTTCAGCGGGCTCTATCCGGTGAATACCGCGGACTACGACAAGATGAAGCAGAGCATGGAAAAACTCCGCCTGAATGACAGCGCCTTCACCTATCAGAACGAATCCTCCGTGGCGCTCGGCTTCGGGTTCCGGTGCGGGTTCCTCGGGCTGCTCCACCTGGAGGTGGTGCAGGAGCGGTTGCGCCGTGAATTCGACCTGGATGTCATCAGCACCTATCCATCGGTGATCTATCGCGTCTTCCTCCGGGATGGCAGCATGGTCGAGGTGGATAATCCGGTCCACCTGCCGGATCCCACCCGCGTGGATCACATGGAAGAGCCCATGATCAAGGCGTTCGTCATCTGTCACAACGAGAACATCGGCGATATCCTCCGGATTGTGATGGATCGGCGCGGGACTGTGGAGAAAACCGAGACGCTTGACACCAAACGCGTGATGCTGACCGCGACGATGCCGTTGAACGAGATCCTGATCGATTTCCATGACTGTCTCAAAAGCATCAGCCGTGGATATGCCTCCATGGATTACGAGCACACCGGTTATGCGCCGAGCGACCTGGTCAAGATGGATATCCTTCTGAATGGAGAGAGCGTGGACGCCTTTTCCTGCATTATTCACCGTGACAAGGCCGTATCCCGGGGGCGGCAGATGTGTGCGGCGCTCAAGGATGTGATTCCCCCGCATCAGTTCACGGTTCCGATCCAGGCGTCCATCGGGAAGAATATTGTCGCACGGGAAACCATCAAGGCCATGCGCAAGGATGTTACGGCAAAATGTTATGGCGGCGATATCAGCCGGAAACGGAAACTTCTGGAGCGGCAGAAGGAAGGCAAGAAACGGATGAAGGAATTCGGTTCTGTCAACGTGCCGCAGGAAGCCTTCATCTCCGTACTCAAAAGCACGGGCTAACCGGAAAGAAACAGGGTGATTATGGCGGGATTTTTTGAACGTCGGAAAGCGTTGAAACTCGGGAAGGAATGGCTCCACCATAGCCGTGTCTGCCGGTATTTCCGGGAGGACATCACTCCGCCCGAAACTCTCAAGCTCCTGGATGACGCACGGGCGGGGTTGAAGGCCGCTGTTGACGCCCGTGACGCGAGCCGGATCGAGAAACAGTGTGAGGCGGTTCATCAGGCCGCCCTCAAAGTCATGCCTCCCAGGTCCTATCCCGGGTTTCGTGAGAATTTCGAAGTGCTGGTTGTGGCGATAGCCGTGGCCATGGCATTCCGGTGCTATTTCCTCCAACCGTTCAAGATACCCACAGGCTCCATGCAACCGACCCTGTACGGGATCCATTACGCACCCCAGGACGGGGAGGGATTGTTCGACCATGGCCCCTTGCGCTTTGTTAAATGGCTGGTGTTTGGCGAGTGGTACGAGGAGATTACGGCGCAGACGGCCGGCACCTTCAGGGGCCCCTACAAGATGCTTCGGACCGGGGATGGAACCGCAATCGCCTGTTATGATGTCGGCGGGATCGAGCATGCCCTGCCCGATGGAATGCCGCTGACCGTGAAGCCGGGCGATGAGGTGGTAACTGGCCAGGTGATTGCCAAGGGGAACACGGTGAACGGCGACCACCTTTTTGTGAACCGGGTGAAATGGAATTTCATGAAGCCATCACGGGGCGAGGTCATGGTCTTCCGGACGGATGGACTTCCTATCCCGAGGCTGACCGAGCGGACCCATTATATCAAGCGGATGTGCGGGTTGCCGGGGGATGCGATTACCATCCGGGCCCCGGAATTGCTGGTCAATGGGAAGGTGGTCCAGGAACCGCGGAGCATCAGGCAGATCGAGGATTTGGCGCCGGGGTACAAGGGGTATTGCCCCGGAGAGGGGCCGGATGCCTTGTATATTCATTCGGCCGGGGATACGATACAGCTCAAGGCCGGGCAGTATCTTGCTCTCGGGGACAATACCCGGAACAGTCTTGACGGCCGGTATTGGGGCCCTGTCAATGCGGAGAACTTGGTCGGCCCCGCCTTGATCGTCTATTGGCCTTTCTCTCGCCGCTGGGGCTGGGTGCGGTGATGGTATGCACGAAAGTGTCAAACTCAGAGTAGTCCAGATGGAAGTCCTTCCGGGACGGCCGGTGGAGAATACTGGGAAAATCCTGGACGCGACAGGCAAGGCAAAGGCGGACGGGATCGGGCTTGTCGTCTTTCCTGAAATGGCCGTCCCCGGCTATCTGCTCGGCGATGAATGGGAGCGCCAGGCGTTCCTGCGCGAGTGCGAGGCCTGCGGGGAGGAAATCAGGGCCGCCGCCACCGGGATCACTGTGCTCTTCGGGAATGTCGGCCTCGACTGGAGCCGCAAGAATGAGGATGGCCGGGTCCGGAAATACAATGCCCTGTTTGTCGCCGAGGCGGGGCGCTTCATCGGCCCCTCTGGCTCTGCGTATCCGTTTGTCATCAAAACCCTGATGCCCAATTACCGGGAATTTGATGACAGCCGTCATTTCTGCGACAACCGCAAACTTGCCGCCGAACTGGGAGTCGACCTCCGGGATTTGATTTCGCCTGTGCAAACCGCCTGCGGACGGATCGGCGCGGTGTTGTGCGAGGATGCCTGGGATGGCGATTACACGGTTTCGCCGGTCCGCATTCTCGGGGAGAAGGGCGTGGATTTTGTGGTCAACGCGAGTTGCTCGCCCTTCACTTTCAACAAGAACAACAAGCGCAACCGGGTATTCTCGGCTGCCGCAACACGGCTGGCCAGGCCGTTGGTGTATGTCAACAATACGGGCATCCAGAATAATGGCAAGACGGTGTTCACGTTCGACGGGGGATCCTGCATCTACGACGGGAAGGGCGGCTTGGCGGCCACATTGCCTCCCTTTGAGGAAGGCGCCATCGATATGGACTTTGCTTTGGAGTGCGGCGGTGGTCCGGTTGGACGGACCGTCAGTGTGAAGGATGACGATATCTCCACGCTCTTTGCAGCTATCTGTTACGGCACTGAGCGATTCATGAAAGTGTGCGGGGTGGAACGGGTTGTGGTGGGCGCTTCTGGCGGCATTGATTCGGCCGTTGTGGCCGCGATCTATCGTTGCATCCTTCCCGCCGACCGGCTTCTTCTTGTGAACATGCCCGGCCGGTTCAATTCGGCGACCACGATCAACCTGGCCCGCGAACTGGCAGGCAATCTTGGTTGCGGGTATGTCGAAATTCCCATCGAGGAGTGTGTGAACCTGACGCGGGCGCAGGTGGATGGGGTCGAGGTGCGGTGGCCGGACGGGGTGCGGCGGCTGGCGCTGACCGATTTCCAGATGGAAAATGTGCAGGCACGGGACCGTTCGTCGCGGGTGCTGGCGGCGGTGGCGGCGGCCTTTGGTGGCGTATTCACCTGCAACGCGAACAAGTCCGAGATGACCGTCGGCTACACCACGCTGTATGGCGATCTAGGCGGGTATCTTGCCAACATCGCAGATATGTGGAAAGGCGAGGTCTATGCCCTGGGTCGCTATCTGAACGAACAGGTGTATAAACGGACGGTGATTCCCGAGGGATCGTTCACCGTGGTGCCGTCGGCCGAATTGAGCCCCGCGCAGGCGGTGGACGAGGGGAAGGGCGACCCCTTGATCTATCCTTACCATGATTGCCTGTTCCGGGCCTGGGTGGAGGACTGGAACCGGAACACGCCGGAAGAAATTCTGGAGTGGTATCTGGCGGGTACGTTGGAACAACGTCTTGGCTATCCGGGCCGTGTCAGCGACCTTTTCCCGACGCCCGCGTTGTTCATTGCCGATCTGGAGCGCTGGTGGAACCAGTACCAGGGACTGGGCGTGGCGAAGAGGATTCAGGCTCCTCCTGTGCTTGCCGTGAAACGCCGTTCCTTTGGTTTCGACCACCGCGAATCGCAGATGGGGGCGCGGTATACAAGACGGTATGGACAGATGACCCGGCTTCATGGGACTCACTGCGTTCGCCCATTAGAGGCGCTTGATGGCAAAAGCGCGACCTGAGTGGGTTTTCAGGTAGCGTTCGAATTCGAGTACTCGTTCACGGTCCCTGAAGCTGAGGCATGTCTTGATCCTCCACGGCTTGTGGGCCCTTGTGGCTGGCACTTTGCCGCTATTATGGTGATCAAGACGGTCCTTTAGATTCTCTGTGAATCCGGTGTAGTAGCGTTTGTCATCAGCATCGCTTTGCAGGATGTAGACATAGTAGAATGTGTTCATGCTGGCGTGCCGAGGCGTAGTTCGCAGCCTGGCGACCCGGCTTCATGGGGCTCACTGCGTTCGCCCATTACGCCGCGGCAGTCTTCGTTCTACGCTGCGCTGCGAACGAAGACTGGTGCACCCGGAGGGAGTTGAACCCCCACTCCTTGCGGAATAAGAACCTGAATCTTACGTGTCTGCCAATTCCACCACGGGTGCGCGGAAAAACGGGGGATACAGTTATCAGCATGTGTTCCCGGTGTCAACTTTTTGTTTATAATTGCCTGCACTGTTGACGGGCAGGGGATTAAATACCATAATGCCTCGGTTGCTGTGTTCGCATTAACTCGGAAAGGATCGACGTGATATGCACCCCAAGATCAATCTCTTGATTCAATTGCAGGAACTTTCATTGATTCGCGCCGAGCAAAAGGCCCATCGGCATGGCCATCGCCTTGAGGAATTGGATGCCTCCGTGGCAGACCTTACTTCCCAGCTTTCTCCCGATGTCCAATCCCTGGTGACTCGGATGCAGAAACGGGACTCGATCATCATCGTGCCCATGACCAATGGGATCTGCACTGCCTGTGGAATGCGGTTGCCCACCAGCCATGTCCAGCAAGTCAAGGTTTCGGACCAGCTTCAAGTCTGTCCCGTCTGCACGCGCCTTCTGTATTTTCAGGAAGGGCTGCCGCGCAACGTCGGGAAAGCACCCCGGCGGTCGGAACCCCGGAAGGTGGGGATCGCCCGGTTTTCCGCACCCACCCTGATGATTCCGCGCCTGGTGGCCACCAGCCGGGAGGATGCCATTCGGGAGCTCGCGACACGGATGCAGGAGGCGGGGTTTGTGGATGATTCCGGGAAATTGGTGGAATCAGCGTTGAGGCGCGAAGCGATCGTCAGTACCGCGCTGGATCATGGTCTGGCGTTTCCGCATGTTCGTGGCGTTGAGGGCGGCGGCCTGACTCTCGGGCTGGGAGTCAGCGCCAAGGGGATCAAATTTGACGGGCATGACAAGGGTCTTACCAAAATTATTATCTTCATCGTCATCCCGACGGCGGCCAGCGCGTTTTACCTGAAACTGCTGGCGGGACTCGCGGAAACCTTTTCTGATGCCGATGCCCGCAAGGCATTGATGGCGGAGGAGACTCCCGAAAAGCTTTGGAAAGCCCTGATCAAGCTGACCAAGAAAACCATTACGTGATTACAAACCCTTCAGGTGCTTCACAAACCGGGCCATCCGCTCCGTGGCTTCCTTGATTTCCTTGATATCAGTCGCGTAGCAGCACCGCAGGAATCCCTCGCCGCAGGAACCGAAGGCGCTGCCGGGGACGCAGGCGACATTCTCTTCATCGAGCAGACGCAAGGCGAACTCCTTGGAACTCAGGCCATAATCCCCGACATAGGGGAAGACATAAAAGGCGCCTTTCGGGACATGGCATGGCACGCCCATCTCGTTCAATGCCGAGCATAGGAAATTCCGGCGCTTCTCATAAGATGACCGCATTTCCGCCGTGTCAGTCCGGGTTTTCAGCGCCTCAATCCCTGCCTTCTGGCTGATGATCGGGGCACACATCATGATGTACTGGTGGATCTTCATCATGGCCTCGCTCAATTCGGGTGGTGAGCAGGCGTAGCCGAGCCGGAACCCGGTCATGGCCCATCCCTTGGAGAAGCCATGCAGGAAAATGGTCCGTTCCTTCATGCCGGGCACCGCCGCGATGCTTGGGTGGTCCCCTTCATAGGTCAGTTCGGAATAGATCTCGTCGGTGATGACGATCAGGTCATGCTCGATGGCAAACGCCGCAATGTCCGCGACATCATCCCGGGTCAGTGTGGCCCCCGTGGGGTTGGTTGGGAAATTCAGGAGCAACGCCTTGGTGCGCGTTGTGACCTTTTCCTCCAGCATGGCCCGGGTCAGCCGGAACCCGTTCTCGCGCCGGGTTGAAACCGCGACGGGAATGCCGCGTGCAAACCGGATTTCCGGGGCATAGGAAACGAAGCAAGGCTCATGGTAGAGCACCTCGTCGCCCGGTTCGATAATGGCGCGAATGGCCAGGTCCAGCGCCTCGCTCACGCCCACGGTGATCAGGATTTCCGTCTCGGGATTGTAGTCCACCCCGAATTCCTTCCCGACATACGATGCGATGGCGCGCCTCAGTTCGATGAGTCCGCGGTTCGAGGTGTAGGTTGTGGCCCCGCGGTCCAAGGCGAAGATCGCCTGTTCGCGGATATGCCAGGGGGTCACGAAGTCCGGCTCCCCGATGCCGAGGCTGATGACATCTTTTCGGGAGCTGACGATGTCAAAGAAATCCCGGATGCCGGAACGGGGGATATCCAGCAGGTGCCTGGCGATGAAATCCCCCGGTTTCCGTTTCGGGTCAGGGTGAGACTTTGAGCCGCTCATCGGTTTTCTCCGCTTCCATCAAAACGCCGTTGTTCTTGTAGGTTTTGAGCATGAAATGAGTGCCCGTCGAGATGATCCCCGCGATGGTCGCCAGTTTTTCGCTCACAAAAAAGGCCACTTCCTTCAGGTTACGGCCCGTGACCACGGCCATCAGGTCATAGGTTCCCGACATCAGGTAAACGGACTCGACCTCGGGGAACTTGCTCACCCGCTCGGCGATCCGGTTGAACCCGCCTTCGCGCTCGGGGGTCACCTTGACTTCGATCACCGCCCGGACAAGATCCATGTCGAGCTGGTCGGTGTTGACTACGGCCTGATAGCCGCGGATGATGCCGGCACGCTCGTATTCGGCAACCTTGGCCTTGATGGCATCCTCGGTGGTGTTCAACATGCGCGCCAGGTCCTTTGGAGTTTCCAGCGCGTTCGTCCTTAATAATTTCAGAAGTTCGTCCATAATCCATTTCCTCCGGTTGCATTCTCGGATAAAACCCGATATTAGTAACAGTTCGGTGAGGGATGTCAAGGCGGCGCAGAATGATGAACTTGGAAAATGTCCGGATAGTGTTAGTGGGCCCGTTGTATGGCGGGAACGTGGGCTCTGTCTGCCGGGCCATGGCCAACATGGGCCTATCGGACCTGGTGCTGGTATCGCCCGCGGCGAACCTGAATTATGCCGAGGCGCGGATGATGGCGGTCGCGGCGGAATCCATCCTGGAAAAAAGGCGTGAGGTCAAGGACCTCGGCGGGGCGGTGGGGGATTG
>Ga0073936_10008284_pt1 | contig 13258 bp, 6 predicted proteins | sample AliMusrvi5mmetaG_FD_87041 | JGI IMG/M metagenome (GOLD analysis project Ga0073936, IMG submission 87041) | Freshwater lake bacterial and archeal communities from Alinen Mustajarvi, Finland, to study Microbial Dark Matter (Phase II) - Alinen... | ecosystem: Environmental > Aquatic > Freshwater >... | reverse complement strand
GGTTTTTGCGAGCGGTATCGAGTAAAAGGGCGCGGGTGGGGGCGGGGCATTTGAGCCAGAGATCGGGTTCCGGAAGGACCGGATTCAAAACATTGTCCAACCGGATTTCCTGGGCAGCTGCGTCAGGCAGGATTTCGTCGAACGTAATCCGGATCCCATTGGGGGGCGCACTGCGCGGTTGGAAAGTTGACAGGCTGACGCGCGCCTGGCGCTGGGTGTTACGGGCTTGGGTGAGGGTGAGGGCGAGCGCGGGGGCTTCTTCATTGCGCAGACGGGCGGCGATGGCTTCCTGAAAGGGGGGAGGGAGAACCCAGTGATCGGACAAAGCCTGTCCTTCAAGCGGGGCGCCCATCGATGGGAAGAAAGCTTCGGCCCCGAGGTTGCGCCGGATGACGCCGGCAGTGTCGATTTGGATGGCACCGGAATGACCCAGCGGAGTGAAGAGGACACTTATTCCCGCCGGAACGGGGATGGATTCAGAGCGGATGATCTCGTTGGGGCCAAAGGCGATGGGCGCGAAAAACATACGATTATGCGTATTGGCCTGGAAGGCGGGATCGGCGGCGATCCGTTTATAATCGGGGCGCGTCATGCGTCCGTTGCCGGTGAAGCGATCTTCGGGATGGAAGCGGAAGATGGGAAAATACCAATGTTCGTTATAACGGACGGCCAGGGGGTCGCGGTTACAGATCAACTCCGCGCACAAGCTGATGAGGAAAAGCGCGACCAGGGCGATCGCGGAGAACCAGGCGCGACGCAGGGCGCGAAAGCGAGCCCAGCGTTTGCGGGCGATCGGATTGAGTTGGAGGCGGAACGGGATCATGGGTTTTTCGCCTGGAAATCGAGCCGGGGATCAATCAGCACATAGCACAGGTCAGAGAGGACGTTGCCGAGCAGCGTCAGGAGTGAAGTGAGCGCGACAATGCCCATGAAGACGGCGTAATCGCGGCCGACGATGGCCTCGAGGCTAAGTCGGCCCATGCCGGGGATTTCAAAGACCTGCTCGATGATGACCGATCCGGAGAACATGACTGTGAGAATGCCGCCGATGCCGGTCGCGATGGGGATCAGGGCATTCCGAAAGGCATGTCCCCAAACGGCGCGGCGAAAGGTGCCGCCCTTGGCGAGCACGGTGCGGACGTAATCCCGGCTGATTTGTTCGAGGAGGGCGTTTTTCATCAGGAGCGTGAGCACGGCGAAATTGCCGATGACATAACAGAGCACGGGGAGGGCCATGTGGCGGGCGACATCGATGAGTTTGCCGATCGGTGAGAAGCCGGCATAGCCGTCGGAATGGAAGCCGGCGAGGGGGAGGAGATCCCAGAAGGCCTCATGGGTTCCGCAGAAGAGCATTTTCAGGAGCATGCCGAAGGCAAAGGCCGGGAGGGCGTAACCGATGAAGACCAGCAGGCTGGAGACCGCATCGAATGCGCCTCCCTGCCGCAAGGCTTTGGCGATCCCGAGCGGGATGCAGATGAGATAGCTCAAGAGAAAGCCGGTCAGGCCGAAAATGAGCGAAACGGGGAACCGTTGGCGGATAAGCTCCCAGGCGGTTTTATTGGGGAAGCGATAGGATTCCATGCGCATCCCCATGCGGTCATCGACCAGCCATCGCCAATAGCGGATGGGAAGCGGTTGATCGAAGCGGAAGCGGACCTGAAGCGCTTTGCGTTGTTCCGGCGAGATGGTGGCGATGGCCCCGGTTCCGGGACGGGTTTCGCCCGATCCGATGCCCCGAATCTGAAGCAGCGCCTGTTCGACGGGGCCGCCGGGAATCACCTGGGCAATGGCGAAACACAGGATCGTAATGCCCAGGAAGGTGGGGACGATCAGGAGCAGGCGGCGGATGAAATAGGCGGAACGTTCCATGGATTCTACGGTTTGAAGACCTCGTCAAAAACGACAGTGGGTTTCACGGCGGGAAGGGATTTGCCGGACTGCTGGGCATCCCGGAGGGCGGCTGCGGAATCCTCATCATACCACCAATACCAGTAGGCGGACCGTTCATCGCCGTACTTGGCGAGGACTGTGGGCGGCGTGCCAAATTTGTTCCAATACAGTAAGCGGGTATAATCGATATTCCATAACAGCACATAGGGATGTTGGGCGAAAACCCGGCGATCGATTTCCCGGCAGATGGCATGGCGCGCGGCGGGATCGAACAGGGATTTCTGCCGTTCGATCAAGGCGTCGATTTCCGGGTCGCTGAATCCGGCCATATTATTTCCGCTGCGGGCCGCTTCCTTGGTGGACCACATGGGCTCGGGATCTTTAAAGAGCGAGGACCCCCAGGCGACCCAGGTCATGTCGAAGTTGAATTCTTCCATGTCGCGGGTCCAGGCGGCGGCGTCCTTGGTGTCGATTTTAAGTTCGATGCCGGCGTCGCGCAGATCCTCGGCGTAGAGCGCCAGGAATTTATCGGTCGACCCTTCCCGGGAAAGAAAATGAAAGCGGAACGGGTGCCCGTTTTTTTCGAGGAGGCCGGTGGCGGGATTGGCTTTCCAGCCGGCGGCGGCGAGGAGTTCGCGGGCCCTGTTTTTATCGAAGGGCACAGGTTGCATCGGGCAGGGATGCTCGGACGAATACAGATCCTCGAAATAGGACCGATGCAGGAAGTATTGGTCATACATCAGGGTGTGATTCATTTTAGGCCGGTTGAGGAGGAGGGCCAGGGCTTCGCGGATACGGACATCGTCGAAAGGAAAGCGCCGCATATTCATCACAAAACCCTGCAGGCCGATGGGGTTGTAATTCTTGATTTTTTGTTTGAGAATCCAATTCCGGTCGAACTTTTCCCCGCTGGTTTCGTTGACCCAAATCCGGGCCATATAGACGGGAAAGAGATCAATTTCCCCCTTTTTAAAAGCTTCGAAAGCATTTTCCTGTTCGGCGAAAAACTTGAACCGGAGGCGGTCGAAATTGCCGACGCCGCGAGTGGCGAGGGCGGCGCGATTCCACCAGTTGGTGCGGCGTTCAAGAATGACGGAGACGCCCTCGACATGGGGACCGAGGCGATAGAGTCCGGAGACGACGGGGAAGGAAAAATTGATTTTGTTGAAATCCTGGGTGGCGTAGGTGTGGCGGGGCAGAATTTGAAAGCCACCGGCGGCATTCAGGTTGCGCCAGTGGATTTGTTTGGCTCGGAAGATGATCTGACGATCATTGACTACCTCGGGCGGCTCGAAGATCTCGAGGGGGCCCTTGTTGGGGCCGGTGAGGTTGGTGGGATTCAGAATGGAATCGAAGGTCCAACGGATATCCTGGGCGGTGACCGGTTGGCCATCGCTCCAGCGGGCTTGGGGGTTGAGCCAGAAAGTGAAGGTCTTCTGGTCGTCGCTGATGGACCAGCGTTCGGCCAGACCCGGCTCGAATTCGAGCGTGATGGGATTCATGCCCAGGAGGGTTTCGTAGAGGGCGCCGAAAAGTTCGGCGGAGAACGAGTTGTTATCGAGATAGTAGTTGAAGCTTTTAGGGGCGGGGCCGGCGTAGATGACCATTTCGCCGCCGGGCACGGCATAAGGACTGGCGAGCGGGTTGGGCTGATCATGCCAGCCGGCTTTGGGGAAAAGTTGGTCGGCAAATGAGGACGCGACGAGCAGGCCCGCGAGCAGTATGCCGGCGATTGAGGTTTTCATAAGTTATGGTCCTTCTCCCTACAGTCTATACTCCTACAGTTTATCCACCTGCGCTTTCCACGATACAGGGAAAAATCGGGACTCGCAAGTCGAGAGACTCCTTTCGAAGACGGGCAATCCCCGCTTGACAAATAATGGCCGATCCGAACACTACAGGTATCTCGTTTAAAAGGTAAAAGATTATTAACCGGAATTTCCCAAATGAGTCTTCCACTCAAATCCGATGGTTTCCTAAAAAGCGCGGTCAGGCCCCGGTTTTATCCTATTCCCCAGACGCGGGATCCGATCGTCAACACGCCCTTGCTGTTCCTGGATTCCGATCGAACGGGATTGGACCGGTTTTGGATATCGACCTATAACCGGTGTCTCGGGTGTATCGGGTTGCGCGTGGACGAATGGGGGAACTGCAAGGTTTACCGATTCCCCTGGCAGCACGAAGGCTTTTATAGTTCGGTTTACACCGGGAAAGATATCGTGTGGTTGTGCGGTCGGCTGGACCGCGTGGTGCGTTTGAATTTAAAATCCGGTCGATACCAGGCCTATGAAACCGGGGTCCCCAAGGCTCGGGTATTTGAAGGCATGATCTACGATGAGCCGACGGGCAAACTGTTCATTTTGAGCCAGCCCTTTTGGGGAAATAGTGAAATCCAGCCGACCGCCGGAGTGTCCTTCGATACCCGGGCGAGAAAAACCGTTAAAGTACACCAGATTGCCATTGCGGAAAGCCTCTCGCGATTCTCATTCCCTAATGGGGATGGAAGTCACAGCATGGTCACCCAAATTCCCGGTGAAACTCTGGTGCGGTGGGACCCCAGGGCGGAACGAATTGAATGGCAGGTGCTTTCAGAAAAACCGGTCTGGACCCAGGATGGCGGGGAGAAGCGCACCTGCCGGTTGATTGGGAATCAGGCGGGGCACTGGTATTTTCCCGGGCGGGGTTGGTACGATCCGCAACGACGCGAGTTTGCGCAGACCGGGCCGCAGCCGGAACGCGAAATGACCTGGATGTTCCGGGATAGCGATCGCGTGATCGGCGCCTTGAACGAAGGAAGCGATGTTTCGATTCACGCCTGGGATCTCGCCTCGGGGCGGGTCCGCTTCCTCTTGAAAATTCCAGATTGCGACGTTTTCAACATCCAAAAAACCCGCTCTGGCCGGTTGGTGGCCGTTAACGGATTTGGCGTCTTTTTCCGCTACCATCTCCAGACGCTGGCTTTGGAATCATCGCGGCTGTTGCCGGTGGAGAATACCGGGGATGCCATGACGATTTGCCAGATTGCCCCGGATCGGATCATCGGGGTGCCCTATATCAGTTCGCGTTTTTGGGAGCTTAATTTAAAGACCCGGAAAGGATCGGATTGCGGCCGGGCCCAGGCGGCCTGGGGGCAAATTGACCACATCGAGAAAGTCGGGGACAAGGTCTATATGGGCGCCTATGCCGGGGGCGAGCTATTGGAGGCGGATCCGGCCCGTCCATTTTGCTTCCCGGAAAATCCGCGCGTGGTGGCCGATCCTCCTTTGGGCATGCGGCCCGTGGCCATGGCTCACGATGGGCGCGTGGTTTATTATTCCTGCGCCAATGAATATGGACAGTTGGGATCCGTGGTGACGCGATATGACACGGTCACCGGCCGGGCGACGTATGCGGTTAATCCGTTGCCCGATCAGCAAATTCACAGCTTGATTTACGATCGAGCCGGCCGTTCCTTGATTGGGGGGACGACGTTTCATGCTGACAGCATGAGTTGCGCGCCGACGCAGGACCGGTGTTGCCTGGTTCAACTCGATGCCGCAACGTTGAAAGTGCGCCAACAAGTGGCTTTGCCCAAGGGGTCGGCCTTGGTGACGGTAGCCGGGCCGCTGGATGCGGATCGTTGGCTATGCGGGCTTCATGATCACGTTTCGGGGCCAGTGGTGAAATGGTGGGTGCTGGAGCGAAAACAGTTTACCCAGGTGGCCGAGCGGGGAAATATCTTTCCAGCGGAATTCAAGGGTGGGTTGGTGTATGCCGGTTGCCCGGGGCGTTTTATCCGCAATATCGAAGATCGGTTGGAACTTTGGGATATTTCGCGGATGAAGCGTTTGAAAGTTTTATTCCAGCCGTTCGATCCGGCCCGAGTGGATGGCTATGCCTATATCGTACAAGGTCAATCCCTGGTTATTTTACGATCCCAAGAAATGATCCTTCTGGAAAATTGTTTGCCCCGATGAAAAGCCGGACTTGCGATTTCGGCGTTGTTCTGGCACGCTTTGCCCGATGAAATTATTACGCCTTATCAGTGTTGGTTTGTTACCGGTGTTTGGAGCCCTGGTCCTATCGGCTTCGGCTGAAATTGTCGGCTTTCGAGGAGACGGGGCCGGGCTCTATCCCAAGGCCAAGCCGGTCTTGCAGTGGTCGACGACCAGTAATGTGGTTTGGAAAACCGCTTTGACCAACCAGTCGAATGCGAGTCCGATTTGGGTTGGCAACCGGATCTTTGTCTGTGCTGAACCCGCCACGTTGATTTGTGTGGCCGCGGATAAAGGGACCGTTCTCTGGCAGGATACCCTGACCGATTTACCCCATCCGCCCCCTCCGACGCACAATGTCAACGGCTACACCTCGGCCACGCCCTGCAGTGACGGGAAGCGGGTCTGGGTCGTCTTCGGCCAGGGCGTCGTGGCTTGCTGGGAGGTGACAGGCAAGAAATTATGGGCCGTCACCCTTGAAAGGCCGCCGAATGGGTGGGGTGGCTGTGTTTCGCCCCGATTAGTCGGAAAGGTCCTGGCCGTGCAGTTTGACAATCTTTTTGGACTGGATCCTGCGACCGGCGCTGAACTGTGGAAGATCAAAACCCCTTGGGGATGGGGTTCACCGGTGGTGGCCCGGATTGGCAAACAGGATGTCCTGTACACCTGCAAAGGCGCCGCCATTGATGCCGCCACCGGCCGGGAATTAGTGAAAGGCCTGGTCGCGCTCGATTACAACAGTCCCTGCCTGATCGATGGAGTCTTGTATTATCTTCAGCAAAAACCACAGGCTTATGCTCTCCCGGAAAAGCCCGAGGAACAGCCCCGCCCCCTGTGGAAAGACGTATCCATTGCCGGCGATCGCTATTATGCCTCGCCCCTGGTCCATGGGGGATTGGTGTACGCCATTAACCAGACCCATCAGCTCACGGTTCTGGACCAGACCAACGGCGTCGTGGTGTATACGAAAAAGGTGGACTTTCTACAGGGCACGGGCTATCCCAGTCCCGCACTGGCCGGGGACTATGTCTTTTTATCCTCCGAAAGCGGGCAGACCCTGGTTTTGAAAGCGGGCCGAGAATACGAAGAGGTGGCGCGCAACAGTCTCGAACCGTTTCGGTCAAGCCCAGTCTTTTCCGGGTCGCGGATGATCATCCGGGGCCAGAAATTCCTGTGGTGCATTGGCCGCTGACGAGGTTCGGATTTCGGCTGGTTGAAAGGGTGCAATCCAGACCCCAAAACTGGCCGGAGCTTAATCCCCATGATGTCATTTTAGTGCCCTTGACATCATTTCTTTCTCATTGTTACAACCAGTCCTTTCGCTTATTTTAGAGTCTTATTGCACCTGAGCGGGCAGGTTCTTTAACCAGGCCCCGCTAATTAACGCATCAAGGAGAATTCGATGAAAATCGTGACGATTACTGAAGTGGGCAAAAAAGCCGAATTGACCGAACAGCCGATGCCCGAAATCGATGAGAATACCGTTTTGATCAAGACCCTGTATTCAGGAGTCAGCATCGGCACGGAAATGTGGGTGGCGACCGGCAAGCGGCTCGAAGGTCGCAAGGTGCCTTTCCCTGCCGCCGGATACCAGTTGACGGGCGAAATTGTCAAAATGGGCGCCCAAGTGACCGGATTCGAAGTAGGGGAACGGGTCGTGGCGTTTGCCGGGTCCGCACACGCCCAGTATGTCAAGGCGAACAAGGATTACCTGCACAAGCTGGCCCAGCCCGCGGCTGCCAAGGCTTGTGCTTTGTTTGTCATGCCGTCGGTGGGCGCGCATGCGTTGACGCATGCCGATGTGAATACGGGCAACATCGTGCTCGTGGTCGGGCAAGGATTGATCGGCCAATGCACCGCCCAATTGGCGCGGCTGCGCGGGGCGTATGTGATTACCAGCGAGGTATCGAAAGAGCGCATCGCCATGTCCCAAAAAATTTGCGCGGACTGGGTGATCGATGCGTCCCAGGGACCGGTCTCCGAACAGTTGTTGAAGCGATTCCCGGACGGAGCGGATGTGGTGCTGGAGTCGACCGGATTCCAGGGACTCTTGGAAGACGCGATGAAGTGTGTCCGGGCCGGTGGCTTGAACAAGGGCGGCAAATTCGTGTTCGAGGGATGGTATCCCGACACCGTGTCCTATACCTTCTCCATTCCCCATGGCAAACAATTGCAATGTTTCTATCCGGCGTTTATCGGGGAACGGCCGAACCGCGAAGGCGTTTTGCGATTGATTCAAAGCGGCAAGCTGGAAATTGAGCCGTTGATTTCGCATCTCGTTCCCTGGAAAGAGTCCGCGAAGGTATACACCCAGTTGTTCACGGAAGATCGCAACCGGTTCAATGGAATCGTTTTCGATTGGACGGCGGGTTAAACCCGCAGGTTTAAAGCAGAGAACGGAGTACGCCGCAAGCGGACGCATCTACGATGTAGTACACATGACCGTTCCGTGTAAGTCGGGCATTCCTGCCCGACTGGGGAGGGTCAGGCAGGAATGCCCGACCTACTCGCATGCGACCGCGATGATGCATAATCGGAGATGCGTCCTGCGGAATAGATCCATTCAGTAATGGCTCGATCTCATGCCCGAATAATGCTACATTAATGAAGAATATTAAGATTAACAGGAGCAGGCAACTCATGAAGATGACGAAATGGTTTTCACCCCATCACGCTCTTGTGCTGATGATCGGGTGCTTGGGTGGCTTGTTGCTTTCCCAGAACGCTTCCGCCGGCCTCGATTACTGGAGGGGCGGTGGCGGGGACAGCGATTGGGCCACAGCTGCAAACTGGAGCACCAACGGTATCCCCACGGCGGCGGATAACGCTTATATCGGATCTGCAACCAACTCGAATTCCGTGGCGCAGATCACCCTGCCGGGCGCCCAGTGCGTGCAGTTATACCTGGGCTACAGCGCGGCTACGACGGGCACCGTGACGATGAGCGGCGGGAACTTGCTGACACGTTCGCCGGGTGCGGCCGAAATAACGCTTGGGAATGTCGCCGGCAGCTCGGGAACTTTTATCCAGAATGGTGGGATTGTCAGCAACTTCTCTGGAACCGCCGGGAACTGTGATATCTACATCGGCGGCGCCGTCGGTTCGTCCGGAAGCTACGAACTCAATGGGGGCACGAATTCCGGCTACTTTCGCTTCGTGTCCGGCTATAAGGGTACGGGGTCCTGTCTCCAGACCGCCGACTCGATGCTCACGAACATCCAGTATCTCGTGGTTGGCAACAATGCCGGTAGCCAGGGAACGTATACGATGAATGGCGGCTCGACCTTGGTCAACGCGGAGTTCCACGTCGGCTCCGGCGGGACCGGGACATTCACCCAAGCTGGGGGGACGGTTACTCTGCTCACCGGAAGTGGTAATACGGCCCTGTTTGTGGGCAAGGACGCGGGCAGTTACGGGCATATGATCCAGAATGGCGGCACGGTGACCAATGGCACCGGCGCCAGGGTCTACATGGCCAACTTAGCAGGCGCGTCAGGCGTCTACGAGTTGAACGGAGGCGAACTCCGCTTCTCCGGTGGCAGTTTCTTCATCGTTGGCCAAGCCGGCAACGGAACCTTCATTCAAAACGGCGGAACGAACTATCAGTATTATCTCAATGTCGGCTTCGCAGCCGCCGGATGTCGCGGCTCGTACCTAATGAGCAACGGATACCTCAACGCGTATGCTTTGGGGCTCGGAAGTGGCGGATACGGTTCATTTACCCAGTATGCCGGACAAGTGGTCCTCCGTAGCGATCTCAATGTCGGCAATCCCGGCGGCACCGGAACCTGTACCGTGATCGGTGGAACCATGGTGGTGAGCAATACGATCCAGCTGGGTGCCTACAACTCCGGTGCGGGGCAAACGGGGATCTTGGAAATCCAGACGAACGGGACCGTGAATTTGATATCGAGCGGTACTTTCAGACTCGGCAACTTTGGGGTCCTGGGTAATCCCTCCACCGGAACCATCCTGATGAAAGGAGGGATCCTCAACTCGAGCAATAGTTGGATCTATGTCAGGTATGCCGAGTACAACAACGGGACGATTCAGGGCTATGGAACGATCAATTCGCTCGGTCTCCAGATGGGCGGCCGGGTCATCGCCGACGGGTATGGGGTAGACCGCACGCTCTTTATCACCAATGGCGGGCTGGGTCGCTACACCCCCAGCCAGACGGGGCAGGAAGGCTGGTATGCCCAGAATCACGGTCGTTTGCAACTCACCAACGCGGTCGTGACCGGCGCTTCGCCCTCTCTCTACTGGGGGTGCCTGTCAACCTCCACCGATCTGGTCAATGCCGTCAAACTCTCGCTTTCGGGCGTTTCCGGAATCGGCAGTAACTCCTGTTCGTTGTATGCATTGGATCACATCGACGTGCCGGCTTATACCCCCGGAGTGAATATCGCCGGAATCTGGCGCTTTGTGACCAACGGCTTCACGATGGCCTCCTGCACGGCCCTGTTCCGGTATGACTCCTACCGCGTCACCAATACCCTGGGCATTTCGGAGAACGCCCTGCGGGTGTACCAGTATAACGGTTCGGCCTGGGTTCCGGTGTCCGGCGCGAACACGGCCCTCAATACGGCGAACAAGTGGCTTACCGCCAGCAACGTCACTTCGCTCGGTTGGTTCGCGGTCGCGGAGAGCATGGCCAATCTGCCCCCCACCGTGAATGCCGGAACCAATCAAACCATTTTGGTCACGGATCTGGCACAATTGCGGGGGACCGCCGCGGATACGGACAGCCTGCCGAGTGGCGTGATCACGACTACCTGGAGCAGAGTGAGCGGGAGCGGAACGGTGACTTTTGGCGACCTGCATGCAACAAACACCACTGCGAGCTTCTCGACGTATGACACTTATATCCTGCGCCTGACGGTAACCGACGGCGATTTGACCCGCTCTTCCGATGTCACGATCACCGTCAATCCGGGCAGCGGCAACACCGCCCCCGTGGCCAATCCCGGCACGAACCAGACCGTGACGCTACGCGCGACCGCCACTTTGAAGGGATCGGTTACAGACGATGGTTTGCCGAGTGGCGTCATCACGTCCATCTGGAGCCAGGTCAGCGGTCCGGGCCCCGTGAGTTTTGGCGATGTGCGGGTGACCAACACGACTGTTACGTTCACCCTCGATGGCGTCTATGTCCTGCAGTTGTGGGCCACGGACTCGCAATTGTCGCACTCGAATACGATGACGATCACTGTTACCACGCCGCCCACGACGTTGTATTGGGATCACGGCGGAGCGGATAGCAACTGGACGACCGCGGCCAACTGGACGAGCGATACCAAGCCGGTGTTCACCGACACGGTTTACGCCGGGTACGTCGGTTACGTGAGTAATGCGCAGGTTGTACTCGATGCCGACTCGATGTGCTATCGCTTGAGTCTGGGCGAGTCCGCCGGAACCACGGGTACCTTGACCACCGCCGGCGCCAATCTGACCACCTTCTTGAATTCCGGGGGCAACTCTCCCAATAGTCTGTTCGTCGGGAATAATGGTGCGGGGCGTGTGGTGCAGAACGGCGGGATCGTGTCCAACAACATGACGGGGAGCGACATCGGGTTGGGATATGGCGTCACGGGCAGTGGTGAGTACGATTTGAATGGCGGCCAACTGGCCGGGGCGGCCCTGCGCATCGGCTACAACGGGCAGGGCACGTTCGTCCAGAGTCCCGGAACAGTCAACACGCTGAGCAGCTATCTGGTGCTCGCCAATAATACCGGTTCGCAGGGGACGTATACGATGAGTGGCGGGGTGGCGACCGTCGGCACGACGTTTTATGTCGGGGCTGGGGGAACGGGAACGTTCACTCTGGCGGGCGGAACACTGGGACTGCTCACCGGAAACAACAATACGGCCTGGTTGATCGGTAGCGACGCAGGCGGTTATGGGCATGTGGTTCAAAATGGCGGCACGGTGACCAATGGCACCGGCGCCCGGTGCTACATGGCCAACAACGCAACGGCGTCCGGTCTTTATGAACTAAACGGCGGAGAACTTCGATTCAACGGCGGTGGTTTCTTCTTCGTCGGGAGTCAGGGGCGCGGGACCTTCGTTCAAAACGGGGGGACGAATTATCAGGATTACCTGAATATCGGTTTCGCTTCGGCCGGCTGTCGGGGCTCGTACCTGATGAGCAATGGATACCTCAACGCGTCGATGATCGGACTGGGCAGTGGCGGATATGGTTCGTTTACCCAGTATGCCGGGCAAGTGGTGCTTCGGAGCGATCTCAATATCGGGAATCCCGGCGGCACCGGGACCTACACCGTGATCGGCGGCACCTTGGTGGTGAGTAATGCGATTCTGCTGGGCGCCTACAACAGCGGTGCGGGCCAGACGGGGACCCTGGAAATCCGGACGAACGGGACCGTGAGTCTGATGTCGAGCGGGTACTATATGTTCAAACTCGGCAGTCTTGGGGTCCCGGGCAATCCCTCCTCCGGAACCATTTTGATGAAAGGCGGGACGCTCAATTCGAGCAATGCCTGGATCCATGTGCGGTTTGCCGAGGACAACAATGGGACCATTCAGGGATGGGGGACGATTAATTCCCTTGGCCTCCAGATGGGGGGGCGCGTCATTGCCGACGGATTTGGTGAGGACCACTCGCTGGTGCTGACCAATGGCGGCCTGGGCCGCTGGAATCTAACGCAGCCCGGACAGGAAGGCTGGTATGCCCAAAACCACGGCAAACTCCAACTGGCTGTTACCAACTCCGTTTCGTCCTCGCAAAATCTCGTTTACTGGGGTGACGTGGCCACTTACTTTGGAGGGAGCTCGAATCTCGTGAATGCGGCGAAACTGAATTTCTCGGGCGTGTCGGGCGTGGGAACCGTCGCCGGCTCGCTTTATGCCACCAATCACACCGCCGTGCCGAAATATACCCCCGGCAGTTCGAAAGTCCTGGCCATCTGGGAATTTAACGCGACCAACTTTACCTTTAGCAGCGCATCCTTGACTTTCCGCTATGATTTGACCAATGCGGTGAATCAGGGAATTCAGGAGGCGAATCTCAAGGTGTACCAGCATAATGGTGACCGATGGCTTCCGGCAACCACGTTCAGCGTGAACCCTGGCTCAAAAACCATCGTCGCCAGCAATTTGACAGCGCTGGGCTTTTTCGGAGTGGCGGAGACCATCCAGAGCCTCTCGCCTGGCACGATTATGACGGTTCGCTGAGCCGACGATGCCGGAGTGAGTGCGGCTGGTAGTAAAGCCAGACTTATGAAGGTGTGAAATAATCGGGTGAGAGCAGTCGGGACGGAGCCCGACCCTCGTGTGCCCAGCATGGGCATGAACTCATCATCTGAAAGGAGATGATCGGAAGCAGCAACAGCAACCGTAGCGAAAGGCAAGGCGACCCTCGCGAGGGGGCCGAG
>Ga0073936_10008281_pt1 | contig 13261 bp, 10 predicted proteins | sample AliMusrvi5mmetaG_FD_87041 | JGI IMG/M metagenome (GOLD analysis project Ga0073936, IMG submission 87041) | Freshwater lake bacterial and archeal communities from Alinen Mustajarvi, Finland, to study Microbial Dark Matter (Phase II) - Alinen... | ecosystem: Environmental > Aquatic > Freshwater >... | reverse complement strand
TCGTGAAAACTCCTTTCGTGTGCTTGGCGGCTCACGTCTGGTAGTTTCCGCGATGGACTCCCGGAAATGTCAAACTTCTACTGCCTCCCCGGCAGAGCCGGGGGATCTCCCTACGGGTTTAGTTTCCGCTCCAGAGGAAGGTGAGGTCGTTGTAGAGATAGTCTTTGCCGTAACTGGCGGCGCCTCCGGTCACGATGAGTTTTCCGTTGACTACTTCCGCGGCGCCCCAACTGAGTGGGCGCGGCAGGTTCGGACCCTGTCGCCATTTTCGGGATTGCGGATTGTAGATGAGGGTCTGGTCTTCGCCTGCGGTGTCGCGGCCGCCGAGCATCCAGATTTCGCCGCGATATGCGGTCATCTGCGAGGAGCGGGGCTTGTGGGTTTCATTGGTGGGTTGCCAACTGTGCGTAGCAGTGTCGTAGATGGCGAGGCCGTGGTCTTTCACCGCGATGTAGAGTTTGCCGTCGAGCGTGGCACCGGCCAGAGGTCCCATGCCGGGCGGACCGGCGGGTTCGGGGCGCCAACTGGTTTCGCCGGGGCCGATGCTTTCCATTTCGCCGGGTTGATCCTGTTTCCCTTTTTCGTTGCCGGCCACGTAGAGGCGGCCTCCGGCAACGAGTGCCACTGGCATGGGGCGGGCGAGGGTGTTGGGGACGCCTTCGGCGATCGACCCGGTGCGGGGATCGTAGCGTTGCACCGTAGTGACGGCGTGGCGGGTTCCATCGGGTTCGATGACGTCGCCGCCGATGATCCAGATTTTATTATCGAAGTCGGCCGTAGCGGTGTAGATGCGGCCGTGGCCGAAGCGGGCGGCGGCACGCCAGCGCCAGGATTTTGTGTCGAGCTCCCAGAGTTCGTCGAAGGCGTGGGAGCGGGTGGGGAAGCCCCATTCGGCGGTGAGTCCGCCGGAGACGTAGAACTTGTTGTTGAGGACGGCGGCGGTGAGGTCGTGGTTGCTGGCTGGCATTCGGGCGACGACCTTCCACTGCTTCTGGCTAGCGACGGTGGTGGGGGTGACGGGCATTTCGATGGCGCCGGCAGCGGGCTTGCGCGGATCGAGGCGGTAGGTGTGGCCGGATTTGGTGAGCCAGAGGAAGCCGATTTCGTCGGCTCGGAGGGAGGTCCATTTCGCGGGCGAGGCGCCTCTGATTTGCGGGTCAATCCACTTCGTTGGGGCTTGCGCGGGAAGGACGAGGAGTTTGCGTTCGCCGTTCTCGACTGGGGCGAGGGTCCAGTAATTGGCGCAAGTATCGCGGACCCGTGAGCGTGGGCCGGCGGGAGGCGGGATGGCCGGTTGGGCGAAGAGCGGCAAGAGGAGGATGCCGAACAGGAGTATGGCTTTCATCATTTGAGACCCGGGTATTATTTCACAAGCGAGGCTCTATTCCTAATTGACTTCCAAGTGCTATATTCGAGTTAACTGTCTTTCATGAAACGTATGTTCGTTTCGTCATTCAAGGAGTAGAGCCATGAAGCCTCGCCACTTGCCATTATTACTCGGGCTGCTGTTCGCGCCCGCCCTTTTTTCCCAGGAATTCAGAGGCGCCATTAGCGGCGCCGTCACCGATAGCACTGGCGCCGCTGTTGCCGGAGCCAAGGTCACAGTAATTGAGATATCGACGCGCACGCGCGTTGAATCCGTCACGGATTCAGCCGGCCATTACAACGTGCCGTTTCTGCTGCCCGGCGATTACGATATCGCCGTCAAGCTGGAGGGCTTCAAGGAGAACATCCGTAAGGCCATTCACCTTGGAGCGGGCGAGAGTCCGATCCTCGACGTTAAGCTCACGCTTGGTGACGTGACTCAATCGGTGGAGGTCACCGACGTGGTTCCGCTCATCAACAATGAGAATGCATCGATCGGACAGACCATCACTACTAAAGAGGTGGAGGATCTGCCGTCGAACGGAGGCACGCCGATGATGCTTGCCACCTTCGCGATGGGCGTGACGCCGATGAGCCAGCCGTCGCAGGTGCTGCCGTTCGCATCGGGCGGTGCGGCGTCGTGGAGTATCAGCGGCTCTCCCAACCAGACGAATGAACTGCTGGTGGATGGAGTGCCGAACGCAACATGGGACGGCCGCCTGGCCTATTCCCCGCCCCAGGACGCGGTGCAGGAAGTGCGTGTGAAAGCGTTCGATGGCGATGCCGCCTACGGACACACGGGCGGCGGTACGGCGAACACCGTGCTTAAGAGCGGATCGAACCGGCTGATGGGAACACTTTCGTGGAAGAACCAGCCGAGCAACATGGTGGCGAACAACTTCTTCAACAACCGCTCCGGACTGCCGGTGCAGATCACCCATTTCAACCAGTACGGCGTTACGGCCGGCGGGCCGGTTGTGCTGCCGAAGGTCTTTAACGGACGCGACAAAGTGTTCTGGTTTTTCGCATTTGAAGGCGTAGAGGCGGTTTCGCCCAACAGCAACTTCTTCAGCGTGCCGACGGCGGACCAGAAGCTCGGCGATTTCTCGAAACTGCTCACCAGCAAGATCCAGACGGTTTTGTACAATCCGTTTTCGGCCACGCTCAACGGAACCACGGTCACGCGCACGGCCTACCCGGGCAACAAGATTCCCACTTCGCAGATCAGCCCGATCGCGCAGAAGTATCTGGACTTCCTGCCGGCACCCAACGTGGTGAATGGCGCGCGCGACGACGGCTTCAACAATTTCGGCAACGATACGCCGACCAAGGACGGCTACACCAACGAACTCGGCCGCATCGATTACAACATCAGCGCGAAACACCGTTCGTACTTCAACGTCCGGCACACGGATTACTATCAGACCAAGAACGACTACTACAAGAACATTGCCACGGGGTCGAATCTGAGCCGCAGCAACTGGGGCTCGTCATTCGATCACGTGTACATGATCAATGGCTCTAACGTTGTCAACGTGCGCGCCAATTTCACGCGCATGTTCGAGGACCACTCGTCACCGAGCGCCGGCGTCGATCCAACCAGCCTGGGCTTTCCCTCCTATCTTGCCGCCAATTCCCAATACCTTCAGCTGCCGACCATCTCCTTCAACAGCAGCGCCACGGGCATGCAGAACCTGGGCTTTGGGACTGGCGCGAACATCCTGCCATCGCAATCGTTCCAGCTGTTCGGCAGTTGGGTGACGGTTCGCGGATCGCACAACCTGAAGATCGGCGGCGACGGACGGCTGTACAAGCTGAATTATCGGGCGTACGGGAACTCAACCGGAACCATGGCCTTCAGCGGCAACAACTGGGTGCGCGCGGCCAGCAACTCATCGACGACCGTGACGATGGGGCAGGATTTCGCGTCGTTCCTGCTTGGACTGCCTACGGGCGGATCGTATGACCAGAATGCGTCGGCGATGTTCTACTCCTACTATGGAGCGGCGTTTATCCACGACGACTGGCGCATCCGCCGCAACCTTACCATCAACCTTGGGCTGCGATTCGATCATGACTTCCCGTATCACGAGAAGTGGGGACGCACGGTGAATGGCTTCGCCTATGACACGCCGAGTCCGCTGGCGACAGCGGCACTGGCGGCGTACACGAAGTCTCCGAACGCACTGCTGCCCGCGTCTGCGTTCAACGTGCGCGGCGGCCTGACGTTTGCATCACCGCAGGATTCGGCCATCTGGCAAAACACTTCGCACCTGTTCAGTCCGCGCGTGGGACTGGCATGGACACCGGATCGCTTTCACAACAAGCTCGCGGTACGTTCCGGTTTTGCGATGTTCGTGCAACCGATCGCACTTTCCACGCTGCAGGTGACGGGCGCGTACAGTACCAACCCGATTCTGACGCAGCAGGGCTTCAGCCAGTCGACGCCGCTGACGTCGACCAACAACAATAACCTCACGCCCGCCGCAACGCTGGCAAATCCATTCCCAACCGGCATTCAACCGCCGGTGGGCGCGGCAGCGGGGCTGCTGACGTTTGCCGGGCAGAGCATCAACTTCCTGAATCCGGAGATGAAGAGCCCTTATTCGGTGCGCTGGAATCTCGGCATTCAATATGAGCTGACCAAGGACATGATGCTGGAGATCGCCTACATCGGCAACCACAGCCTGCATATTCCGATCACTTACACGCAGCTGAACGGCATCCCGCGGCAGTTCCTGAGCACTTCGCCATATCGCGACCAGGCGGTGATTACGCAGCTGACCGCCTCGACGCCAAATCCGTTCCTCGGCCTGGCGCAGACCAGCGCCAACACGGCAACCACTGTGAATGCAGTGCAGATTCTGGCGCGGTATCCGCAGTTTCCGGTGGGCGTTAACGCCGGCAGTTCGGGCGTGGTTGCGAACGACATGAATACCGGCAGTTCCAGCTACAACAGCCTCAACATCCGACTGCAGAAGCGGCTTGGCCACGGCGTGTCCGTTCTGGGCAACTATATGCGTTCGAAGATGATCGACCAGACGACGTGGCTCAACGATGCCGATCCGCAGCCCGAGCGTCGTGTTTCGCCGTTCTTCCGGCCGCAACGGATCTCGACTGCTGCTACTTATGAACTGCCGGTCGGCAGGGGCAAGCTTGTCGACATCAAGAACCGTCCGCTCGATTATGTCCTGGGCGGCTGGCAGGTCAACATGACTTACCAGTTCCAGGTGGGCGGTCCGCTGACATGGGTCAACGGCAGCACCAATAACATCGGCGACTATGTGTATCTGGGCGGCTCGCTCAACAACAATCCGCGCGTTGTGGATGGCACCGCTTTCGATACGACCCGCTTTGACACGAAGGCGGCGAACCAGTACCAATATCACCTGCGGACGTTTTCCACTTCGTTCGCGGATGCGCGCACGGATGGAATTAATGACTGGTCTGCCTCTATGTCGAAACGGTTTAACTTCGGCGAGCGGCGCTCGCTGCAGATCCGCGGCGAAGGGTTCAACATTGTGAACCATGCAACGTTCGGAGCGGCCAATACGACGGCGACGAATGCGGCGTTTGGAACCATCACGAGCCAGGCTAACCGCCCACGGCTGTTGCAGATGGTGGCGCGCATTGTTTTCTGAAATCCGGCACTTCGGATTTAAGTACGCATATCGCTCCCTGACAGTCGCGGCTCGGCTGGCAATGTCCATCTTCAAGCTGAGCCGCGACCGTAAGGATGCTGGGCGACAGCACGGCGGCGTTTATCGCGGCGCGGCAACTGGAGAGTGGGGCGTGGGAGGATTCGCTGACGACGTCGCGGGCGTCGATGCAGGAGTCGAAGATCAGCACCGTGGTGCGGTGTTTGCGGGTGCTGCAGGTGTAAGGGATTCCGGCACGTCAGGCGGAGTTTGAGGCGCGGATTGCGAAGGCTCGGGCGTGGCTGGAGGCAGCGAAGCCGCGGCACACTTATGAGCTGGCCGATCAATTGATGGGTATGGCCTGGGCGGGGTCGTCCGCGGATAGGGTCAAGCGGGTGGCGGCGGAACTGCTACGCGCTCAGCGCGCGGATGGCGGCTGGGCGCAGCGCGCGTCGCTCGGTGTGGTGTTGCGGGCGCTGTGTGAATCGTGGCAGTTAAAGGCGGGCGATGCGGCTTACCGCAAGGGTGCGGATTATCTGTTGCGGACGCAGTTGGAGGATGGCTCGTGGTATGTGCGGAGCCGGGCGATGAAGTTACAGCCGTATTTTCAGTCGGGATTTCCGCATGATCATGACCAGTGGATTTCGTATAGCGCGACGGCTGATGCGGTGACGGCTTTGGCTGGGGACGGGATGTGAATGAGCGTAGAATGAGGGCATGAGATCAGCTGTAGTGCTTCTCGTTCTGTGCGCAAGTACTTTGCAGGCACAGGTCGTGATTTCCACGATTCCCTTTTTGCCAAATCCGATCAAGGATTATCTACAACTTTCAGATTCCCAGTATCAGACGCTGTTGTCGAACAATTCGCAGTTCAGAGATTGGTCCACCACACAGCAGTCGCACATCTTCCGGCTGCAATATGAGATCTCGCAGGAGACTGCGCGGGACAACCCGGACGCGCTGTCGCTTGGAATTCGCTACGTCGACATAGAGAAGACCTGCCGGGATATTCAAACACAAACAGCGGCCACGCTCAAGAAGAACACGGACCTGCTGACTGCGCCGCAGAAGGTCAAGCTGCAGGCGTTAAGCGACGCAATCAAACTGGCCCCTGTCATAACCGATGGGCAAAACTCCAACCTGCTTCCGGATTCTGGCACCAGTGGCACGTTCCTGCTGGGGTCGATCCGCTTAGCCAACGCTTGGTTTGTGGCGCCGATGGCCGGATGTTCCCGGCCTATCGTAATACCGACGGCATTAGAGCGTGCTTCGAACACCCGCTCAGAAACTAAGCCGCAGTGACACCTGCAAAACACGTGCAGGCTCGCCAACGCCCGTGGCGCTGGAGCTGCTCGGCAGGTAAGCCGAGACGCAGCAGGTTTGGCCGAAGGTGCTCGATACCGTCGGCGTAACTACTCCGTTTGATAGCGTCGTACCAGTAAATGCCGTGTTCGTCGCCACGCGGAAGTTAGCGTGATTGAGTAAGTTGAATGCGTCGGCACGGAAGTCCAACTTATAGCGCTCGCGATACTGGAAAGTCTTCATCAACGTCAGATCGATGTTGAAGAAGCTGGGGCCAGTGAAAATATTGCGGCCCTGGTTGCCATAGCTGCCGGCGTCGGCGATGCCGAACGGCGTAGTCGCGGCGTTCAATGCCGAGGCGGGCATCACATAAGGCCCGGCCGCACTGCCCACTCCGTTATACAGGCCCTGCGCCGGGAGCGCGCCCGTGATCGTCGCACGCGAAGAGTTGATGTTGTTCGCGGTGAGGATGCCGCTCGACGCGCTGTAGGCCTGTCCGCTCATGTAGCTGGTGATGCTGGAGATGGTCCAATCGCCGAGTGCGCCATTGGCGATGCCGTGGAGATTGCCGAGGAACTTGCGGCCCTTGCCGACCGGCACCTGCCACACGTCGTAGACAGTCAGCGTCTGCTTGCGGTCGAAGCTGGCGCGTCCGCGGTCCATGCGGATGTTGTGAATGTCGGAGGGGGCATTGGTCGCCGCGCCGCCGTTGGCGGTAGAGCCGATGGGATCACCGGAGCCATCATCGATCGCTTTCGCCCAGGTGTAGCCCACTCCGAAATCGAGGCTGCCCATATGACGGCGCAGACGAACCTGCAATGCGTCGTAGACAGAGTTGCCATAAGAGTCGAGCCAGAGGATAGTGCCAAATTGCGGATTCGGCCGGAAGTAGCCAGGGTTACCAGTGGCAGTAACCATCTGCGAGAAGTAAGTGGTGTCAATGGTCTGGGCAAGTCCAGCAGCCGAGTTATTCAGCAGCGGGGTGGTGGCGGTGGTGGTGCTGAGCGTGGTGCCAAGAATCGACTGCAGGATGCCGACCGGCGAGCCGCAGGTTGCGGTGCCGAGCACGTTGTTGCAGTTGACCAGGTTGGCGCGGGCGGTCTTGAACGACGCCAAATAGGCCGGGCTCATTTTGATCTGGTTGAGATCATACCCTTGCAGTAAGTGGGTGCTGTGGCTGCCGACGTAGGCGACATCGAGCACGATCTGCTGGCCGAGGTCGCGCTGCACGGAGAGGGTCCACTGCTGCGTGGTGGGGATCTTGATATCGGGGTTCATCTGGCTGGCCTGAATGGCCACGCCCTTGGAGGTCGGGGTGGGCGAGAAGAACGACGACGGCGCAGCGGTGGGCGCCGGCAGGCCGATGCCATAGCCCTGGCTGATCTGGGCGGTGGGGTTGGCGGCCGATCCGCAGTTCTGAGTGGGCGTGACCACCGGCTTTCCCGCGGCGTAGGTCACCTGCGCGGTGCAGGCGGCGCTTGCGCCGGGGGTGGCGCCGGTAAAGGGCACCATCTGGTAGGTGTTGAAGGTGTCGTTATAAATGCCGTAACCACTGCGGATAACGGTCTTGCTGTTGCCCATCGGGCTCCAGGCGACTCCGACGCGCGGTCCGAAAACGTCGGCGTTCTTGCGGTCCCAAAACTGGCTGGCCTGCGAGTAAGTGACCGGCGTTGTGGGCGACCAGATATCGGGGCGCTGATTCGGGCGGAAGATGAGGCTGTTGGCTTCGGTGCCGGGAGGATTCAGTTCGTAGCGGAGCCCGAGGTTGAGAGTAACATTGCGGGAGACGCGCCACTGATCGGCGATGTAGGCATTGTACTGGTGCATGCGCTCGCCGCGGATGTAAGTATTGCTGGGCGAGTAGGTCTTCGCGCCGGAGCTGAAGAAGCCGAGCGACTGCTGATAGGGCAGGCCGAGCCACTCATCGACGGCGTTCTTGAGGGTCGCCAGGTCAGTGGAGCTCATCGCTGGCAGTGTCATGATCTGGCTGGGGTCGCGGCCGGAACCGCTGAAGGTTACCACGGGCGCACCGATCACCGGGCTGATGGCGCTGCGGCTGTCATTCTGGCGCTGGAAGCGGAAGTTGAAGCCCATGGAGATGAGGTGCTTGCCATGCTCCCAGGAGAGGTCGTCGAGATACTGGAAACTGGTGAGCCAGCGGCCGACGCCGGCCTGATTGGAGAGTCCGCCGGCGGTGGCGTTGGAGAACGGGTTGGTGACGTTAGCGACCGAGAAGGGCGGAATCGCCGGGAACTGATCGTTGGTGTAGCCGCTGGGGAAGGCGTACTGGAAGCGGGCCACGCCGGCGGTGAAGCTGTTGATCAGGTGATCGGTAAGCACGCGGCGATAGTTCAGCGCGAAGTTTTCAGGCTTGCGGCTGGAGAGGCCGGTTGTGGGGAAGCCAGGGAATGTCTGGTAGGTGCCGTTGATAGGATCGCCCAGCTTGGTTTCATCGCGCGAGACGATGAAGCGGAAGAACATGCTGTTGTTCTTGTCGAAGGTGTGGTCGACGCGGCCCATCACGCGGAGTTGCGGGTCCTGCGTGGGACGGTTCCAGGCGTAGCCGCCGGTGTTGAGACCGTCGCCGCTGAGGTAGAGGTTGGGGAGAGGCGTGGCGTTGAAGAACTTCGCCATCGTGGGATCTATCTGGTACGGGCCGCCGCCGGCGCTGGTGGCCGAGGAGCCGATGGAGTTGATACTTACGGTGCCGATGCAGTTGGTGGTGACGGTGCCGCCACAGTTCTGGATACCGGGCAGGAGCTGGCCGGACTTGGAATCGACGAGCGCGGGTGAGGCCTTGGTCTGGCCGTTGACGGTACCCACGACGTAGCGGAAGTTACCGGCGCGCATGGCGGGAGTGTACGTGGTGCCGGTGAAGGCCTGGCTTACCGTGAAGCGCTGGCCCTGCCAGCTGGCGAACCAGAAGGTCTTTTTGTTGGGCAGCGGTCCGCCGAGATCGACGCCGTACTGATTGAGTTTGTAGTCCGGCTTGGAGAGGCTCTGGGCATTGCTGAACCAGGAGTTGGAGTTCATGTCCGGATTGCGGAAGAACTCGTAGACGCCGCCGTGGAACTGCTTGCCACCCGACCGGCTGGTGAGGGCGATGTTGGCGCCGCTGTTCTTGCCGAAATCGGCGGTGCCGTTGTGGGTGACGATGCGGAACTCCTGGACGTTGCTGGTATTGAGGTTGTAGACGTTCTTTTGCGCGTTGGGAACGGAGATTTCGTTGATGTCGATGCCATCGAGGGTTTCGTTCACGGCGTTGGTGCGGGCGCCGTTGACATTGGTGCCGGTGGTGGTGTTGGGCTGCTGCACGACGCCGGGTTCGAGGGCGATGAGGTTCAGCGGGTTGCGTCCGTTAAGGGGCAGGGTCTGGATCGACTTCTGGTCGACGACGTTGCTGACCATGGCGCTGGTGGTATCGAGGCGCTGGAAGCTGCCTTCGACCTCGACAGTATCGGCAGTGGAGCCAACCTGGAGTTGAATGTTCACGACCAGCGGTGCGCCAACGTTGAGGACGTTGTGCTTGGTGGAGTAGGCGCGGAAGCCGGGCAGAGAGGTGGCGACGGCGTAGGAGCCGGGCGCGAGTCCGCTGATGGAGAAGGAGCCGGCGGTGGTGGTGGCTGCTTCATATTGCACTCCGGTGCCTTCGTTGGTGACGACTACGCGGGCCTCGGAGACGGCAAGGCCTTGGGGGTCGGTTACGTTTCCGATGACGGAAGATGTTGCAAGCTGGGCACTGACGGGGTGTGCAAATAGAACAAGAGCGAATGCGATTCGCTGAAGCATGAAGTTGACCTCTTAGAAGCAAGATGCCCGGAGTGTCCTCCGGGCGTTTTTATAATTATACACCGGATTGTCTGAATTTAGAGCGGCGTAGCAGGTAGCCAATAACACTCCCTTAGATATTTGAACTACTGGATACGGACAGACGAAACCGGCTGTCCCACCACCACCACCTAGTTTTCGCGGTTTGTGGCGCACGCACTCTTGCGTGCCGTCTCGACACTCATGTCGAGACGGTTGGAAGTTCAGAAGAACGTGTCCCGATGAGTCGGGACACGGCAGACACGAGTGTCTGCGCTACCATTTGCGGCAATGCTGGAGTGCTGTTCCGAAAACTATGTGGGATTGGGCGGTTTCGCCTGTCCGAACGCTTGCATGAGCATTTAGTCGATAATCGCCTCAATGGTTGAAGGGGCGTTGCCTTCCAGGCGGTTATTGACGAACATGTAGGCGCCCTGCTTGCTCGCTTCGGCGCGGGCGATGAGGGTCTTCATGGCCTGGCGGGCTTCGGGGTTGGGGTCCTGGATTTTTTCATACGGGGCGAAGGCCTCCACTGCCTTCTCATACATGCGGCCGTGACGGAGCAGCGCGCGGACTACCGTGAAATCGGCGGTGAAGGCGCCGGGCAATTCGATCTGCCGTTCGAGCGGCGGCATCCGGCTCCAGGCGTTGAAGGCGTGGGCGACTCCGTGGGAGCGCAGGCAGCCGAAGTAGTCGGCGCCGAGGTATTCGGGATTGCGGATCTCGACGGAGTAGCGGTGGCCTGCGGGCAGCGCGGCAAGGAACTTATCAAGGGCTTCGATGAACTGTGTCTCGTCTTCGAACGACTTCTTGGAAAACGTGCCGAATTCAAAGATGAACACGGCCGCACGTTCACCATAGAGTGACAGCCGTTCGAGGAAAAGGCGCTGGAAGACCTCGGCGTTGAGGAAGTTTTCATTGGGCTGCCCTGCCCTGCGTCCATAGCGGGCGTGGGTGGGGAAGACCTTCACGGTGATATCTTCCGGCACCTTGAAGGCAAAGCGCAGCGTGTTGGGCGCGGAGCTGAAGAGCTTGCGCCAGTAGTCGTCAGACGGGAACTGATAGAACGAGAAGTCGCCGCAGACGATGGGGAAGGTTTCGGAGTACTCTTCGAGGCAGGTCTCTTCGAACTTCTTCTGCGAGAAGCGGCCGCGGGTGTAATAGCGTTCGGGCGTGTAGATCTGGCCGAGCCAGCCTTCGTACTTCCACGAACTGGTGCCGATCCAGATATTGCGCTCGCGCAGTTGCTTGAGGCGTTCGGCGAGTTTCGAGGGCGGCGGATCGAAAAGAGTACGCATTGACATTGTCTCCGGTTTGCTGTATAAATTTATACTAGCGATGCTCACAGAAAGGCAGAAGCAGATTTTAGATTACATCGTGGATTTCCGCCGCGGGCAAGGCTGTTCGCCTTCCATCCCGGAGATCCAGCGCGAATTTGGTTTTCGCAGCCCGAATGCCGTCACGGGGCACCTTCTGGCGCTTGAATCGAAGGGCGTGATCCGCCGTGCAAACCGCGGATCGCGCCAGATCGATGTAACAGACGAAGGGCACGGCGACATGATGACGCCCAACGTGCTTTCGCTACCGTTGTATGGGCAGATTCCGGCCGGTCCGCCGCAGGCCTATGGCGCGCCACGGGCTGAGACGTATATGAGCGTGGACGAGGTGACGCTGGGGTTCAAGCCGAAATCGAGTTGCTTCGGGTTGAAAGTGCGCGGCGATTCGATGCGCGATGCGGGGATTCTGGAGGGCGATATTGTGGTGGTGGAGCCTACGCCATCGCCGCAGGCCAACCAGATTGTGGTGGCGCTGATCGATGGGGAGAATACGCTGAAGCGCCTGGTGCGGGTGAAGGGTAAGTGGTTCCTGAAGGCCGAGAATCCGGCGTATCCGGAGTTGCATCCGCGGTCGGACCTGGTGATTCAGGGGGTTGTGCGGACGGTGGTGCGGCGGTTGGATTAGGTGGGGTCGACGCATGTCGGTTAGTTGTCCGGTGGAGGCAAACCGGGAACGGACAGCCAAATTTCGATTGCTTCGATTGTTTTCGATTGCTTCGATTGTGATAGGATGATCCCAGGAGCAATGAAGACATGACGCAAGAAACTCTCGCACCGTCTCTTCCGTCCGAGGCTGAGGCGATTCTCGCCAAGGAAACCAGTCTGGTCCTCGCGTCGCTGGCTCCAACAACGGATCCGCTCCAACTACGCGTGCTCGGGGATCCTTCGGCGGCAACCGTGAAGTTGCCAGCTTCAGCGGTGCGGATGCTCATTCACATCCTTGAGGTAATTGCGCGTGGCAACGCTGTGACGCTGATCCCCATACACGCCGAACTCACCACGCAGGAGGCGGCGGACATGCTGAACATCTCGCGCCCTTCTCTGATTCAGCTTCTCGATCAAGGGAAACTCGAATATCGCCCCGTAGGCACGCATCGACGGGTCCGATTCGAAGCAATCATGGCCTATAAGCGTCGCGCGGATGCCGAACGTCGCGCAGTCCTGGCCGAACTCGCCGCCTACGATCAGGAACTGGGGCTCTGAGTGATCGAGAACGTCTCCGCTCAACTTCACTAACAAACGGTAGCCAGATTTACCGCATTCTATGACGCAAACGTGCTCTACCCGGCCGAGATGCGCAATCTGCTCATGCACCTCGCGCTCACGGGATTGTTCCGTGCAAAGTGGTCCGCGGATGTCCACGAGGAATGGATTTGTGCACTCCTCGAAAAGCGCCGGGATCTGACGCGCGGCAAACTGGAGCGAACCCGGGCGCTAATGGATCTACATGCCGGCGACGCGCTGGTAACCGGCTATGAAGATCTCATACCCGGCCTTCACCTGCCTGATCCGAACGACCGGCACGTGCTGGCGGCCGCCATTCGCGGACACGCCAGCGTCATCGTCACGATGAACCTTCGTGATTTCCCAGCCGATGTTTTGTGGAAGTTCGGGATCGAGGCGCAACATCCTGATGAATTCATTCTCCATCTGCTCGACCTCTCACCCAGGTTAGTCATCGCCGCGGCAGAGGCTCACCGGCAGAGCTTGCCCCGCACTGCGGCCACACTGCGTGGGGCTACGGGCCAAGCAGATACATCGGAGTTGCATCCGGGGCCGGATTGAGTGGTTGATGGAGACAGCCCGCGCAGT
>Ga0073936_10008277_pt1 | contig 13264 bp, 11 predicted proteins | sample AliMusrvi5mmetaG_FD_87041 | JGI IMG/M metagenome (GOLD analysis project Ga0073936, IMG submission 87041) | Freshwater lake bacterial and archeal communities from Alinen Mustajarvi, Finland, to study Microbial Dark Matter (Phase II) - Alinen... | ecosystem: Environmental > Aquatic > Freshwater >... | reverse complement strand
GGAAACGAGATAGACCGGGATACTTGATCCCGGTTGGATCGAAACCCTAACGAAATAAGAACGAGAGTAAGAACAGCCGCTTTTATTGGCCGGTAAAGGAGCAAAACCTCACTCTCCCGGTCTCTCACCCCAGCCAACCGCGCGCTCGCATCTGCTCGGCAAACTGACGCGGGGAGACGATCATGACGCCGTGCACGGTGTGGCCGTATAACGCGCCGAAGTGCGTGCGGTCTCCGGTGACAAGATAATCGCAATGAGCGGCAATGGCAGCGCCCAAGACGGGTTCGTCTTTGGACGGCAAGAGTCCGGAGGGGCACTTCGACAGCGCAGCGCTCAACGTCGTCATGCTCCGCAGTTCCTCCAAACCCGCCACCCAGGCAGGACGTTTCATATGGAGGTTTCTTGCCGCCTCCTCCCAAACCACCGGATGCACCACGACTTGCACATGGGTGGCAACACTCTCGACCAGGAGCCGTGCCAGACTGCCCGTCTGAGCGGCTGAAAAGATGACATTGGCGTCGAGAAAGACCTTCATGCCCGGCGAGCCCTGAGCTTGCCGCGGGGAAGGAGGTCTGCCAGGGCCACGTTGTTTTCCCGGTCGAACTCGGCCAGACGCTCGTCGGAATAGATTTCGATCAGAGTTACGGCCGCCGGCCGGAGGAGAATGCCTTCGGCGGTTGACTCGAGGAGGACGGTTGTCTCACCCTGCAGAGCCCAGTGGGTCCGCATCTTCTTCGGCAAAGTCAAAGTTCCGCGCGCCGTCAATGTTGCGGTTGTTGTCATGCCGTCACCCTAGCACGCCGCCGCAATTCTGCAAAGCAGAAATGCAGCAAACGACCACCTGACGGACGCCTACCGGTTCCCCAGCGCCTGACGGCGCAGGTCGTGGTAGCGTTCTGTATAGCGCGGCCCGGTCTGGGATTCGCGGTGATCAAACCCGAACGCCCTCCGTTTGACGGCCAACACAGGCGGCGCCTGGATGCGTTTGGCCACGCCCAGTCCCTGGTACTGCGTCCACCACCGTTCCAGGTCGGCAATGAACGCCGCCGGGCCGGCAAACAGGTCGCCGATGCGTCCGGCATAGCCCAGGCGTGATTCAAGTGTTCCCGCCAGGTACCATTCCAGATTTTCCTCGGGCGTGGCCCGATTCCACGCCTCCACCCAACTCCGGAACAAGCAGTCGTGGTAGGGATAGACGAGCGGATCGCCTTTACCCTCATCCACGGCCTGAGCGCGGCTCAATTCGGCCGACGGCACGACGGCAAAGCTGCCTTCGGGGATCACGTCACGGCCGTACACCTCGCGGTTGAGGTGGCGGGCCACCGCGTAAACATCCCCTTTCCAAAGATCGGCAATCGCGGCCAGGAAGCCGCCCAGGTCGCCGTACAACGTCGTGTAGCCCACGGTCATCTCGGACTTGTTCGCGTTGCACGTGAACACGCCGCCCACGGCCGACGCCACCGCGGCCAGCACGCGCCCCGACCGGTCGCGAGCCTGCACGTTCTCGAGCAGCGTCTCGCCCAATTCCAATTGTCGCGTCACGCCAGCCGGCCACGCCACGGAAAGTCCGTGGACCTGCGAGCGCGTCAGCGTCACACTGTCCTCGATCGGAATCTCCGCATAACCGCACCCGAGGTTGGACGCCAAGGTTCGCGCCAGGTTGATCGTGGTGGCGGAGTTGTAGCGGCTCGGCATATTCACCAGCACAAGGTCGTTCGCCGGCAACAGGCGCCCGTACAGGGCGGCCACCAGGGCGGAATCGATGCCGCCGGACGCACCCACCACCACGCGCTGCACGCCGCAGGTCTTCATGAAGTGCTCCGTGCCGTACAGGAGCGCCCGCGCCGTCATGGACGTGTCGTCATCGCGAAGCGTCACCGGCCGGCCGAAGGCGCCGACGCCGCCGGGCGGCAACGTCACGTCCAGCACGCCCTCCGTGAAGGCCGGCGGCCCCTCGACCTGGCCGCCCTCGCCATCGTACACGCACGACGAGCCGTCAAACGTGAACACGGTCTTCCCGTTGTCCTGAATGCCGGTGTTGTTGACGTAGCACAGGGGGCGGCCCAACGTCTTGGCGGCCGCGGAGAAGACGCGGTTGCGCTTGTGATTCTTATTCAACGTAAACGGAGAGCAGCTCGCGTTGAGGAACAGGTCGACCCCTTTTTCCGCAAGGACCCGCAGCGGCGCCAGCGCGTAGTCGACGTCCCAACCGTCCTCGCACAGCACGGCGCCGAGCCGGCCGCAGCGGGTAAGCGTGGGCGCAAGAAGGGTGCGCACGTCCCGGCCCAGTTCGAACGCCAGTTTGCGCAGATCATAGAAATGCCGGCTGTCGTCAAATTCGCGGTAATTCGGCATCAGGGCCTTGATCGCAAACGGATACGGTGAGCCCTCGGGACCGAGAAACCGGCCATCCTCGGCCACGAACAGCGCATCGTACTTGCGCACGCGGCCATCCTCGTTACGTTTGTGCCAGTCCAGGCCGACATTGCCGAAAACAACCGTCAGGCCGACCGACGCTTCGCGCACGCGTTCGCCGCAGGCCTCACACTCGCGCAGGAATGCCGGGCGCTCCCATTCGTCACCGAGCAGGTAACCGGGGATGACCATCTCAGAAAACGCCACGAGTTCGCGGCCGTCGCGGCGGGCGGCGGCAATATGCTCCAGGATTCGGCGGGTATTCTCCGCCGGACACCCGGGCGCGACTTCCATCTGGACCAGTCTGATTCGCATAGGGTTTGACAGACCTTAGCCCCCACCGCCGCGCCCTGTCCAGCGCCTTTAGGAGCCCGCCGAATCGCTCTGTTGTCATTCCATCCTCGACATCCGGCATCATTTACGGTTACGTCCATCGTGTTCGCGGTCCTGCGGCTGCCCGTCACGACCGCCGATTCGAGAGGATGATACCCATGTCGCTCCCAACAGGCTCTGGCCCCGTACCCAGCGCCCGCCAGCTCGCCTGGCATGCGCTCGAACAATACGGCTTCATTCATTTCACCGTCAACACGTTCACCGATAAGGAATGGGGCTTAGGCGACGAGTCACCAGCCATCTTCAACCCGACGGACTTCGATGCCGACCAACTTGCCGAAACCGCCCGCGACGGCGGGCTTCGCGGCCTGATCCTGACGTGCAAGCACCACGACGGGTACTGCCTCTGGCCGTCCCGGTTCACGGAGCATTCCGTGAAAAACTCCCCCTGGCGGCATGGCCGCGGCGACGTCGTACGCGAACTGTCTGAAGCCTGTCGCCGGGCCGGACTCAAGTTCGGCGTCTATCTCTCGCCCTGGGACCGGAATCACGCGGCCTATGGCCGACCCGAATACGTGACGTACTATCGCAACCAGCTCCGGGAACTCCTCACCGGCTACGGACCGCTCTTCGAGGTCTGGTTCGACGGCGCCAACGGCGGCGACGGCTGGTACGGCGGCGCCAACGACAAACGACTCATCGACAAACGCACCTACTACGAGTGGGAGCGAACCTGGGAACTCGTCCGCGAGTTACAACCCCACGCCGTCATGTTCAGCGACGGCGGGCCCGACATCCGCTGGGTCGGCAACGAGCACGGCATCGCCGGCGACCCGTGCTGGGCCACACTCAATGGCGCAGACTTCGTGCCGGGCGAGGCCGATACGGCCCGCCTCAACCGCGGCGATCGGCCGGGCACGCATTGGCTGCCGGCCGAATGCGACGTCTCCATTCGCCCGGGCTGGTTCTATCACGCCGCCGAAGATGACCGCGTCCGAACGCCTGATAATCTGCTCGACCTGTACATGCAATCCGCCGGCCGCGGCGCCTCGTTCCTGTTGAACCTGCCGCCCGACCGGCGCGGCCTGATCCACAAGAACGACGCCGCGGCGTTGCGGGACTTTCGACGCCGGCTCGACGGTCTTTTCGCAAATAAGATCTCCGGCCGGGCCGCCGTGACGGCGGATAGCCTCCGAGGTGCCGACCCGGACTTCGCGCCCGCAAACGTCTGCGACGGAAAACCCGCGACATGCTGGGCTGCGGCTGACGGCGCGACAACTCCGTCGCTCACCCTCGACTTCGGATCGCCGACCGCGTTCAGCCTGGTGAGCTTGCGCGAACACCTCCCCCTCGGCCAGCGTGTCGAAGGATTCGCCCTCGATGCCTGGCAAAACGGCGGCTGGCAGGAACTCATGCGTGGGACGGCCATCGGCGCGCGGCGCTTGGTGCGCATGGAGCCGACGATGGCATCACGGCTGCGCCTGCGGATCACGCAGGCCAGCGCCTGCCCTGCCCTAACCGAAGTCGCCGTATACGCAGGAGTCCGCCAATGAGAATACAGCCCTTCAAAGCCTGGGGTGCCCCCCCGAAATTCGCCGCCGCCGTGGCCTCCGTTCCCTACGATGTCGTGGATACGGACGAAGCCGCTGCCCTCGCCGTAGGCAACCCGCGAAGCTTTCTCCACGTCACGCGCGCCGAAATCGACATGCCGCGCACGGCCGATCCCTACTCGGACGCCGTCTACGCCCAAGGCCGCGCCGCCCTGGAAGGATTCATGCGTGACGGCACCCTCGTGCAGACCCAGGAGCCGGCGCTGTTCCTCTACCGCCAGATCATGGGCACTCACCATCAGCGGGGTTTTGTCACCACCATCTCGACGCTCGATTACGAACAGAAGGTCATCAAGACCCACGAGAAGACGCGGCAGGACAAGGAAGACGACCGCACGCGGCACGTCAACCGGTTGAACGCCCAGACCGGCCCTGTCTTCCTCGTATACCGCGACACCCCCGAACTCGCGGCGGTCATCGCCCGCACCGAAGCAGGCGCACCGACCTTTGATTTCACGGCGGCGGACGGCGTGCGGCATACGGGCTGGCAGCTCAACGACCCGGCCAGCGTTGTCGCGGCCTTTGGCCGCGTACCCGCCGCCTACATTGCCGACGGCCATCATAGGGCGGCCTCGGCCGTCCGCGTGGCCCTCGAACGGCGCGCGGCAAATCCGGGCCACACGGGCCGCGAGCCCTATGACTGGTTTCTGGGCGTGCTGTTCCCGGCCACGGAGGTGCAGATCCTACCTTACAACCGGTGCGTCAAAGACTTGAACGGCTTGACGCCCGCCGCCCTGCACGCGGCCGCGGCCCGCGTCTTCACCGTGAAGTCGGCGTCCTCGCCCCGTCCGGCGTCGCCGGGCCGCATCTGCCTGTATCTGGCCGGCGCATGGCACGAGTTGAGTTGGAGCCTCCCCGCGAGCGCCACGGCCGAGGAGAGGCTGGATGTCACCGTGCTCCAGAACCGGTTCCTGGCCCCTGTGCTGGGCATCGACGACCCGCGCACCAGCAAACGCATCGAGTTTGTCGGCGGCATCCGGGGCGTCGAGGAATTGGAACGTCGGGTCCGCGACGGCAAGGCCGCCGCCGCCTTTTCGATGCATCCCACGACCGTCGACCAGATGATGGCGATCGCCGATGCCGGCGGCACCATGCCGCCCAAAAGCACCTGGTTCGAACCCAAACTGCGCGACGGCCTGTTCGTGCACGCGTTGGTCTGAGCCGGGCGCGGGTCAGTCAGAGAAGGCCGGGCTCTTCAGATGACCTCGCGCCCTGTCAGGAACCGGTAAGCCCGGCGATAACGAGCCATGCGTTCGTGATCCTGCGCTTCCAGATGCCACCGACGGCGGAGGTCCATGTTGTCCTCAAGATCGGCCACCTTGACCCGGTGTGCCAGAGGCAACAGCGCCGTCCGCGCCACGTGGGCATCGTATGCCTGGCCTGCACGGCGGGTCAGCGCATCAACCGCCTCCACAATCGCCGTACTGAATCCCGCCCGTCGCAAGTCGTCCAGCGTCACATCCGAATCCTCGACCACATCGTGCAGCACGGCCACCATGCGCTCCTCGTCCGTTGCCATGCGGTGCATGATGCGCAAGGGATGCAAAATGTAGGGCTGGCCCACCTTGTCAGTCTGCCCCGCGTGGGCGGCCACGGCAATGGCAAGTGCTCGGTCCAGATTCATGTGCGGTCCTCTACAGCAGCGTTGATGCCACGACATCCGTGCGTAACTCGGGGTAATGATCAACCAGACCCGGCGGCGCGTCAACCTTACGTCCGAGCGCCCGGGCGCGCAGTTGGATGGCATTCACCATCTCCTTGCCCTGGTAGTGATTGTTGGCGACCAACGTCAACGTCTTCGACATCCGCGCGATTGAAACTGCCCGCTTGAAGATCTCATCGACTTCTTTCGGCGGGTAGAGATAGTTGTACGTCTGGTCCCGGCCCGCACCTTTATCGAACCAAGCCTTGGCGTTGCGGCCGTGCAGCCGCAAGTACGCATCGACTCCCACGCCGGTTTCGCGTAAACTAAACGAGTTCCCGGCCATCGGGTAGTCCAGCGCGGCGACCGTCACGTCCAGCCTGCGGCAGAAGTCGAGCGCGTCCGGATCCTGCCAGGAGCGGTGCCGCAGTTCGAGGGTCAGGTGGGCAACGTCACCGAAAGCCGAGCACAGGCGCTGCAGGTGCTCGCGCGTCGCGGGTGCATCGGCAAAGTCGTATTTGAATTGCGCCAGCAGGTGCCGCAAGCGCCCGGCCGAAGTCAGCGGCGCAAACCCTTCGCGGAAGGCCCGCACCATGCCCGCGTCGATCAAGCCGCGATGCGTCACGTCCTGGTGCAGTTTGGCTGTGAAGAAGAATCCAGCGACATCCGCCGTACGTTTGTTCCAGGACTCCGTCGTCCGGGCGTCGGGCGGGCGGTAGAACGTGCTGTTGATCTCGACCATATCGAGGTAGCCGGCCACAAAACGAAGTTGGTCGGTGACCCGGCCGGTGTAGACAAAGCCATTCCAGTCCGGGTATGACCAACCGGCAACGCCGACGGCGATCGCCGTTGCGGCCGCTGTGTTCATCGCCCCGGCTCCGACATGTCGGGGTTAGAGTGAACAGTAAACAGTAAACGGTGAATAGTGAAAAACAGAAAAGATGGCTGAGGCCCCGTACCGCGTGCGATGCCCAATGTGGGGTCGACGTCCCTGTCGACCTTTATGCGAGCGGCTGTCAAATCGCCTCCAAGTCTCCTGCTACGTGCACGCCGTCATCTCTTCCAAGACGCGCCACAAACTCAGGCGGATGGGGACATCCGCCCCACATTGCGCTTCGCACCGTTCACTATCGACTGCTAACTGTCTCCCTAAACGCGGTCCGGCGTCTGGATCCCGAGCAGGTTGAGCCCCTGCCGCAGCACGCGGGCTACGACGCCGCACAGGCGGACGCGGCTTTCGCGGACACCTTCCGGTGCCTTGAGGAACGGCACGTTCTGGTAGAACGAACTGTACGTTTGCGCCAGATCATAGAGATAGTCCGCCAGCGCGCTCGGTTTGTACGTCTCCGCCGCCCGAGTAACGGCCTCCGGAAACCGCGCCAGTTTCACGGCCAGGGTCCGCTCGATCGGCTCGCCCAACACGATTGGGAAATCCGCCAAGCGCTTGCCCGGAACCTGTTCCGCGTACTTGTCGAGCACACTCGCAATACGCGCATAGGCGTATTGCAGGTAAGGAGCGGAATTGCCGTCCATGGCCAGGGCCTTTTCCCAGGTGAACGTGACCAGGCTTTGCGGGTTCTGGCTGAGGTCAGCGTACTTAACGGCGCCGATCCCGACCGCGCGCGCCACGTCCTGCTGCCGTTCGGGTGCCATGTCCGGGGTGCACTCCTTGACCACGGCCAGCGCGCGTGCCTCCGCCTCGTCCAGGTACTTCTCGAGTTTGATCACGTTACCCTGCCGCGTGGAAAACGTGCCCTCGGGCAGGCGCATGAGACCGAACCAGACATGTTCCAAGTCGGTGGTTACGCCCAGCCGCCGGCAAAGCGCGAACACCTGCCGAAAATGAAGCTGCTGGCGTTCGTCCGTCACGTACACGATTTTGTCCGGCTTAAACTCCTCGACGCGGCTCGACACCGTGGCGAGATCGGTCGTGGCATAGTTGAAAGCACCGTCGGTCTTCTGCACGATGCAGGGCGGCAGTTTTTCCTCTTCCAGGAACGCCACGATGGCGCCTTCGCTCTCGCGGGCGATGCCCTTGGCTTTCAGCGTGTCGACCACGCCCGCCAGACGATCGTTGTAGTAGCTCTCGCCCCGGACCAAGTCGAACCGCACGTCCAGCCGGTCATAGATGTGGCCGAACTCGATCAGGCTCAGGCGGACGAACTCCTCCCACAACCGGCGGTTCTCGAGATCGCCGGCCTGAAGTTTCACCAGTTCCTGCCGGGCCTGCGTGAGCCAGTCGGCCTCCTGCTGCGAGCGCTCGTAACTCTTGACGTACACCCGCTCGAGTTCCTCGACCGGCTCCGTCTTAAGCGCTTCGGCATCGGCGAAATGCCGGTAGCCCATGATCATGATGCCGAACTGCGTGCCCCAATCGCCCAGATGGTTGTCCGACATCACGCGATATCCGAGAAAGCGATGCAGCCGGTCCAATGCGTTGCCAATGACGGTCGAGCGGATGTGCCCGATATGCATGGGTTTGGCCACGTTCGGGCTGGAATAGTCCAGCACAACGCTGCGCCCGGCGCCGGTGGCCGGCACACCGCAGCGTTCGTCAACGTCGATGGACGTGGCGACAGACGCGAGCCACTCTGTCCGCAGGCGGATATTGATGAAGCCGGGCCCGGCCGGCTCGGCTCCGGCCACGGCCTCATGCGGCGCCGCCGCCTTGATGGCGGCCTCGGCAATCTGACGCGGCGCCTTACGCAGCGCCTTGCCCAATGCCATGGCCTGATTGCACTGATAGTCGCCGTGCTCTTCGGACGTCGTCGGCACGACGGACACGGTCAACCCCTGCCCGCCCATGTCGGGAAAGGCCTTCAGGAAGGCCTCCCGCATCCAGTCGGACAGCACTTGTTCGATCGTCTGTTTCTGCATCGGTCTATCGCCCGCTCAGCACGGTCTTCTCGTACTGCCGCACATCGGCCAGCCAGGCTTCGCCCACGGGGACGCCCTGCTTCTCGCAGTAGTGGTCCCACACGGCTCCGAACGGCAGCGACTTTGATTCTTCCATCAGCGCAAGACGGCCTGTCAGGTCGCCGCTACGCTCCGCCGCGCGCAGGCGCGCCACGGGATCGAGCAGCGCCAGCAACAGGGCCTTGAGCATCGCCCGGCACCCGATCGTCCAGGCCGCCACGCGGTTGATGCTCGCATCGAAATAGTCGAGCCCGATGTGAACGCGATTGAGGTAGTCGCCGCGCACCAGTTCCTCGGCAATCGACCGCAGGTCGTCGTTCAGAATCACCACGTGATCGCTGTCCCACCGGACGCCGCGGCTGACGTGCAGCAACACTTCGTCCAGGTGACAGAACACGGCCGACAGCTTGTCGGCGACCGACTCGGTCGGATGGAAATGCCCCGCATCGAGGCACAACAGCTTCTCGTTCGCCACGGCATAGCCCAGATAGAAATCATGCGAGCCCACGACATAGCTCTCGGACCCGATGCCGAACAGTTTGCCCTCGACGGCGTCGCGATGGATGGACGGATCGATTTCCTCGGCGAAGATTTCGTCGAGTGACTGCTGCAGGCGCTCGCGCGGCCCGCGCCGGTCGGCCGGAATATCCTTCGTCCCGTCAGGAATCCATACGTTCGTCACGCACGGCGTCCCGGTCTTCTGGCCCATGGTCGCGCCGATGCGGCGACAGGCGATGCCGTGCTCCACCCAGAACCGCCGCACGGACTCGTCCGCGCTGGACAGCGTGGAACCCGAAGTAGCCTTGGGGTGCGCATAGAACGTCGGGTTGAAATCCAGGCCCAATTTCCGTGCCTTGGCCCAGGCAATCCAGCGGGCGAAGTGCTCCGGCGCGAGATCGTTACGATCCACACGGTGTCCGCCGGTTTCGGCGTAACTGGCGTGCAGGTTAAGGCGGTGGCGGCCCGGAATCAGGGAGAACGCCTTGTCCAGGTCCTGCCGGAGCTCGTCAGCATTGCGGGCGCGGCCGGGATATGACCCGGTGACCTGCAGGCCGCTGCCTTCCATGGTCCCGCCCCCCTCGAAACCGGCGACGTCGTCGCCCTGCCAGCAATGCAGGGAAACCGGGACCGACTTCAAACGCCGCAGGGCTTTCTCACAGTCCACGCCCGCGTCCGCATACCGCTCGCACGCCAACGCATAAGCCTTCTCGATGCTCTGCTTCTTCATGATGGTATTATCCTTCCTGTCTACTTCGTGCCCCGAATAACGGCCAACAGCTCGTCGCGCTTCACTTCCATCTCCCGCCTTGTCCGGGCCTCAACATTAAGCCGGACCAGTGGCTCGGTATTGGACACGCGCACGTTGAACCACCAGTCGGCGTATTCCACCGTGATCCCGTCGAGTTCGAGGAGCCGCCCATCGCGGTATCCGCGGCGGATCGCGTCGAGCACGGCCGGCGGATTGTGCACCTCGGAGTTAATTTCCCCGCTGGCGAAATACCGTTGGATCGGCGCGATCAGTTCCGACAGCGGCTTCCCGGCGAGTGTAACGATATTGGCGATATGAAGCACCGCCATGGCCGAACTCTCGGTTGTATAGTTGTCGCGGAAATAGTAATGCCCCGACAGTTCCCCCGCGAAGATGGCGTTGTTCTCGCGCATCTGCTGTTTGATGAACGCGTGGCCCACGCGGCTCATCATCGGCGTTCCGCCGTTCTCCAGGATGACCTCCTTGACGGCCCAACTGCTGCGCAGGTCGTAGAAGATAACGCCTTTTTCCTTCCGGAGAATGCTCTTCGCGATCAGGGCCGTGATCATGTCCATGGGCACCACGGCGCCCTTCTCGTCCACAAAGCCGGCGCGGTCGGCATCGCCGTCGAACGCCACGCCGAAATCGTATCCGCCCTCCCGGATCTTGTGCTGCAGGGGCACCAGCGTCTCCACCATCAGGGGATTGGCTTCATGATTCGGGAACGAACCGTCGAGCGTGTCGAACAGGCGGGTCATGGTCACCAGCCCTTCGAGGCACCGTGCCTCGACAATGCCCATCCCGTTGGCGAAATCAACGGCGATGCGGACCGGCCGTTTGAGATCGGCGACCGCGCGCACGTGCCGCACGTACTCAGGCACGATATCGTGCACGGTCACGTGCCCCGGTTTCGCGGCAGGCGCGGCAAAGGCACGGGTGGTCACAATGCGTTCGATATCCTTGATGCCCGTATCGCCGCTGATCGGCACGGCCTGAGCACGGCAAAGCTTGAAGCCGTTCCACTCGCCGGGATTGTGCGAGGCCGTGATCATGACGCTGGCGTCTGCGCCGAGCGAGCCGTTGCCGTAGTAGGTCATGCACGTCGAGACCACGCCCACGTCGATGACATCCGCCCCCTGCTGCGTCAGGCCGCGGCACAACGCCTCAAACAGACCCGGCGAATGCGGTCGCATGTCGCGGCCCACCACGACCTTGCGGCAGCCCAGAAACGTCACCAGAGCCCGGCCGATGTCGGTGGCGATGCTTTCAGTCAATGTCTTGCCGTAAATCCCCCGGATGTCGTACGCCTTGAAGATCCCCGCCATGGTTCACGATCCTTTCTACTCGGTCCTCTCGCCAGATCTCTAAATGAAAACAGGGACGCCGGATGACGTCCCTGTTCGACAGACTTACCAAGCGCGCGTCAGGTCTGCGCGGCCGCGTGCTTCACCAGGGTCTTGCCCGTGGTCACCTTCGCCTTGGCGCCCTTGGCCTTCGTATCCTTGGCCTTGCCTGCGTCCTTGGCCTTGGCATCCTTCGCGCCCGGCTTCGCCTTGGCTTTGTCAGCGGAGGCCTTGGCAGCGGCGGCAGCGGCTTCATCAGCCTTCTTCTTCATGTCCGCCTGAAGCTGAAGCTGGTGCTGACGGGTCCATTCCAACGCCGTCCTGCGGAGCTTGTCGGCATCGGCCATGCGACGCTCGGACTCGGCGCGAATCTGTTCCGCCTCAGTCCGGATCTGCTCCTTCTCCTGGGTCAGGACCACGCACTTGTCGCTATTCTTTGATGCGGTCACGGAGGCCCAGACGGCCCACACAAAGACAATCACGAGCAACACCGCCAAGAAAATCGCCGTTGTATTCCTAGACCCGCGCAATGATTCGTTTTCCATCATGATTTCTCCTAAATTCGCGCCCGTTAGCCGGGCCTCTGAAAAAACTGGCGACACTATCTCGCATCAGGCAGCGCCTGACAAGCAGAAAACGCGTTCAGCTCAGCCCATTTCCCTGGCCCACGTTACAATGTCGGCCGGAAGCCCGCCGACCTCGATCAGCGTGATGGTGTCGTCGCCCTGGTCGGCCGGAACGACAACCGTATCGCCGACCTTGTGGCCCGCCAGCACCTTGCCCATCTTGCTGCTGCAGGAGATGATGCCCCGCTCGTTATCCTGATCCCATTCACCCAGAATGTAAAACTGCTGCGTTCTCCCGTCCGCGTGCTTCAGCACAACCTTGGTGCCGAGCCCCGCCAGATCGACCGGTAGGCCGACGAAATCGGAGCCCTTGACCTGGATCAGGTCGGCCTCCAATTCGGCCTCGCGCCGCAACAGGATGTTCTGCTGCTCCTTGGCGGTCTTGTATTCGAAGTTTTCGCGCAGGTCGCCATAGCTTCGCGCGACCCCGATATCGCGGCTGTTCTTGGGAATATCCTCGTTGACGAGCTTCTGGAGCTGTTGCTGGCGCTGGCGATACGAGCGCCAGGACGTCAGGCCGCCCTTGGGCCGATTGTCGGACTCCTCCAGCGTGTGATCTTCCATCAGCCGCGCCAGGTCCGGGTGCGCCAGCACGAGGCGTCCGATCATGGCCTGGGTATCCACTGGCACGCGACCCACGGCCGCCTTGAGCATACGAACAAAACTCGTGCGCTGCACCTCACTCATCGCGATGGCCGCCGCCTCGAGCCACTCGCGACCCTGAACGAGTTCACCAAGCTGATTGGCGGCGCGCAACCGGTCGCCCATGTAACTCTTCTCGAGCGCCTGCAGGATCTGAAACGCCAAGTCGCCCGTGGTCCCCAACTGCCAGGCCTGCAGCCGTTCCGGCCGCTTCGCCAGCCAATAGAGGACTTCAACGCCCGCCTTGCGCATGCCCACCAGTTCGCGGAACAGCACCGCCACCCGTGCCTCTTCTCCTTCCGTCAGCAGAAAGTCGACGGCCACGTTGAGCACATTAAGGATCATCATCGGCAGCGTCGTGATCAACAAGTTGACCGTTGCCTCGCGGTTCTCGATCACCAGGAACCGCAACAGCGCGTCCAGCCGCTTGGAGGTCAGGGATTCCGTCGCCGCCAGAAAGACGGCCGGCTCCAGGATCAGCCCGATCT
>Ga0073936_10008276_pt1 | contig 13264 bp, 10 predicted proteins | sample AliMusrvi5mmetaG_FD_87041 | JGI IMG/M metagenome (GOLD analysis project Ga0073936, IMG submission 87041) | Freshwater lake bacterial and archeal communities from Alinen Mustajarvi, Finland, to study Microbial Dark Matter (Phase II) - Alinen... | ecosystem: Environmental > Aquatic > Freshwater >... | reverse complement strand
CTATTCACCCGTGATCGGGCGTGAAATCGAGGTCTTCCTCGGCGGGAATTCCCGGGGCCCGGCGAATGGACGAAGCTGCCGTCTGGTTGTGGTTTCGCCCGATAAACTCCCCCTTCTCCGCCGCCTATTCGAGTCTGGCCGGGTCGTGCATACGTCGCACCTGTACCCGGGGGTCCCTCTGGAACTGCGACTGAACGAGGTTGGACTTGGTTTACTCACCTTGCAGGACCGCTGTGCCATCCTCGACCTTGCCACGTTGCGCATTCTGTGTACGGCACCGGAAAGCACGCCCGGCGACCGTCAGCGACGTTTTATTAACACCCTTCTGGTTCCGGTGGTCAACGTGGTGCTGGAGCAAAACCGACGCTTCCTCGTGCACGGAGCGTCGTTGGCGCTAGATGGACTGGGCTGCCTGATCACCGCCACCTCGGGTGGCGGCAAAACGACAGCCACGCTGGCACTGATGGCGGATGGCTTCGATCTGCTGGGTGACGATTTGTCGATCGTCGATGTGAGCGGCCCGACCCCCCGCCTTAAGTCATTTTCCCGAGGACTTCGGATCGTACCCGATTCGCTGGCGCTGTTTCCCGAGTTACGCCATTTGGAAGGGCAGCCGCTGATAGACGGCAAGATTGAGGTGCAAGGCCGGGACCTCTCCACGCGCCCACCGATTCACGAGGCGCAGCCCGCCCTGATCCTGTTTCCCGAGCCCAGTGCCGGAGTCCCTGTCCGGCGGTTGACGGCGGCAGAGACGGTGGAGCGCCTGGTCCCCAATGGTCTCTTTGTCTTTGGAGCTCATGAATGGCAAGCCCGTATGTTGGCGATCATCGATCTTGCCAACGTCGCGGCTGGCTATGCGATCGACAACCGACTGGCGCCCAAGCGCATTGCGGCCCTGATCCGCGGGTTGCTTGCCGCCGACGTCGCTTGTCACCAGGCCGACCCGAAGGGACCGTGCGGATGAACGCGGCCTCCACCCTGGAGAAGCGGCGGGTGCGCCGTTGCTGGCTGCCCCTGTGCATACCGGGTGCGGACGAACGTCCTAGGCGCGGCTGGGCTAGCGATTCTCGGTTGTGGGAGGAATGGCTCTGTGGGCAGGGACTCATGGCGATTGCCCATGAGAACCTGCAGCGTCTGGGTTTGCTCCAGACGTTGAAGGCGGACGTTGTGGAGCGACTGGAGCACCACTCCATCGACTGCCGATTTGCCTTCGATCGAGGCTTGCACACGATGCGCGAAGTGGTCGGCGTGCTGACCCGAGCGGGGATCCGGAATGTACTACTGAAGGGACCTTCTCTCAGTGTGTCCTGCTATCCCGAACCCGCCTTGCGTCCCATGCATGATATTGACATCCTGGTGCCTGAACAGGACCGGCTCGGGGCTGTGCGTTTGTTGCTGGATAGGTTTGCCTACCGTCAGGAGTACCCAGAGGCCTACTACGCCAAGGGGACCATGACCCAGAGACTGCTGCTGCCGCGGACGAAAGAGTTGCTTCCGGTGGAGGTACACTGGGATCTTGTCAATAGCAAGGCGCTGCGCCGCAGTTTGGGTCTGGCGCCGGGACTTTGTCTCGACAGCGCGATCGAAGACGGACGACTGGGCGGCGGGGTCCGGGTGCTGGCACTACCTCTCCGGTTCGCGTATACGTGTGTCCATGCCGTCTACCAGCACCAACTCGCCCGGTTACGATGGTTGGTGGATGGGCTGCAGATGATCCGGTGTCGGACTGCAGTGGAAGAATGGGTTCTGGAGGCGCAGGCAAGCGCAAGCCCGGGCGTGCGATGCTCCGTCGCGATATGTCTGGAGACGATGAAAGAGCTGTGGCCATCGCAGAGTTTTCCGGCCTCCACCGCGCTTCGCCGCCGCCGAGCGGGAATCCTGAGTCTTCTTGGGGTACGTCCCGTCGGTTGGCTGCTGGCGCCAGAGACCGCCGCGGGACGATGGCACCGCAAGCTGTTCCGGATAGCGCTTCGTTACCCGGGGATAGCATGAAGACGCCGATGGTCGTGGTCTTGGTATCGCTCAACCGCCGGGGGCATTACTCCCTGGCCCTCCACTACCTCAAACGGTATGCCCTGCTCGATAAGGAGATCAAGCGGCACGTCCGCTTTCATGTCGTTGAGCCTTCCGTGGAAGATCACACGAAATGGATGGCGGCGCGCATCCTGATGTATCGGCCTGCCGTGGTGGGGTTCAGTTGTAACGTCTGGAATATCGTGCGCACGCTCAAAGTGGCACGATTGCTCAAGCGCGCCTGTCCGACAGTCCGTATCGTCTGCGGCGGACAAGAGATGACGCACACCTGCATCGATTATATGGGCCTGAACCCCTGTCTCGATGTGCGCGTCGACGGGGAAGGGGAAGGGCCGTTCAGCGAACTGCTGAAACGATACCTGGCGGAGGCTCCGTTGGACGACGTGCGTGGGCTCCAATTCCGGGGTTCGGGGGGGGTGGTTACCACGCCGCCCGCAGACCCGTTGGCGGACCTTAACGTCATTCCGTCACCCTACCTCCACGGAGATATCGTGATCCGGCCCGAGCACAATCTCGGGATGATGGTGGAGACGTCCCGCGGCTGCCGATACAAGTGTGCTTTCTGTTTCGAAGGCGGCCGGTTTCCCAACGTCCGCTGTTTTTCGATGGAACGTGTGGAGGATGAGATCAGCGCAATGGCCAGGCGCGGGGTGAGGACCTATCACGTTTTGGATCCCATCCTCGCGAATGCCGACCCGGGCCGGCTCGAAGCTTTTCACCGAATTGTGGAAAAGCACCTCCGGCCGCGGGGCCCGTACACGTTGAGTGTGGAAGTGCACGCCGAATTGCTTCGTCCGGAGACAATGAAGTACCTGAGGTCCTTCACCGCTTTCGACGTGGGGCTTCAGTCGATCACTCCCGAAGCGTTGCGTTGGCTGAAGCGCAGCCTGTCGCTTGACCGTTTCAGGGAAGGAGTGCGGCTGCTCGGCGAACTCGATCGCCAGACCAACCTGTACCTGATTTTGGGGTTGCCGGGAGAAAACTTTTTTCGCCATTTGAACAGTATCCGGTTTTGCGTTGAGCAGAATGCGTCGCGTCTCTTCCTGAATCATCTTTGTGTTCTCAATGGTACGGCTCTCCGGCGGGAGGCGGAGCGGACCCAGTTGCGTTTTGCCCGGACCCCTCCCTATGTGGCGCACAGCAATTACAGCTTCAGCGAGCTGGATATGCAACTGGGGCATGTTTTCGGCAATACAGTCATGCGGGAACATGATGCCCAAGTCAGAGGGCCGGTCTTCGGCGAAACGGGGGTACCCCCATGATCCGCTATGAGGCGATTGGCATGGGCGCCTGTTGCCAGGGCCGTTGCGGCTTCTGTCGTGAACGGGGAGGGGCATACCGCGACCTGGACTCCCTGCTGGCTGAGCTTCGGCAGGCCCACCGTCCGCTGAATCTTTACTTTTCTTCCGGCCATGCCGCGGGAAACCCCGCCCTGGCCCCCCTGGCGAGCCAGGCGGTCCTTGAAGGGGCGCGGCGCTTGAAAGTCAAGGTGTCGGGTGCGGGGCGCCTGGACGCGGACTTGCTGGCTTTGCTGCTGGCGAGAGGCGTCATGATCTACGAGATCGAGTGTCTTGGCCCAACGGCCGCGGTCCATGACGGGATCACCGGCATAAAGGCGTCGTTCCGGGGCGTCGAAAGAACGCTCGATCTGCTTGTTCGAGGCACGGCTAGGACGCGGGCCTGTGGGCGCCCTTTTGTCTCGGTGGTCATGCCGGTCTGCGAAGGCAATGTCGAGTCGGTCGGTGTGATGAAGGATCGGATGAAGGCGTGGCGACCGGATCGCCTTGTCTTTCTCAACACGGGCACAGTGGCCGTATCCCGCGTCGTCTTCGAATTGCGTTCGTCGATTTCCGCGCTCGTGGTGGACGAAGTCTGGCCCGTGTTGTCCGGGTTTCCATTCTGCGCCATCCCCGGGCTGGAGCATTTTGCCCAGGAGTTGTACGACCGTCAGGTGTCCCACCCCGCAGCATTGTTCTGCCAGAACTGCCTCTTTTCCAGACACTGCTGCGGGGTGTCCGGCGCTTACCTTGCGGAGCATGGCGCGGCGGATTTCCATGCAGTCGTCTGGCATCGCTACCAGGAAGACTTGGTGCAGTTGATGGATCGAGCCGCCCCGCCGTCGGCAGAACTGGACCGCGAACGGCTTGAAAGAGGAGGCGATGCCTGATCTCGAACGCGATGGCTACCCCGAGCCGGAGTCACGCCCGCTTGAAGCCAGGGTCATTCTCCCGGCCGGGAAGCGGCACGGGGCCCGGCTGTGGTGGGCGCTGTGGCGCGTGCACTGGGCGATCGGCTTCCGGGTCGCGCGGCGACCCTTGCCGGACGTGATGGATTGGCTGGCGCGCCGCGCTCGCGCCGGCTCATGGGACGCCTCCCTGCTGCCCCAGGCCCTGTTTGTGATCGAACGCATCCTGCGCGTGCCGGGAGACCGGCCACACACCTTGTGCCTGCCTCGCTCCTTGCTGTTGTGTTACACCCTCTTCCGGATGGGACTTTCGCCACGATTGAATGTCGGGGTGGACACCTCGGCACAGGAACACGGCCACGCGTGGGTGACGGTGGACGGCCGTCCCTTCATGGAGAGCCGGGACCAGCCGGCGGCGTTTCCCTTATTCCTCCACGACTCCGGGTGGGTGTCCTACTGGACGAATTAGGTAGGGGCGAATTGGCGGTCACAGAGTCCCCGGTAAAGGGGGCTGCGCGCGTACAACTGCTCGTGGGTACCTTCGGCCTCCAACCGTCCGCCGTTGATCAGCAGGATGCGGCCGGCCAGGCGGATGGTGCTGAAGCGATGGGCAATGATAACGACCGTCCTCCCGGGGACAAGATCGCGTAACGCTTCCTGGATCAGTCGCTCACTGTCGGGGTCCAGCGCGGAGGTCGCTTCGTCGAGAATCAGGATGGTGGCCTTCTTGAGGATGGCTCGCGCCAGCGCAACTCTTTGCTTCTGTCCTCCCGACAGACGGACTCCGCGCTCGCCGACGAGGGTGCTGTATCCTTGTTGGAGGCGGCCGATGAACTCATCCGCGTGGGCCTGGCGGGCGGCAGCGATGACATCGGCGTCGGTCGCCTCCAGTCGGCCCAGCCGGATGTTGTTGGCGACGGTGTCGTCAAAGAGCACAGGATCTTGCGGAACCAAGGCCATCGCGCGACGGAGGTCGATCTTGCGGACCTGGCGGACATCGGTTCCGTCGATGGCCACCATGCCGCGATTTACATCGTAAAATCGGAGGATTAGTTTGGCCAAGGTCGTTTTACCGGACCCGCTTGGGCCGACCAGCGCGGTCACTGTTCCTGGGGTCATGGTTGTCGCAATCCCTTGAAGCGCCAGAGGTCCGTTCGCGTAACGGAAATCGACGTCTTTGAATCGGATTTCTCCCCGCTCGCCCGTAAAGGGACTTGGGGCGACCGGGTCGGCGACATTGTCCTCGGCATTGAAAACTTCCTCAAGCCGATCCAGCGAGGCCTCCCCACGCTTGATGTGAACATGCAGCGACGCCAGGCGTTTGAGGGGGGTGTAGGCCATGTAGAGCGCCGTCAAGAGGGGGATGATGGCGTCAAGCCTGATTTGCTGAGCGGCGGCGTAGGCAATGGCAGCCCCGACACCGGCGGCGGTTAGAAACTCGAGAACGGAAGGAAGCATCACGGCATAGCGGGTGACCTGCAGATTCGCCTGACATGTTTGTTCCAGCAGTTTCATGAATCGGTCGACGGCCCATTGCTGCAGACCAAAAATCCGGATCTCCTTGGGGGCTCCAAGCTGTTCGTTTAGGACAGCGGAAAGCTCACCAGCCTTCACTTGCATGCGTTTAGCCTGGTCCCTGAGTTTCTGGCCCGCAAAACGTACGGGCAGGATGATCACCACTCCCGTCAACGCGCAGATCAGGACAAATGCGAGGTGTTGTTTCTGGAACGACAGATAGGCTAGCGCCCACAACGCCCCCAGCAAAGTAATCGGCTGGCGGATAAGATCGTTGGTCACTCCGGTCAACACAGCTTGGACAGCAGTGCAATCGTTTTGAGTTCGGGACATGAGATCCCCGACGTGGCCGCTTTCGATGAAATCCAGCGGCAATTCCTGGAACCGCACGAAAAGCTTCGTTTGCAGGGCGGCCAAGACGCGCAGCCCCGTGTAGGCCGAAAGATAGGTGTTGGAGAACTCCAGCACTCCTCGGACGGCGAAAGCGACCGGCAGGAAGACGGCACCGCCTACGATCATCCAAAAGGAAGGGGGGGGGACGGAGAAGACGACCGGCAAGACCTTGTAAACCATGAAGGGCATGCCAAAGCCGCTTACGGCCCCGCACGCCACTCCGGTCACGAGTGTTCCGATGTAAGCTATGCGGACTGGTTTTAGGAGGTATAAGTAAGGCCAAAATCGTCGCAAGTACATGGGCCTTTATCCGTAGTCAACGCCCACAAGTCAAGCCCACACGTCAAGAACGCTTCTACTGCAGGATGCATTGTGTGAGCTTCCCCCATCCGTTGGACAGCGCTCCGCCGGACTGTCTTCAATGATGCAAGAGGCACGCCTGTGAAGCGCTCCTCTTCTTCTTTATGTGTGCCTCGCCTGCCATCCCCACCTGGCGGCTCATGTATAGTCGCGCCACATATTGCGCTGGGTCCGGACATAGCGGCCCGTCATCCAAATAATCTTCACAAGTTCCCGAAGCTTGACCTTCGTCTTGTTCACCCGCACAGGGTTCCGGCTCAGGGCACGAACCGTAAGCTGCGCGAAGTGCCGGTAGAACTCCTTCAGCGGCAGACGGGTCGGCAGAATCGTGTGCATGCAGTCGTAAAACCGGATCGGGTCGCAGATGAAATCGTCGGCATGTTTCTTCCAGTCATCAGTTCCCGGCGACGGCGAGTAAACCGTAAACGTCGCCTCCACGGGCGGCATGGACTGAACGTAGGCATTGAGCGCCTGGAAATCCTCGGCGGTGAACTCCGGCATGACCATAAACGCGGGGTGGAGTGTGATCCCACACGCGTCCAGAATCCGTATGGCTTCCTCGTTCTGCGCGAGAGTCGCCTTCTTGTTCAAATTCTTCAACGTGGCGTCATGGATGCTTTCCAGGCCCACGTAGACGATATCGAGCCCGATCTCATGCCAGAACTTGAACAGGTCCGGGTTCGCAGTCACGGTATTGCTCCTGGCCCAGGACACGTAGTGCTTCTTGATGCCGCGTTCCTGAATCTTCCTGCCCAGGTCCCACATGTGGCGGGGCGAGAGAAACGTCTCGTCATCGATGAAGTAGATGTAATCCGTGGCAAGCGATTCGAGTTCATCGACAATGCTGTCGATATTCCTCGGGAAGTACTTCCGGCCGCAGAGCTGCGGCACGATGCAGAAACTGCACTGATAAGCGCAACCGAAGGACGTTCGCATGCTTGTCACCACCGGCAGGATGGACGCGTTGGCGGCCTTGTTAGGTGTGCTCCAAGCGCAAAAGTAGTTTCTTCCATCCACGAGATCACGCCGGGGCAGCGGCAAAGTGTCGATGCCGGGATATGGCGGCACCTCCCCGAAGTCCCTTGCATCCGGGGCGTAGACATTGGGTATCGCTAGGACCGCGTCCCTGCCAGCATCCAGTAACTCAATCATCTTCTGGAAGGTCGCGCACCCTTCGCCACGCACGATCGCGTCGAGATGTGGAATCCGGCAATCGTGCGGCATGATGGTGGCGTGGTGACCGCCAAGCACGATCAACGCATCCGGGGCTTCCTCCCTGATGATGCTGATGCAAGCGGCGACCCGCGCCCGCTGGTTGCTGTAGGCCGTCACCCCGACCAGGTGTGGCCGATCCCGACGGACGGTTCGTCGCAGAGCCCGCAGAGGCCAGGTCTCGACCGTCATGTCGAGGATGCGCACGTCATGGCCCGGCGGCACAGCGCCGGCCAGGAGTTCAAGCTCAAGCGGCTCGAGATGAAGAAAAGCGCGCAGCCGCTTTACGACAGTCAACTCGGAATCGGGTTTTACCAAGAGGATTCTTTTCATAGCGCATTGCCTCGATCGCAGCGGCCACCCCACCGGGCAAGTGCGCCCTGCTCACCGTTCAGGGAGCAAATCTTGCATTGGTTGCCGCAATGCGGGCAGGTGCTTTGGCTGATGCGAAAGTCCCCCTCCTGCCAGCCACGAAACTTTGTCCGCCCCTCCCCGACGGCCTCGCGAGCCAGCAGGGCCGCGCCGATGGCGCCACAGCCGGTCGAGTGCGGCGGGGTCACGATCTCCCGCCCGGGCAGCGCGTCCTGAAAGCACTTGAGGATGGCGCGGTTAAACGCCACCCCGCCCTGAAACGACACCGGCCCCCGGATTGCTTTCCCACGTGCCACGTTATTAAGGTAGTTGCGCACCAGTGCCTGGCACAGCCCCATGCAGATATCGGCCTTCTCGTGCCCTGTTTGCTGGTAATGGATCATGTCGGATTCCGCGAACACCGAGCATCGACCCGCGATCCTCAATGGACTCGCCGCCGTGAGCGCAAACGGACCGAACTCGTCGATTGGGATACTGAGTCGGAAGGCCTGCTGGTCGAGAAAAGCGCCCGTGCCCGCGGCACAAACCGTATTCATCGCAAAATCCCGGACCATGCCATCGCGCAGGTGGACAATCTTGGAGTCCTGCCCGCCGATCTCGATAATGGTGGCGATGTCCGGCCGCCAGTGCAGCGTGCCCACGGCATGAGCCGTGATTTCGTTTTTCACAACATCGGCGCCCAGGAACGCACCTGCCAGAAACCGACCGCTCCCCGTCGTGCCCACGGCGCCGATCTCCGATCCCTTCGGGAGTTGCTCCCGCACTTGTCGCGAGCCAGCGGCTAGCGCATGGACCGGCGAGCCCTCCGTGCGAGCATACGAATCGTATTGCACCTTTCCGCCTTCATCCAACAAAACGAACTTGATGGTGACCGACCCAATATCGACGCCAAGACTCCAGGACGGGGGACCCCATTTCGGCCGTTCGGTCAGCTCGGTTGTGTCGATCATGACAGACATCCTGCGCATCGGGTTCTGGTGCTATACGGGTCGCGTCTTTGCGTCGTTCGGTTGGGCAAGCCGGGCATTGACGCAGTCAAGAAAGGCTTCCAGTCGAACATTCAGGTACGAGCCCTCCGAATGCTCATCCATCGTGAGTATGCAAAGGGGAACGTCGTAGCAACGTTGACAGGCAGACTGGATAATCGGGGTAATCAGGCTGTCCACGCCACAGGCAAAGGACGAGCAGTAGACGACCGCATCCACGTCTCGCGTCTTCAGCAACTCCTCCAGCGCGGCGACACTCATGCCCGCGAAGTTCCAGTAAATGGCGTACCCCTCAATCATCACTTCCCGCTGTGCGAGCTCCGGCACTCGCATCATGGGCGTGGACACCCGGCATCCAAGACTCTCAAGGGTCGACAAGATGCTCTGATTGACAAAAGGATCGGCGAGCACGTAGGGCATGCCCAACAGAAGAATGTGTGGCCCCGTCTTCCCTGGCGTAGCGGCGGCGCGCGCGGACGCCGCCGGGGCCCCGGCCACGAACCGGTCGATCGCTCGATCGAGGTGTGGCTGGTCAGGCAAGGAATCGACGAAAGAACGATAGTTGTCCTGCGCGTTCCGATAGGCCTCTTTCACCTGCGCTGAGGAACAACCCAACTCCCGAAGCCGCCGCCGATCGCCGCGGTCCGGCAATCGGAAAGGCGTCAGATTGATCATCAACAGATCCGGCAACTGGGGCACCCTGTGCATCACCACGTACGGAAAACCCGCACAGGCAGGACACACATACGTATCCCTGTGGATCCGGTTGTTGCGGGGAAGGAAGAGAATATCCACACGGTCTTTGATGGCCTCGACATGATAGAACGCCGATTCGATGGGAAGACAGATGTCTCCTACGAAATGGCGATGGCGCCGGTCGAAATCCGCCTTCGACAAGGGCGGCGACACGACGATGGAGAATCCAAGATTCTCAAAGAACGTGTGCCAGAACGGGTAGAAGGGGTAATAGAGCAGGCTGCGCAGTATGCCCAGGGAACGTGGCAAATTACCGCCCCCCCTTCATGCGATTGTGCTTCCGGCGGAACAGGTTGTCCACAAAGGCCTGAAGTCGGACATTGATCCGTTCCTCACCGGACAAATCGTCAAGCGTGAGACTGAGAATGGGGAAGTCGAGATCTTCCTCAACTTTTTGAAGGAGATTCTCGGATACGAACTCGAGCATACAACCAAAGGGCTTTACGTGAACCATGCCGTCATCGCCTCGCCGATGAGCCAGGATCGCATGGCCGATGTTGGAGTTACAGTCGCCGCCGATGTCTTCCGCCATGTACTTCCTGGCCGCGCGCACCGCGCGGCCGTGGCTGATCTTCCGGAAATGGTCCAAGTGCAGTTTATGGCGAAGATAGTTCACCTGCCAGATGACGCGCAACGGTTCCGCCCTCAGGCGCGCCAATCGCATCTCCACATCAGAATTGGCGAAAGGGTCCACCACGCAGTACACCTCGCCGGTAATGGCCACGCGAACCGTATCCCGAGACAGGTCAATCGGCACGGCATGCAGCTTCTGCATCGCCTTCCGGACGGCCCCCCGCATGGCAAGCGGGGATTGCACCGCGCGAATCAGGGCAAGCCCTTCTTCGTAGGCCGCCTTGATGCTGCCCGCCTCCCTTTCGTACGCCAACAGACGATTTCGCTCCTCTTGAAGCCTCTCCACGGCGGTGATGCGGATGAAACCCACCATGAAACCCTGGCCAACCTTCCACACGCTGAGTCCCTTCCCATGGGTCTCCCGGTACGCATCTTTGAAATACGTGATGTAACCCCGGCTTACACTGGCATTGTCGAATTCCAGCCACCCGTTACCCAAGCCCAGATCGCTGAAGATCAATCGCATCCCAAGGCTATAGAAGCCCAACCGGCAAGGCCCGTTTTCCGTGATCATTCCCACCGTGTTGGCGCCCCGATTCAGGGATTCCATCACGTTGCCCAGAATCAACTTGAACGGAAGACACGCCCCCTCGGGGGCAAACTGGGTTCCCAGATCCAGCGTCGATACGCCGTTGGGTCGTGGCCGGACGAGACGTCCCTTGAAATCCACCACCTCATCCACACCGTCGACCAGTTCCGACATGACGCCAATGCCGGGATACGTGCCGATCACATTCTTCAGGTGAGGCCCGGGTGCGATCAGATTGTCGAACTGGACTTTGTGCGGTTTCATCGTTCCTCATGCCCGGTCGCGGCCAACGCCTCTGGGCAAATCTGAGTGGAGGCAAAGCCCTAATCGATAAGGAATCGCTTTCCGTGCGGTTTGGGCGCACGCCCCGTGAGGACGACTGTAAGGAATGCTTTCGTGTTGGAATGCTACGAAAGCTCGGGGATGGGCGCAAGCAGGGAGTCGTTCCCGGCATCCGCGGAAAGGCCAAACGGGCGGCGAAAGGGGGCCACACAGCGTTGACTGTCACCCTTCGGATCGTGTTATAGTGCAGCATGCCGTTTGATCAGAATCGCATTCTGCTGGTCCATCCGCTGGGCTATCGTCCAGAAAAGGCGCGTGGTGACATCACGCGCATCGCCAACCTGATGCCCCCGCTGGGCATGGCCAGTATCGCCGCCTACCTGGAGGCAAAGGGGCTGCACGCGGATATCGTCGATTGCGTGGCGTGGCCCGATTCGGGCGGACTCATCCGCGAACTGCTGCGCGACCGGCGACCGGGATTCATCGGCGTCGGTTGCACAACGTTCGGTTTCCACGACGCAACGCAGATCATCAAGCTGGCCAAGGCTGAGATACCTGAAATCAAGGGGATTCTGGGCGGGCCGCATGTGTCGGCGTTACGCGAACGAATCCTGGAGGAGAACCCGGAGGTCGACTACACCGTCGTCGGCGAGGGAGAAGAAACGCTCGAAGCGTTGATGCGCAGCGGTCATTCGAATCTCGAGCTCATTCCTGGCTTGACCTACCGCGACGGCCACGCGGTCGCTTTCTCCGGGTTCAGGCAGCGCGGAATGGATCTGGACAGCCTCCCCTTCCCCGCCTACGAGAAGTTGGCGGGGTACCCAGACGTTTACAAGCTGCCTATCTTCAACTATCCGCGGGCTCCGAATGCGAGTTGCATTTCAAGCCGGGGCTGCCCTTACGAGTGCAGCTACTGTGACCGGTCCGTCTTTCGGAAGAGTTTCCGCTTCAACTCGGCGGAGTACCTGTACGAGCACCTCCGCTACCTCAAAGATCGCTGGCACATTCGCCACGTCAACTTCTACGACGACCAGTTCACCTTCCATCGGCAGCGCGTCCGGGATTTCTGCAGCCTGCTGCTCGACAAGCCGCTGGGCATGACGTTCAATTGCGCCGTGCGGGCCGAACACGTTGACCCGGAGCTGTTGCGCCAAATGAAGGCGGCGGGGTGTTGGATGATGAGCCTGGGCATTGAAACCGGCGACCCTGATCTACTGCCGCACCATCGCCAGAACGCAGATCTTGACTTGCTGGCACAAAGGATTCGTGACATCAAGAAGGCGGGAATAAGGACTAAGGGCTTGTTGATGATGGGGTTACCCGGCGAAACGGAAGCGAGCATCAAGCGCAGCATGAAGTATGTTTTCTCGCTTCCGGTAGACGACTTCAATCTGACGAAATTTACGCCGTTTCCCGGCTCGCCCATCCACAAAAACATCCGGGAGTTCGGAACCTTCGAGGAGGATCCGACCCGGATGGATTGCATGCACTTTGTTTTTGTACCCACCGGGTTTACCAAAGCGCGCCTCGAGCAACTGTACGGCAGATTCTATCAGATGCATTACCGGCGGCCCAAGGTGTGGCTAGGGTATCTCGCCATGCTCTGGCGCTCGCCGGACAGTTGGCGGCGATTCGTGCTAAATCTGGCCAACTTCGTTCAATTCGCCATGGCAGGCAGGGAAATGGCCAAGGATTGATCGGTAGAGGGAGCGTTGACCCGGGCGCATGTGACCTCCGTAGGGGTTTTTTGCGTCAGCCCATGCGGGCAAGGGCACCTGCGATTATCTGGACTTACGGGCCTGGGCTTTGGCCGCTGGCGTGAAGAAGTCGATCATGCCCCGGCTGACGGACAGCTCGATCCATTTATCTACGAGGGATCGGAACGTCTTATAGGCGGCGAGTCGGGTTTTTATTTCGTCGGCGCAAGCGGCGCGTACGAACCTGCAGACCGGCTTGCCCCGATGCACATACGCCAGTTTGTAGTAAGGCCCGTGCTTCTGCGGTTTT
>Ga0073936_10008273_pt1 | contig 13268 bp, 13 predicted proteins | sample AliMusrvi5mmetaG_FD_87041 | JGI IMG/M metagenome (GOLD analysis project Ga0073936, IMG submission 87041) | Freshwater lake bacterial and archeal communities from Alinen Mustajarvi, Finland, to study Microbial Dark Matter (Phase II) - Alinen... | ecosystem: Environmental > Aquatic > Freshwater >... | reverse complement strand
GCGAAAAAGCTGTCCGGATTCACGGATGTATCGCGGATGCACAGTTTGATTCTAATCAGGGTCGCTCAGGCGGACCTTCCCATATGGTAGGCCGATCAGCGATTGAATTTCCCCAGTCGCAATCCCAGTCTGGCCACTCGTGCCACGCACTAATTCCAACCGCATCGACTTCTCCCAACACCTCATCCACCTCACCAAACCCCGAGGTGCGTTGAATGCGCTCCGGCTGTCGATTCCGCCCATTCAGGCCGTCTGCGACGATCCGGCTTCGGATATGGTGTTGGTGGCTAGCTTTCTCGGGCGTCTCCATTTTCGGGAGGTGCTTCATTTTGCCCCTCCTGGAGATTCTTCAGCGCCCGCCCAGGAAGTTTTGGCTGCAATTTCACGTAGGAGCGCATGGGCTTCCTCGCGGGTGAGGGAATTAGCCACTTCGAGGCGGCACTGGAAAACACACCACCGCCGAGTTTCGGTCGTACACTTCGGCATCGCATACGCGACGACTCGGCGAACGCCGCTTGAATCGTTCGCCATGCACCACAGCCCGAACTGCCGGGCATCTGATGCCAGCCGATGCTGCTCGATACGCCAGGAAGGTGCGCTCATTTTGCGCCCTCCTTTCCTTGGTCAGACGTGACCTGTGACGGACTCTTTGCCGCGATAACGTTTCTGACAATCGCACGAATTGCCGTGCGCGTGTCCGCAGACAATTTGCTCCACGCCGAGACTATTTCCGCCAACTCCGCACACGCACGGTCCGCATTTGGGGAGTCTATCAGGGAAGATTCCAGTTCCGCACTTTCACATTCGCTTCTTGCTCCGTTTGTAACCTTCTTTCTTTCTGAGCTTCGAGTCCCCCCTCGGGCACCAAATAGCCGATGCAGCTCGCTAGCTGCGGGATAGGCGATTTGCACGAAGCTAGGCGGTGAGGGGCGCGCGAAATGGTCTGGGGCAGATTCAACCATCGTTTCACGTTCAACGAGCGTTAACCCCGTGTTGGCTCCACAAGCCGGCGAGAGCGCAGAGTAAATCCTTAGCCGCAGAATGGATCTTCGGCGGACAAATTCTCCCGACGGGTCATCCTGACCGGGATCACCCGCGAATGGCCCCAAGAAGCTTGATCATGCCGAGGCCGACCGCGCCCACGGTCACAGCGGCGGACAGGCCAACGAAAAACGGACGCCAGCCCAGCCGTTTGAGACTGGCGAAACCAGTGCTCAGTCCCACTGCGGCCATCACTAAAGTGAGCAACCAAGTGGAGGCATGGTTCATAGAGCCCAGAAACTGGACCCAAAGTTCGTGGTCAATGAATCCGAACGCGCGACTGGAGGCGTCACCCACGGTCCGGGCGATTGTCAGAAGAAGGAAGCCAAGTACAAAGGGCGGGAGAATCTGGTGACGCGGCCGACTCTTGGCATGTCCGCGCCGCCCACTGTGGAACAGCCCCGCCATCATCGGGATCACGGCTGCCATGCTGAGGTTGCGCATGATCTTCACGACCGTGGCAGTATCGAGCACCGCCGGAGCATGGTGGGATTGCTGGTAGGCCAGCGCTGCGCCAGTCACCTGTGCCGTATCGTGGATGGCGGTACCGAAAAAGATGCCGATGGCGAGTGGATCATTTCCCAGCAGCCATGGGACGATGAACGGGTAGAGCAGCATCGCGAGCATGCCGAAGATGGCGACGCAGGCCACGGCATAGCTGACCTCCCCTTCCTCGGCATCGATGACCGGCGCGGTCGCCATGATCGCGGACACGCCACAAATACTGGTTCCCACGGCGATCAGCGTGGCCAGTCGTCGCGACAGCCCGGCTCTTGCCCCCATCCAAGGGATGATGACCAGTGCGGACGCAATGGTGGCAACAACCACGGGCATTGCCACTAAACCGATCCCACCGACGGCACCCAGACTCAGGCGCCAGCCGAGCAGCATGATCGCGATCCGTTGCAGCGGGCGCATGCAGGTGCGCAGACCTTCCTGAAAAACCGCCGGGATGCCTACCGTGTTGCACAGTATGATCCCCATCGCGATCGCGAGGGGGATGGCGCTGATCGGATTGAGGTGGGCGTCGAAGAATGTCCGGCCGATCCAGTCGGCGCTACTATTCGCCAGGTACGCGAGGGTCGCCGCAAGAAAGAAGCCGGGTACACTATCGCCCACCCAGCCCAACGCCCAATGCCCGATGCGGCTAACCGTGCGGGCGTTCCTGGGGGGAGAAATTCGCATTACCCCCTCCAGGCTGTCCCAGCTGTCAAAAATCTCAGGTGTGTGGCGCGACGGCATGGGGCACGGCGTTTATTTTCGCATTAACAATATAATCAAGCGCAAATCGGCTTGCGGCGATAAGTGCCGCGCTATCGGCCAATCAGGCCTTCGCTTCCGATTAACCCGCCCCTGGGTGGGTTTCCTTCCGCAAGTCGCTCCTTGCGATTGACCGGCATGGGTAGGACAGTAGCACAAATTAGTTTCAACTTGTTTCGAAAACAAAAATATACATCATAGGGATATGAATTCCGTAAAACCCGCCCATTTTCTGCCTGCCAATGCGAGGGCCTTTACCTACACTGAAAAATCCAGCCCGGCCTCATCGCACCTGCAGTTTTTGACCTATGGGGTCTATGAATTGGAAGGTAAGGCCGCGAGCGGAGTGCAGTCCCATCTGGGGGAGGAGGCGTTGCTGTTCGCCTTGAAGGGGCGGGTGACGGTCGAGTTGGGGGGAAAGACCTTCGTCATGGACCCCTATGATGTTATCTATGTGCCCCGCAACCAGGCCTACCGCCTCCGCCAGGAAGAGGGACAGGGCAAGTTGGTGGTCTGCCGGGCGCCCGCCAAGGTCGAGCACCCGGTTTATCACGCCAGTTGGAAGCAATACTCCCGTGACGAAAGCCGCATCCGGCATCTCAAGGGCAAGGACGTCTTTCTGATGTTCGATGTGAGTGAAGGCGCCGATAAGCTGATGGCGGGTTTTACACTGTTTCAGCCCGGCCAACGCTCCTGGCCGCCCCACAACCATACGGATCAGGAGGAGATCTACATCTTTACCAAGGGGCGCGGCTCCATGGAGGTGTACGCGGAGGAGGAAACCAAGAGCTTTGTCCGCAGCGTGGCCGAAGGTGACGCGGTGACGATCCCCCTGTTGAATTACCACCCTGTCTTCAGCCAGGAGGAGGAACTGCACTTCATCTGGTGCATTGCCGGCAACCGCTACTGGGTCGGCGACAAGAACAAGGACTTCATGACCGGCAAAGTGGACAAGTTGACGACCTAAAATGAGCGTCGTGCGGGAGGTAATTGCGTTCCAGGGCTGGCCCCACGCCCTGCGGCTCGCCAATGGCACGGTCGAGCTGATCATGACGCTCGATGTCGGGCCGCGGATTCTGTCCTACACCCGGCAGGGTGGACTGAATCCCTTCAATATTTACGAGGATCAGGCTGGAGGCCGGGGAGAGGCGCAATGGCGCAACCGCGGGGGCCACCGGCTTTGGCTGGCACCCGAGGCTCCTGGGTTCAGCAATTTCCCGGACAACCAGCCGGTGGCTTGGGAAAAACTGGGCGACACCGGCGTCCGGCTGATTCCCCCGCCGGAGCCCGCGACGGGCTTCCAAAAGCAGATCGACCTCATTCTGGCGGCCACGGGAAGCAGGGTGACGGTACACCACCGCATCACCCGGATCTCCCCGGTTGCGAGCGTCGCCGCGCCGTGGGCTCTGAGTGTCATGGCCGCGGGCGGCACGGCAATCCTGCCCCAGCCGCCCTTCGGCGAGCATCCCCGCGACCTGCTGCCCAACCGGCGGCTGGTGGTCTGGCCCTACACGGATCTTGCCGACGCGCGCTATCGGCTCGGACGGAAATTCTTCACCGTGCGGCAGGATACGGCGGGGGTCCCCACCAAGATCGGCCTGGCCACGTCGGTGGGCTGGGCCGCCTATCACCTGCCGCGCACCCTGTTCATCAAATATTTCACCCGAGCGGCCAGCGCCGATTACCCCGACGACGGCTGCAACCTCGAGGTCTTTACCAACGGGCGGATGCTGGAGCTGGAAACGCTGGGGCCACTGCAGCGCTTTGAACTGGGCACCACCGCGGAGCTGACCGAGCACTGGGATTTGCGGACCGATCTACCGGAGATCGACCCTGGCGACGAAGCGGCCCTGGCGGCCTATTTTCAGCTTGCTCCCGCATAGTTATTTCGGAATCGTAATAAGTCTTCGCTCCAATCCTCCCAAAACCAATGATCTCATTCCTCATGCACGAAAAACAGGACACCGTCGGCGTCGCCGTCGTGGACCTCAAAGCCGGCCAGGTGGTGCAGGGACGCTCCCTGCATGGCAAATGCACGCCGCGGCTCAAGACCCTGAGCGACATCCCGCTCGGCCACAAGATTGCGCTCCAGCCCTTCAAGCCAGGCGACACCGTGTTCAAGTATGGCGTCGACATCGGAAAGATCGTGGCGCCGGTGAAAAAGGGCGAACACGTCCACGTCCACAACCTCAAGACCAAGCGCTGGTAATCTTCCCCATGAAAACTCCCACCTTTCTCGGCTATCGGCGCAAGAATAAGCGGGTCGGAATCCGCAACCATGTCATCATCCTGCCGGTTGATGATATTTCCAACGCGGCCTGCGAGGCCGTGGCCAACAACGTCAAGGGCACGATGGCGCTTCCGCACGCCTACGGGCGGCTCCAATTCGGCGAAGATCTCGAGCTCTTCTTCCGCACGATGATTGGCACGGGGTCCAACCCCAATGTTGCCGCGGTCGTCGTGATCGGCATCGAGCCAGGTTGGACGCAGCGGATCGTCGACGGGATCGCCAAGACGGGCAAGCCGGTCGCCGGTTTCTCGATCGAACGGCATGGCGACTTGAAAACGATCGCGGAGGCCTCGCGGACGGCCAAGGAATACGTTCAGTGGGCCAGCGAGCTCCAGCGCGTGGAGTGCACGGTCGATGAACTCTATATCTCCGTGAAATGCGGCGAATCGGACACGACCACCGGCCTGGGTTCATGTCCGGCGGTCGGCAACGTGATCGACAAGACGGTGGCGATGGGGGCCACCGCCTCCTTCGGCGAAACCTCGGAGCTGACAGGCGGCGAACATATCGTGAAGGCGAAGGCCGCAACGCCGGCCATCGGTGAGGCGTTCATGAAGGTGTGGAACAACTACAACGACATGATCATGAAGGAAAAGACGGATGATTTGTCCGAGTCGCAGCCGACCAAGGGCAACATTCGCGGCGGCCTCACCACGATTGAGGAGAAGGCGATGGGCAACATCGAGAAACTCGGCAAGAAGACGAAGTTCGTGGGGGTGCTCAAGCCCGCCGAAGCTCCGACTCGCAAGGGCCTTTGGTTCATGGACACCTCGTCCGCCGCGGCCGAGGCGGTGACGCTGTGGGCGGCCTCAGGCGCGGTGGTGCATCTGTTCCCAACGGGGCAGGGCAACATCATTGGAAATCCGATCGAGCCCGTGATCAAGCTGTCCGCCAATCCTCTCACCTGCGCGACGATGAGCGAGCACATCGACCTCGATGTCTCGGCCATTCTCCGGGGGGAGATGTCGGTGGACCAAGCCGGCGACAAGCTGCTGGCCTTGGTCGTGCGGACCGCCAGTGGACGTCTCACGGCCGCGGAGGCCTTGGGCCATCGTGAATTCGTGATGACAAAGCTCTACCGAAGCGCCTAGTGGCGGCGCCGCTTCGCGGACCATGCCGACCGAAAGCGCATCCTCGAGCCGCTGCGGCGTGGTGTGGGCCAGGGAGCTAGTCCGCGATCTCGCCGTGGCGGCAAAAGTGCCGCCCGGCGATGCCGGGCGGTTTGCGGATGCCTTGGTTGCCGCAGACGTGGCGGGCATCCCCACCCATGGGATTTCCCGGTTGAACATCTATCTGCGGCGGATTCAAGCCGGGCTGATCAATCCGCGGGCCCGGCTGGCGGTTCGCCGCCGGCGGGGCGGCGTGCTCGTGCTCGACGCCAACAATGGCCTCGGCCAGGTCCAAACACTCAAGGCCTTGGACAAGCTCGTTCCGCTCGCTCGGGAGCATGGCGTGGCGGTCGCGACGATACGCAACTCGCAGCATTTCGGCGCCGTCTCGTACTACTGCAACAGGGCGGCAGCCCAGGGCATGATCCTGATTGCCTCCACGAATGGCGAGCCGGCCGTGTCGCCCGAGGGCGCGTGCCAAGCTTTTTTCGGCACCAACCCTTTGGCCGCCTCCTTCCCGACGGGCCTGGGCTGGCCCGTGAAGATTGATTTCGCCACTTCGATCGTGGCGCGGGGCAACATCATTGCTGCACAAAAGCGCGGCCAGCGGATCCCGCCAGGCTGGGCGCTGAACCTCGAGGGAGAACCGACCACCGACGCCGCGGCGGCATTGGCGGGCACGGTCCTCGCGTTGGGCGGGCACAAGGGTTACGCCTTGGCCTTGATGTTGGAGGTCCTGTCCGGGGTGTTGTCGGGCGCGGCGATCGGTCCGGCGGTGGGTTCGATGTACAAGAATATGAACCGCGCGCAGGGGGTGGGCCATTTCCTCTGCCTGCTGGACATCGCGGCCTTCATGGACGTCTCCGAGTTCAAACAACGGGTCGACCAAACGATCCAAGGGATCAAGGCGTGCCGGAAACGTCCCGGCGTTTCCGAGATTTTGGTCCCGGGGGAGCGCTCGCACCGCCGGGCCCAGGAGAACCACGAGCTGGGAATACCCCTCGAGGAATCCACGCGCGCGGAGTTGAAGCAGCTCTGCAAAGACCTGGGCGTGAAGTTCCGGCTCAATCCGGTCGACGATCTCCGGCCACCGGCGCCCCGGCGGCGGTCCTTGCCTCGCGCGGCGGCGCACACGTTCCGTGGCGCAAGCTCGCAGGCCAGCCGCCGCGGCCCGACCCACCAAGCGCACCGGTGGCCCCAATGATGCAAATCCGCGTTCCATATGGACGTTCCTTTGTGTCGGCCTCCGTTACGGCTCTGCCGGGGCTCGATATCATTGAGGCCGCGGAAACACCGGGGGCCGCCGATCCGGCCGGCGCCGTCCGCTCGGCTCTGGCCAACCTTTGCGGCGGGGCAACGTGGGCTGATTTCGCGGGAGCGCGCTCGGTGGCCATCACCGTCAACGACAAGACGCGTCCCGTTCCCCATCATCAGCTCCTGCCGCCGCTGCTGGAGCGCCTCGCCGCCCTCGGGATCCCCGATACCGCCATTACCTTTTACGTGGCCGTGGGGACGCATCCGCCGATGACACGGGACGAATTTCCGGCGATCCTGCCGGGCGAGATCCTGAAGCGCTATCAGGTGGTGTCACACGATGCGGAAGATGGCGACCAGCTGACCAACTTGGGCGAAACCTCGCGTGGAACGCCGGTCTGGTCCAACAAGGCCTACGTCGCCGCTGACCTGAAGATCGTGGTGGGCAATCTCGAGCCCCATCAGTTCGTCGGTTTCTCCGGCGGCGTGAAAGGTGCAGCCATCGGGCTTTCCGGGTTGCAGACGATCAACCGCAATCACGCGCTGATGATGCATCCCGATTCCCAGTTGGGCGAATACGAGACCAACCCGGCGCGGCAGGACGTGGAGGAAATCGGGGCCAAAATGGGAATCCACCTGGCGTTGAACGCCATCTTGAATCAGCACCGGCAGATCGTGCATGTGCTCGCGGGTGAGCCCCGCGCCGTGATGCGGGCCGGGGTGCCGCTCTCGCGTCAGGTTTGCCAAGTGGGCGTTGCATCGAGGTACAGCCTCCTCATCACCTCACCGGGCGGGCACCCCAAGGACATCAATATTTACCAGGCGCAGAAGGCGCTCGGGCACGCGGCGCTGGTCGCCCGGCCGGGCGGGACCATCATCCTCGTGGCCGCCTGTCCCGAAGGCACGGGCAGCCCGCACTACGAGGAATGGATGACAGGGAAAAAGTCCTACGAGGAAATCATCAAACGCTTCAGCGCCGAGGGCTTCCGCATCGGGCCGCACAAGGCTTATCAAATTGCCCGCGATGCCTCCAGGACGCGGCTGCTCTTCTGCACAGGAATGGACGAATGCCTGGCGCGGGCCCTGTTGCTCAATCCGGTCCGGGATTTCCAGGCCGCGGTGGACGAGGCGTTGCCGCGACTGCGGCCCGGTGAGCGGATCGGCGTTCTCCCCCATGCCAACTCCACCATTCCTTACCTGATATAAAGCCAAGCCCATTTCCCAACCACCCGGCCCCCGCCCTCCGCGGAGGCCCAACCCGCAACCAGAAAGTGAGTTTTTATGAAACTATTCATCGACACAGCTGACATCGCCCAGATCAAGGAGACCTACTCGTGGGGCATCATTGATGGCGTCACCACGAATCCTTCCCATGTCGCAAAGACCGGCCGGCCTGCGGCCGCAGTCTATCGGGACATCTGTGCAATCGTCGACGGGCCAATCAGCCTCGAGACGCTGAGCCTCACCGCCCCGGAGATGATCGCCGAAGGGCGCGAGCTCGCCAAATTCCACCGCAACGTGGTCGTAAAAATTCCCATGACACGCGAAGGCATGAAGGCCGTGAAGGTCCTGGCCGCGGAGGGGATCAAGACCAATGTGACCGTGACCTTTTCACCGTTGCAGGCCCTGCTCGCCGCCAAATGCGGGGCAACCTACATCAGCCCCTTTGTGGGTCGGCTGGACAGCTTTGGCCACACCGGGATGGATTTGGTCCGGCAGATCAAACAGATTTACACGAACTACGGCTACAAGACGGAGATCATCGTCGCCGCCGTCCGGCATCCCCTGCATGTGCTGGAGGCCGCGCTGGCCGGGGCCGAGGTGGCCACAATGGGTTATGACGTCATGGTTCAACTCTATCACCACCCCCTGACCGACTTGGGCATCGAGACGTTCCTCAAGGATTGGAAGAAAGTTCCCCAGTCATGAAAACACTACCGCTGTATTTGGGAGGGAAATGGGCGACATCCACCACCACCCTCCAGGTCCACAATCCCGCCAACGGTCATGCCATCGGCGAAGTCTGCACCGTGGGCCGGCCCGTGGTGGCGCAAGCCCTCGCCGACGCGCACGCGGCACTGGCTGGCTGGCGCGCCTTGACGGGCAAGGAACGAGGCGACCGCCTCCGGGCGGTGGCTGATCACCTCGTGCGCCGCCGCGACGAGGTCGCTCGGACAATCACGCTGGAAAACGGCAAACCCCTGGCGCAAAGCCTCGGGGAAGTGGCCATGTCGGTCGACCACCTGCTGTGGTTTGCCGAAGAGGCCCGAAGGGCCTACGGCCGCATCGTCCCGGCCCAAGCGGCGGGTAAACGCCACCTCGTGGTGAAGACGCCCATCGGGGTTGTGGCCGCCATCAGTCCATGGAACTTTCCATTGGTGCTGGCGGTGCGCAAGATCGCGCCGGCGCTGGCCGCCGGCTGTCCGGTGGTATTAAAGCCGGCCAGCGCCACTCCGCTGTGCGCCCTCCTGTTCGCGGAATGTGTCGAAGCCGCCGGGTTGCCGGCCGGTGTCTTCCAGGTCGTGCTGGGCCGCGCGTCGGAAATCGCCGCTGAATTTCTGGAAACCGGCTCTGCCGCAAGATCACCTTCACGGGTTCCACCGAGGTGGGGCAGCTGCTGATCCGAGGCGCGGCCCCGGACATCAAGCCCCTGTCACTCGAGCTTGGAGGGCACGCGCCGGTCCTCATCTTTGCCGATGCCGACCTGGACCAGGCAGTGGAAACGGCCATGATCGCGAAATTCAGAAATTCGGGCAAGTCCTGCATCGCGGCAAACCGGATCTACGTGCAGCGCCCGATCTATGAGGAATTTCTGGTGCGTTTCGCGCAGAAGGCCCGTGAGTTGAAGGTTGGCGACGGGTTGGAGGCCGGCGTAAATGTCGGTCCCGTGATCAACCAGGAGGGGCTCGACAAGGCGCTGGCGCATATCGCCGATGCCAAGGCGCGCGGCGCCCGTTGCCTGTGCGGGGGCCGGCGCATGGACCGGCCGGGATGGTTCCTGGAGCCGACCGTATTGGCGGACGTCCCGGAGGCGGCCGCCTGCATGAGCGAGGAAACGTTCGCCCCCGTGGCCGCGGTTTGCTCCTTCGAGACTGAAGAGGAGGCCGTCACGCGGGCCAACGCCTCGCCGTTTGGCCTGAGCGCCTATGCCTGCACGCGGGACCTCGGCCGGACCTTCCGGTTGATCGAGAGCCTGGAGGCAGGGACGATTGGGATCAACGACGGCGCCCCGTCGACGAGCCAGTGTCCCTTCGGCGGGACCAAACATAGCGGGTGGGGACGAGAACTAGGCAACGAAGGGCTGGACGCATTTCTCGAAACCAAACATGCTTCGCTCGTTCTGTGAGACGATCCGCATTTCAAACCACCCATCTGGCATCGGACATCCTCAAGCGGGTACGCGCTTGCGGGGGCATTTCACGCGTGGATTTGGCGCGGGACTTGGGCTTGGCTCCGTCCACGGCCGGCATCTATGTCGAACGACTCATCACCCGGGGATTCCTGCTTGAGACCGAGGAAACCACGGGTGACGCCGGCCGTCCCCCGCGAATCCTGCGGACGAATCCAGAGGGCGGAGAGTTCATCGGGGTCGATTTTGAAGCCCGGAACATCATGGCCGTGGCTGTGGATTTTTCCGACCGGCCGCTGCGGAATTCCCACAAGCTGATTGAGGCCGATGAGACCGTGGAGCAGGTCATCGCCAAGATTGCGGACGCGATCGAGGAAGTGCTGCCGGGGGCGAATCGGCGGAACCTGGCCATCGGGGTGGGCGTTCCCGGCATTGTTGATTCGGGCAAGGGCGTGGCGGTGCACTACAAGTACATTCGCAAATGGGACAATGTGCCGCTGGCCAAGATCCTGTCGGAGCGATTTGACGTCCCGGTGTTTTTGGAAAACAACGCCCGTTCCATGGCCTTGGCCGAGCTTTGGTTTGGCCAGGGCAAGGGACACGATGACTTTCTCTGCATCGGAATCCGGAGCGGCATCGGGGCTGGCATGGTCCTGAATGGCCGCGTTTATTCCGGCGCCCACCATGCGGCGGGGGAATTGGGGCGCTGGCGCTATCTGGCTATGTCCGCCCCCGCGGCACCTTGGTTTGCGCCGATGACGGGCGATGGCGACGCGGACGGACCGGAGTTGGAGGAAATCGCCTCGGTCCGGGCGGTGCAGCGCGCGCTGCAAAATGCCGTGGCGAAGGGGAAAAAGACGGTGCTGGCTGGCAGCAAGTCGCATATTTCGGTGACGGACATCGTCAACGCCTGCCAACAACGGGATGCATTAACGATTCGGGTGGTCAGCGAGTCCGCAGGGGCGCTCGGCTGGGCCATCGGTCAGCTTTCCCTCGCCGTGGATCCGGGCAAGATCGTCCTGGCGGGACCGCTGACCGCGTTGGGCGAGGTTTTCCTCCAGCCGCTGCGCGCCCGGGTCGATCGATTGCTGCGCCTCTCCGGCTCGCGTTCACCCGAAATCGTGAATTCCACGATGGGTGAGTACAGTGGCGCGCTGGGCGCCGCAGCGCTGGCGTTGCACGAGTGGAAACCGGTACTGGGTGGGCGTGGGCGCGAGTCGGAAGCGGAAGGCCCGCCAACTCCCAAGGGGCGCAAGACCCGGGACGCGAAGGGCAAACCAAGTGGGAAGCTGACCTGACCAGGCGGCGGGTTGCCGGCGGCACGCGCGATCAATCGGGAACGGCTTACTTTGCCCCTTTCCTTTGCGCGGATGGGTGATGACTGGCCGGATCGCTGAACACGTAGCCGCGGGCGAGGGCGGTGTAGTCTGCAATCTGCCGGGCCTGCCACGCTTGATCGCGCCCGAGTTCGGCTGCGGCCAGCCGCGCGACGAGCGGCGCGGTCTCGATCGACGCACGGGCATTGAGGATCAAGGCCCGGGTGCGCCGCACCAGCACGTCCTCCACCGTCCGTGCCATCTCGTTCCGCAGCTGCCAGACGACTTCACCTTGTTGGTAGGGCAGGTCCGGGTGCAGCTTTTGCTCCAATCCGGGAGTGGCTTTGATCAGTTCCGACACGCGCACGGCGTCGGAGCCATAGGGAGCAAGGTTCTTTTCGGAGATTTCAGCCTGGGTCCACCCATGCACGTGCATGTTCTCGGTGTGACAGCGGGTGCTCTCCAGCCCAGCGACCGTTTCGGCCTGGTCGATCACATCCTCGGCCATCTTCCGGTAAGTCGTCCACTTTCCACCCGTGATCGTGATCAGGCCGCTTTGGCTGATGAGGATCGTGTGATCGCGCGACAGCGCGGCGGTATTGCTGCCTTCGCCGGACTTCACCAGCGGACGTAGGCCCGCAAAGATGCTGAGCACATCACTGTCCGATGGATCCATGGCCAGGTAGCGACGGGCATGGGACATCACAAATTCCCGCTCCTCGTCCAGCGCGCGGGGTTCGACCGAAGCTTCTGCCATCGGGGTATCCGTCGTGCCGACGACGACGCAGTCGTGCCATGGCACCGCAAACAACACCCGCCCGTCGGCCGTCTTCGGCACCATGATCGCGGTGGTGCCAGGAAGGAAACGCTTGGGTAGCACAAGGTGAATTCCCTGGCTGACCGAGATCAGTTGCCGCCCGGCCGGCTCGTCCAGCTGGCGCAGATTATCGACAAACACGCCGGTCGCGTTGACCACCGCCCGGGCCCGAATGGTGAATTCCTCGCCGGACTCCTCGTCCCGGACCAAGACTCCGGCAACGATGTTGCTCTCCTTGAGAAGGCCGACGCAGCGGCAGTAGTTCAGCATCGCGGCGCCGAGATCGTCGGCGGTTTGGGCGAGGTTGATCGCGAGTCGCGCGTCATCGAACTGGCCGTCGTGATAGACGACGCCACCCGTGAGATTCTCGGTCTCGACGGTCGGGATGAGCTCGAGCGTCTCGGCCAGGCTCAGATTGCGCGACGGTTTGAGCCCGAGCCGGCCGGCCAGCTGGTCGTAGACCTTCATGCCGACGCCGTAGAACGGACCCTCCCACCATTTGTAGCTGGGAATGACGAAAGCGAGGTCATGGACGAGATGCGGGGCGTTTTGCGCGAGCCGGCCCCGTTCGCGCAGCGCCTCGAGCACCAGCGAAATATTGCCTTGGCGCAGGTAGCGCACGCCGCCGTGAACGAGCTTCGTCGAACGGCTGGAAGTCCCCTGGGCGAAATCCTGTTGTTCAATCAGCGCGACCCGGTGGCCCCGCGCGGCCGCGTCAACCGCCGCCCCCAGGCCGGTGGCGCCGCCACCCACGATGAGGATGTCAAAGGGCTCGGTGGCCGAGCGGATACGGTCAAGGGCAGTGGTCCGGTTCATGGTAGAGGTTTAAGAT
>Ga0073936_10008261_pt1 | contig 13281 bp, 9 predicted proteins | sample AliMusrvi5mmetaG_FD_87041 | JGI IMG/M metagenome (GOLD analysis project Ga0073936, IMG submission 87041) | Freshwater lake bacterial and archeal communities from Alinen Mustajarvi, Finland, to study Microbial Dark Matter (Phase II) - Alinen... | ecosystem: Environmental > Aquatic > Freshwater >... | reverse complement strand
CTTCAGGAAGTCAACGATCTCGCCGCTCCGGGCGCAAAGCAGCCCAGCGGTGCGCGCCCACATGGCTGGCTGCTGGGCGATCTCAGGCGGCGTATGCTCAACGCCCAATCGGCGTTTCTCGGCATCAGACAGGCACAGCAGCTTCTGAAAGGCATTCATGCGTATTTCCCCAAGATTTGCAAGACGTCGGCAACCGAAGAATGGGCGGCTACGCCGCCCACAAACATGCAACTTCGCGAAGCCGTGGCCGTGGCGAACCGGGCCGCCTCGCGCAGGGGCATCCCCTGCTCCAGCGAGGCAAAGAGGAAGCCGGCGTCGAAGGCGTCGCCGGCGCCGGTCGTGTCCACCACCGGTACGTCGATCATCGGCACGGGCATCACGCGGCTGTTCTCCCACAGGAACGAGCCCTGCTTGCCGGCTTTGACGATCGGCTGCGGGGTCTGACGCGCGAGGAGTGCGCAGGCTTCCTGACTATTCGGCGCGTGCGTGATCGAAACCGCCTCGTCGGCGTTGGGGAAGAACCAGGTCAGCCGCGGCAGCCAGCCGGCCATCCATTCCCATTTCTGCGAGGAATCCCACTGCGGATCGAGCGACGTGCTGATGTGCATCTCCTTCGCCAGCTCCAGGAGGCGCTGGATGTGCGGGCGGAAGCGCGTCTGCAGATACGGGCCGGCGAAGTGCAGGTGATCAAACCCCCAGAGTGTGGCGCGGTCGATATCCGCGCCGTCGAACGCGGTGATGGTGCCCGGATAGGTGATCTGCGTGCGGGATCGGCCGTGAATGAGGTTAACGGTGACGCCGGTGCGGACCGTATCGGTGCGGCGGACGAGCCGGGTATCGATCCCCAGCGCCCGCATACCACGCATCATGAACTCGCCGTAGTCGTCGGTCCCGACCAGCCCGAGCATGGCAGCATGGCCACCCAGCGCGGCGTAGACTGAGGCGCAGATCACCGCGCTGCTCCCCATGGTGGTGTCGAACGTGGCACACGTGACCTCACGGTCCGGGACAGGCAGGGACTCCAGCCCGCTCATCATCACGTCCACGTTGATGTCGCCGATAAAAAGAACGCGTTTCATGCTGTGCCTTGTGGGACGCCAGCCTACTGAGCGGCTGCGGCAAAGTCAATGCGGTGGGGGCGGGATACGACGCGGTAAAAGTCAAAATCTTCCCGTTTTCCTGAGTTCAGGATAGAAAACATCCCTGATTCCAAAACCGATCAATCGAAATCTGAAACCTGAAATCCTCAACCCTTCCGCTGCGCACAGGCGGCGGCGATGAAGGAGGCGAAGAGCGGGTGCGGGTCGAGCGGGGTGGACTGGAATTCCGGGTGGAACTGGCAGGCCAGGAACCACGGGTGCGCGGGAATCTCGACCATCTCCACCAGCGCGTTGTCGGGCGAGAGCCCGCAGAGGCAGAGGCCGGCCTTCTCGAACGTCTCACGGTAGCTGTTGTTGAACTCGTAGCGGTGGCGGTGGCGTTCGCTGATCTCGCGGCGGCCGTAGATGGATTCAGCGCGCGTGCCCGGGCGGATCGCGCAGGGCTTGGCACCCAGACGCATGGTGCCGCCCTTGTCCTTCCCCTTCTGGCCCTCCATCAGGTCGATGACCGGATGCGGGGTCTTCTCGTCGAACTCCGTGCTGTTGGCGTGCTTGAGTCCGCAGACATTGCGGGCGAACTCCATGACCGCGACCTGCATGCCGAGGCAGATGCCGAAGTACGGGATGTTCCGCTCGCGGGCGAACTGCGCCGCGAGGATCTTCCCCTCAATGCCGCGGTTGCCGAAGCCGCCGGGGACCAAGATGCCGTGGGCGCCGCCGAGCACGGCCTCCGCACCCTTTGCCTCCACGTCTTCGGACTCCACCATGCGGAAGCGCACGCGCACGTCGCTGGCCACACCGCCGTGCGTGAGCGCCTCGTAGATGCTCTTGTAGGCGTCGCGCAGGCCGATGTACTTGCCAACCACCGCAATCTCGACCTCGCCGTTGGCCGGGCGGATCAGGCGGTGGAGCATCTTCTTCCAGTCGGTCACGTCCAAGTCATGGACATGCAGCCGGAGTTTTTCGAGCACGTAGACGTCCATGTCCTGCCGCGCCAGTTCCAGGGGCAGCTCATAGATCGAATGTGCCACGTCGCGCGCCTCAATCACCAGCGTCGGCTCGACATTGCAGAAGAGCGCCAGCTTGTGGCGGTGGTCCTCCCCAAGCGGCTTTTCGCAGCGGCAGACCAACATGTCCGGAAGAATGCCGATCGTGCGCAGGATGCCCACCGACTGCTGGGACGGCTTGGTCTTGAGTTCCTCGGCAGCCTTCACGAACGGCACCAGCGTGACATGCACGAACAGGCCGTTGTCGCGCCCGATCTCCTGGCGCAGCTGTCGGATGGCCTCCAGAAACGGCAGGCTCTCGATGTCGCCGACCGTACCGCCGATCTCCGTGACAACGATGTCCACGTCTGGGGAGTCCAGCGAGCAGATCGCAGCAATGATCTCGTTAGTAATGTGCGGGACGACCTGCACGGTCTTGCCCAGGTAGTCGCCGCGGCGCTCGCGCTCGATCACAGCGCTGTAGATGCGCCCGGTAGTGAAGTTGCTCTTCTTATTGCAGGCGTCGCCGGTGAAGCGCTCGTAATGCCCCAAGTCGAGGTCGGTCTCTGCACCGTCGACCGTGACGTAGACCTCGCCGTGCTGGTAGGGCGACATGGTGCCCGGGTCCACGTTCAGATAGGGGTCCAGCTTCTGCATCTTGACCCGGTACCCGCGCTTCTTCAGCAGCAGCGCCAGCGAGGCGGCCGTCAGTCCCTTGCCCAGAGAGGAAACCACGCCGCCGGTAACGAAAATGTGTTTGCTCATGAAAGCCTCCGTGGAACGCCAATCATTGGTGTGTTTCCAATCATCACGAACCAAATTCCTTTAGTCTCGGGGTTACCGCCGGTATCGATGTCGGGGCCGAATGCTTTATCGATACCGACCCCGTCCCCTGTCTCCAAGACCAATGACTAGCCCTACTCTTCTTCCGCCTGCTGGTCTTCCAAATCCAGTTTGCCCCGCATCTGGCTGACGTCCGTGGGGTAATCGCCATTGAAGCAGGCCTTGCAGAACTTGCGCGGGCCGTCGGCGAACGACGCCAGCAACCCCTCCTCGCTGAGGTAGCCGAGGCTATCGGCACCGATGTAGGCGCGGATCTGCTCCACGTCGCGGGTGGCGGCGATCAGCTCGGAGGTGGTGGCAAAATCGATCCCGAAGAAGCACGGGTGGCGGATCGGCGGGCAGGAGATGCGCACGTGCACCTCGCGAGCGCCGGCCTCGCGCAGGAACGCCACGCGCCGCTGCACCGTGTTACCGCGCACGATCGAGTCGTCCACCACCACCACACGCTTCCCCTGCACCACCTCCGGCATGACCGAGAGCTTCATGTCCACGCCGCGGGCACGCGTGGCCTGCTCGGGCATGATAAAGGTGCGGCCGACATAGTGGTTGCGGATGAAACCCATATCGAACGGGATGCCGCTGGCGCGCGAGAACCCCAGCGCCGCGGAAACGCCGCTGTCGGGGATCGGGATGACGATGTCTGCCTGCACCGGATGCTCCTGCGCCAGGCGCATGCCGTACTGCATGCGGGTCTGGTGGACGTTATAGCCAAAGACGTTACTGTCCGGCCGCGCGAAGTAGACCAGCTCGAACACGCACTGCGCACAGCGCGGCGGAACCTCAGCAAACCGGTAGCTGGCCAGACCACGGGAGGTCACCTGGACCAACTCGCCGGGCTCGACCGCGCGCATGAAATTCGCGCCCACCTGCCGCAGGGCGCAGGTCTCGCTGGCGAAAACGTAACCGCCCTCCAGCGTACCGATCACCAGCGGCCGGAATCCGAGAGGATCGCGCGCCGCCATGACGCAGTCGCGCGACATCAGCAGGAACGAGAACGCGCCGCGCAGTTCGGCCAGCGCGCGCCCCACGTGCTGGCAGCGGTTACGATAGTGCGGATCCGCCAGCAGGTGGATGAGCACCTCGCTGTCGGTCGTGGTCTGGAAGATCGAGCCGGACTGCTGGTAGGTGCGGCGCAGGGACGCCGCGTTGGTCAGGTTGCCGTTGTGCGCGATGGCCCAGAGGCCATCGACACACTCCGCGACCAGTGGCTGGACATTCTGCGGCCGAGAGGCGCCGGTGGTCGAGTAACGCACATGCCCGATACCGTGCGAGCCGGCCAGCCGGCGAATGGTCTCCGGGGAGAAGATATCGTGCACGCGACCGGGGTTCTTGTGGTAGCGCAGGCGGGTGCCGTCGCTGACCACCATCCCGGCCCCCTCCTGTCCGCGGTGCTGCTGCGCGAAAAGGCCGGTGTAGAGAATCTCGGCAACCGACGGCACGCCGAACGCACCAAACAGCCCGCATTCCTCGTGCGGCTCATCCCCGTCCATCCAGCACCGTCGTGTCATGTCGCTCATGAAGCCGTTTGTTCCTCGATGGATCACTATTGTAGACCGAGCGCGCGGATTTTTCCAGAATAATGTGCGTCAATGCCCTTCCGGCCCGGCCACTTCGCAGGGCGACACGTGCCAGATGTCGCGGGCGTACTCGGCAATCGTGCGGTCGGACGAGAACCGGCCGGCGCGGGCCACGTTCAGCAGGGCACGGCGGTCCCACACGCGTGGCTGCCGGTAAAGCGCTTCCACCTGGTCCTGCGCCTCGATGTAGGCAGGCAGGTCGGCCAGCAGCATGTAGTAGTCGCCATGCTCCAGCAGGGACTGCACGATGGGCTCGAACAAGCCGGGGCTCAGCAGGGAGAAAACGTTCTGCCGGATCATCTCGACTGCGCGCCCCACCTCCGGATGCTCGCGGCAGACCGCGCGCGGATCGTAGGTCGGCCGCCGAGCCGCCACCTCGTCGGCCTTCATGCCAAAGATGAAGATGTTTTCCGGGCCGACCTCCTCGAGAATCTCAACGTTGGCGCCGTCAAGCGTCCCGAGCGTCAACGCACCGTTGAGCATCAACTTCATGTTACCGGTACCAGAAGCTTCCGTGCCGGCCAGCGAGATCTGCTCGCTGACGTTCGCCGCCGGGATGATGCGCTCCGCCAGCGAAACACGGTAGTCGGGGAGAAAGACCACCTGCAGCCGGTCGCACGTGAGTGGATGATGATTTACCACCTCGCCGATGGCGTGGATCAACTGGATGATCAGCTTGGCCATGGCGTAGCCCGGCGCGGCCTTGGCGGCAAAGACGAAAACGCGCGGCCAGACATCCTGCCCTGGTTTTTCAACCATCCGCTGAAAGCGCGTGATGATGTAGAGCGCCAGCAACAACTGCCGCTTGTACTCATGCAGGCGCTTAACCTGCACGTCGAAGATCGCGTCCGGCCCCACCGCGAGGCCGGTCTGTGCGCGGATGGTCTCCGCCAGCGCCCGCTTGTTGGTCTGTTTGACCTCCCGGAAGCGGCGCAGGAAGCTCTCGTCGTCCGCAAATTTCTCCAGCTCGCGCAAGCACGCCAGGTCCGTGATCCACGCCGGCCCGATGGCGTTGGTGATCAGCGCGGCCAGCCCCGGGTTAGCCTTCAACAGCCAGCGCCGCTGCGTGATGCCGTTGGTCTTGTTGCTGAACCGCTCCGGAAACATTTCGTAGAATTCGCGGAACAGTGTCTGCCGCAGGATCTCCGTGTGCAGCTGCGCCACGCCGTTGACCGCCGAGGAGCCCACGATCGCCAGATTAGCCATGCGGATCGAGCGATCGCCCTCCTCGTCGATCAGGCTCATGCGGCGCAGGCGACCGACGTCGCCGGGATACTGCGTCGAGACGCGCTGCAGGTGGTGGCCGTTGATCTCGTAGATGATCTGCAGGTGCCGCGGCAGCAGGCGCTCGAACAGCGCCACGCCCCAGCGCTCCAGCGCTTCCGGCAGGATTGTATGGTTGGTGTACCCCATGCAGGCGCAGGTCATGCGCCAAGCCTCGTCCCAGTTGAGCTGCTCGAGATCCACCAGCAGGCGCATCATCTCCGGGATCGCCAGGGCCGGGTGCGTCTCGTTGAGCTGCAGAAAAACCTTGTCCGGCAGGGCCGACCACGGGTTGCCTGCCGCGCGGAAGCGCCGCAGGATGTCCTGGATTGTGCAGGAGACAAAGAAATACTGCTGCCGGAGCCGGAGCTCCTTCCCCTCCAGGACGTTGTCGTTCGGGTAGAGCACCTTGGTCAGGTTCTCGGCCAGTACCTTCTTCTCGACCGCTTCGACGTACGAGCCGCGGTTGAAGTCGTCGAAGTTGAACTCGTCCGTGGCCTGAGCTGACCAGAGACGCAGGGTGTTGACCACCTCGCCACCGTAACCAACGATCGGCAGATCATACGGCACCCCCAGCACCGGCTTGGTGTCGACCCACATCCACACCTGCCGCCCATCAATGTCGACAGTCTCCAAACGCCCCTCGAAGCGCACAATCTGCGTGTGCTCGGGCCGCACGATCTCCCAAGGGAAGCCGTTCTTCAGCCAGTGGTCCGGCTCCTCCACCTGGGCGCCGTTGACGATCTTCTGCTTGAAGATCCCGTAGTTGTAGCGCAGTCCGTACCCAATGGCCGGGATCTTGAGCGTGGACATGGAGTCCAGGAAGCAGGCCGCTAACCGACCGAGGCCACCGTTGCCCAGGCCGGCGTCAGACTCGTAGTCGCGCAGGTCGTTCCAATCGAGCCCTGCGTCGGACATCGCCTGGCGGCAGATCTCCTCCATCTGGAGGTTGATTACATTGTTGCCCAGCAGCCGGCCGATCAGGAATTCGAGCGACAGGTAGTAGACGCGCTTCACGTTGCGGCCGCGGTGCGCCTGACGCGTCAGGGACCAGCGCTCGATCAGGCGATCGCGCACCGTCCACGCCAGCGCCATGTAGCGGTCATGGTCCGTGGCGTTGAACCGATCCTTGGCCAGTGTGTAGCGCAGATGCCAGGAAAAATCCTCAAACAGCGACTCCGATGTCATCTCCACGCGCCGCCGTGATTTTTTGCGAGTATCCATGAAAGCCGCTCCGGTACGCCGCCCCGTTAATATCGCGTAGTTTGCCACAAGGCGAAGGCAAGGTCACGCGCCAAGGTGATCAGTGAGCAGTGATCGATGCGGGGCCGTTTGACAGATCAACGAATAAATCGTCTTTTGTGGCTGATTGGTCCGCTTTGCTACTGCTCACTGTTTACTGCTCACTGGACACTGATGACTGACCCCTGCTCCCGTCCCGCCAGCCCCCGCCCCACGTCAGGCACAGCAGCCAGCAGCTCGCGGGTGTACGGGTGGCTGGGGCGCTCCAGCACGTCGACCACACGCCCCTGTTCCACGATCACGCCGTCGCGCAGCACGCAGACGCGGTCGCAGACGGTCCGCACCACGGCCAGGTCGTGCGATACCAGCAGCAGCGCCAACCCCAACCGCTGCTGCAGTTCGCGCAGCAGGTTCAGCACCCGCGCCTGCACGGAGACGTCCAGAGCTGACACGGGTTCGTCCGCCACCAGCACCCGCGGTCCCAGCGCCAGGCAGCGTGCCAGACTCACGCGCTGACATTGCCCGCCGCTCAGTTCGCGCGGATATGCCCTTGCCACCTCCGGGGGAAGCCCAACCTGGTCGAGGAGATGCAGGACTTCAGAGGCAAATGCGGAGTCTTTTCTTGTCCCCAATGACTCCTCCGAATTCGTAATTCGATGCACTCGCAGCACCTCCTCCAGCATGGCCGCCACGGTCATGCGCGGGTTCAGCGAGCCGATCGCGTCCTGAAAAACCATCTGCACGCGCCGACAGCAGGCCTCACGCTCCGCGTGCGTACGCCGCGACAGCTCGACACCCTCGTACAGGATCTGCCCGCTGTGCGGTCTCACCAGCCCCACGATCGCCTTGGCCAACGTGGACTTCCCGCTCCCGCTCTCGCCCACGATCCCCATTGACTCGCCCGCCTCCACGTGCAGCGAAACCGTCTTTAATGCCTCCAGCAGCTGACCGCCGGGACGCGGATAGCGGACGGTAAGGTTTTGGATGGAGAGGAGGTTCATGGGGTGGGCTGTAGGCTATAGACTGTCCGGTTGAGAGTGGCTTTCGTTTCTCATGTGTTAGCGCAGCCGCAAAAGTATAGCGCGGCGTCCTCGCCGCAGCCCTTCGATTTCGTTCAGGTCAAGTCCCCTTGCTGGGCTCGGCGCGAGGGTGCGCCGGCCTACCCTTCAGCCTTCAGCCCAACCCGCCTTTAACCAGCATCTGACCAACCGCCCACTGTCCGCCTCCGCCACAGGCGGGGGGGCTGTACACTTCTCCATGTGCAAGGCGCAGCGCGGCTCGAAGGCGCAGCCGGTAGGCCAGGCGTCCGGCGACGGCACGGTGCCGGAAATGCCGGTCAGATTCTGGTCGCGCGGACCGTCCAAGCGCGGCACGGCAGCCAGCAGACCGGCGGTGTACGGATGCCTCGGCCCGCGCAGTACGTCAGTCACGAGCCCACTCTCCACCACCTGCCCCGCGTACATCACAGCCACGCGGTCTGCGCGGCCAGCCACCAGCCCGAGGTTGTGCGTCACCAGCAATACCGCCATGCCGGTCTCGCGCGCCAGCTCGTCGATCAAGTCCAGCACCTGTTGCTGGGTAGTGACGTCCAGCGCCGTGGTCGGCTCGTCGGCAATCAGCAGCCGCGGCCGGCAGGCCAACGCCATGGCGATCATAGCGCGCTGCTGCATGCCGCCGCTGAGCGCACAGGGGTAGGCCTGCACCGCACGTTCCGGCTCCGGCAACCCCACACGCCCCAGCAACTGAGCTGCCGCGGCCCAGCGGCTGCGCCGCGGACCTTCCAGGCATTCGGCGATCTGGTCACCGATGCGCATGACCGGGTTCAGCGACCCGGTCGGATCCTGGAAGACATAGGCGATGCCGTCTCGACCTCGGACCGCGCGCAGGTCGGCGGAATTGAGGGCCAGCAGGTCGCGGCCGGAAAAAAACACGCGTCCAGTGCGTTCGGCGCGGTCGGTTGGCGACAGCCCGGTCAGTGCCAGGCAGGTCAGGCTCTTGCCGCAACCACTCTCGCCCACCAACGCCAGGCGTTCGCCCGGCGCGATCGACAACGAGACGCCACGCACAGGCTCCGTCACGACCTTATCGCGACGGAAACGCACACTCAGATTCTCCACATGCAGCAGCGGCTCCATACGGGGCGCAGAATGGCAGACACCGTGCGGAGTGTCAATGACCTGGACCGTCATGCGCCGACCCAAGTTGGTCGCATGTAACAAAATGTAAATTTTTCGAGCTTTACGCTGCTGCTATATTTTACTTATCTCTTTGCACAGCACCTAGTTGCAAATCATTAAGCGCCATTGCGTCAGTACTTTTGTTACAAGGCCTTTTCAGCCGATACGCTCACAACAAGATCGCTCAACCGTAACAAGATGCGTTTGCCTTAGTTTAGACAGAACTAGACAGAATTAGACACAAAACAGGCCTTACTTCCGGACGTGATTTATCGCATCTGACCGTGCATCAACGAGTTACAGCAAAATTGCGGCGGTGTGACCGGTGTTTCGTGTCTATTTTTCGGCGCGCATCCGAAAAAGGTGTTTAACCTTTCTCGTGCCGTCATCCCAGACGGCGGGACTCATTCAGTCAATTTCCTCGCTTTCTGCGTCTCCCTCGACTACGAACTTTTCACGGCGCGATAGATACGACCCCAAGACCTCGCATACAGGAAGCACGGCACATTGTTCGCAATACTTGTCGGAGGTCAACGTGAAAATGTTACTTCCGTTCTTTGTCTCGTGTCAACTGGTGATCGATGCGGGCGGGACTCTAGGCAACACAACCGAACACGTCTCGCGAGGCGCGCCGCCGGAACGGCGGGATTCATCATTGACGGAGGCGGACGCGGGAGGCTGGGGACGGACGCGCGGGCGAGCGGTATGCCGCTGCCCGAAGTCAGCCAGGACCAGAATCATGCGCCGGCCGGTGGGCTTTCAGGCGCGGCGCCCGCAGCGTAAAGACGCGCGGGTGAGCGCAGCCTGCGGAGCGGTCCCAAGCGGCTTTGCGCAAGGTTGCCGCGACGGGGAGTTGAGACGGCACCGTTCAGACTGCTGCGCGAAGCAACGCTAGTCTGCGCCGGCGTGTTCGCCCTTATTAGCGATTCTCTCCAGCATCTGAGCAAGGGTTGCCGACACATCAGGTGGCAAGTTTGTGAGGGATTGAGCACGTTGAATCAGCGCTCGACACGCGGCCGAATCATTCAGGGTGTAGTAGTCCATCACGACCAACGAGAGATATGGTGCGAGTTTTGGTTCTCTGTCAAAAACTGTGAAATCGTATGTAACCAGTTTCTCGAAGGTCTTGAGCGCATGGCTCTTGTCCTTCTGACGTTCTTGTGCGAACAAACCCAAGAGGGATGCATCGTAGTACTGGGAAAATGAGACGGTGTTCGTAATTTTATCCAGTCGGATGATCTCCGCCGCCTTGTCATACGCCGCAACGGCAACATCCCATCGTTTTTCGATGAAGAAGTGAAGACCGTACATCACGTATCCCTCGTACCGGTCGGGATTGGCCGCAACCAGGAGGCGCATATGTTCGAGATTTCGGTGATCTGCCGACTCCGGCACCGCGGCGCGCGCTCTGTCTGCGCCAAGGTTCCACATCTTCAATTCTGCCGGAGAATAGTGCTTCGCTTCGGTCCGAACATTATCCAGAAAACGAATGTCTTCATTGGTTGTAGCGAACGCTGCCGAAATGAGCAGGAGGCTATAGGCACCGATTGCGACTCGCATTTTGTTCCTCCATGCCGAACGTTATATCGTCCGCCAATCGGAATTTCCGGGTTTCCGATTCGCAATCACACAGGATCGCGTTTCATTCCAACGGTACGCTCCGGCCGTGGCGGGTGTCAAGGTTGTGGCGGGGTACGCACGATGCGGGCGGGACGCCCACGCTCCCGGGTGGGGAGTCTAGCCGTTCGCATGGATGGGCATCATGCGGCATGGTTGTCAGTATGGCGATTGGAGATGGGCTGTCAATCGGCGTCGGGATCTGAACGGCCACCATGGACGGAGTGGTCCGTGGCCGATGGTAAGGCGAGGGATGCAGCGGAGAGACGCCGCTGCCACTTTCTGACGGCGGCTGACACAGCCGCCGCTACACTACGGATGGGCGACGGCGGAGGGCGTGATTTGTTACTGGACGGCTTAGCCGTTCATGACTTTGTCAGGTGCCAGCCGTTGCCAAGCGGACATCGATATGCGCGAAGCGAGGGTCCATTCTGATCCCTGATAATTTCTGTTCGCCGAATGGCGCCTTCTTCTGTGCTGTAGGAATCTTTCTCTTGTCCGTCAGAACCCCGACAATACAGGCACTTTTCTGATGGCGTCTGGCGGTTCTTGGGCGAAATGTGCCACTTGTTACACTTTCGACACTGGTAGGGTTCGAGCGCCTGCCCGTGTTCCGTTTTTGCGAAGTCCGCACCATCGCGGGCCTCGATTTCGGAATCGAATTCTGTGAGTGGCCGGCCAGATGTCTTTCCCAAACAAGTCAGACTTTTGTTATTCATGGTACGTTAATCTACGACATTCGCATGGGCTAATGGCTAGGCTTTCGTGTTCGTCGCCAATTGAATACCCGATAATTGTATGAGGGGGGCGTTGTCCCCCACCCTCTCGCTTGCAGGCATGGCCCCGGCGTGCAGGCTTCAATGTCGAATGTCCGGATTAGACCCCGAGGCCTCTTTGCGCAAATACTTTTTGATGAATACGAGATAGCCCAGAAACGGCAGCGTGGCCAGTGCCATAAACCAGGTCATGTGGTTTCCCGTCTGCAGGCCCGTCTTCTGGATTTGATCAATCTGCGCCTGCGGATAGCCCATCAATTGATACATCTCACTGATGTCATGGTGCGCATACGTCATCACGTTGGACACCATGATGACCACCAGCGCAATGAGGATGAGCCACCAGCCCCGCCTGTCGAGGTGATACAACAGCCAGGCGGCGTAGCCCCAGATGGCGGCGATTGCCAGACATACGAGCGAGCCGGGCAGGCCGGTGAGGAACCTTCCAAAAAACGGCATCACGCCATGACCTATAATGGGCATGAGCAGCATCCATGGCACGCCAAGCAACAACCACAGGCAAAAACCCAACACCGGCAAAGGACAGGCATCCGTCCAGCGAGTTACCGGATCACGCGTCTCGCAGGTGGCCTTCACATGGCGACTGTTGTAGAAGAACGTCCAGACAGCCGGCACCGCGACAAAGAAGACACCAAAGAACAGAACCATGAAAACGATTATTCCAGTGATAACCGCCGGTGGCATAGCCGGCTGACCGGTCTTGGCATTGGGCGGCAGGTTGGCGAACACCTTGGCCATAAAGAATGGCGTGACGACCGTCATGAAGACGCCCATGACCAGCCAACTCCAGGAAAAGATGAGCAATACTGCGCGCGCCCAGCGGCGCGCCTTGATGGAGCCGATACCCAGCCAGATCAATGCCACGGCGAGGCAACCATACATGGTTGCTACCGGCAGGATCACCGCCGTATTGACCGGTGGTGCATTCGGGGCTTTGGCCGCCATCATCTGCCCGAACAACATCAGAGGCACAAGCAGTCCGACGAGACAGCCCAGCAGCATGGTCAGGATGCCGAAGACAATCAGGCCGGTGGAACGGTCTTTATAGGCCGTCAACGGAGCGACTTCCATGGGTGGGATAGCAGGATTTAGTTCGTTCATAAGGATTAATAAGAAATCGCTTTTCGGCTGAAATCGGCCCGCACAGGGAGAGAGCATGCCAAAATGGTATGGCTCAGCGAAGTCATGGCGGGGAGTCTGCCAGACGTGCAGGTAATCGTCAATCATCCCCCAACCACCGGATTTTGGTCGGACTTGGCTAGAGAGAACGCTGAAGGTTTGGGGGAGATATGAACCACCTGCACGAGCGGTTAGGGATGACCGGACGTGGGGGACGGATGGGACAAATGCAGCGGCGAGACGCCGCTGCCACTTTGACCGGCGGCTGACACAGCCGCCGCTACAGCAAGCGGCGCGCAAGGGAGTGCGCGCCCTACCATTGAGGCAATATCTTGCTCTGAGTAGCGCATCGGTTGCGCCAGATGCCAGATGGCGATGCTCTTGGCGTCCTTCAGTTCGCCGCACATGATGGCCGCCTCGATCTCCGCGCGCGTCAGGATGACAGCCTCGACCTGCTCGTCGAAATCCGGGCGTGTGGCGCCTGGCAGTTGGCTGACGCGCGCGGCAAAGCAGTGCAGGCGTTCCGCAGAATAGCCGGGGCATGGCACGATCACGCCGAG
>Ga0073936_10008258_pt1 | contig 13283 bp, 6 predicted proteins | sample AliMusrvi5mmetaG_FD_87041 | JGI IMG/M metagenome (GOLD analysis project Ga0073936, IMG submission 87041) | Freshwater lake bacterial and archeal communities from Alinen Mustajarvi, Finland, to study Microbial Dark Matter (Phase II) - Alinen... | ecosystem: Environmental > Aquatic > Freshwater >... | reverse complement strand
GTTCGGCATGGACAACTACCGCATCTGCGTGCTGGAAGAAAACGCCGGCAACCACTCGATGAAGCGCGCCCTGGGACATGCCCGCGCACTCAACCTGTTCCAGCGCTCCAAGCTTGGGCTCCCGATCCTCTGCGCGGCCAACGGCCTGCAGCCGGACGACCAGAACGACAACGGTTGGAACCAGGGCACACTTTTCCTCAACCCGTCGCAAGTCTGGCTCCAGCCCCCCGGTCATGTGACCCAAATGGTCTCGCGGAATTACCAACCGCTCTGCGTGTCTGCCCGCGTGGACGGCCCCGCATCCCCGCTGGACGTCACCGCCACCCGGAGCGAGGACGGCGGCACACTGGTTCTCCAGGTGTTGAATGCTTCCGGGGATCCCGTCCCGGCACGCATCGTCATCGCCGGCTTCACGCCCGCCGAGCCGACCGCGGAGGCCGTGCAACTCCTCGGACGCCCGGACGACACCAACACCGCCGATGAACCCGCGCGGATCGTGCCGGAAACCAAACCCGACGCGCTCCGCCTGCGGGATGGGAACGCCGACTACACCTTTCCCGGCGGCTCCTTCACGATCTTGCGCTTTCGCGGTGGTGCGGGCGCTGCCCATCCGTCCGCGTCAGCCGGGAAGGTCCCGGCGAAATCCGCCGAGTGGGCGAAGCAGATCAACAAGACCAAACTGCCCGACGAAGTCCGGGCCCAGCAAGTCAAGGACTTGAAGTTCGGCATGTTCATCTGCTGGTCGTTCAGCACCTTCCACGGCGAGGAATGGACTCCGACCACCGGCAAGGACGCGTCCTACTTCAAGGCCACGGGCTGCGATACCGACCAGTGGTGCAAGACCGCAAGGGAAGCCGGCATGAACTACATCCTGTTTCTCACCAAGCATCACGACGGATTCTGCCTGTGGGACACCGACACGACCGACAAGAAAGTGACCAACAGCCCGCTGGGCATCGACGTGCTCGCCAAGCTCAAGGATTCCTGCGACCGGCACGGGATCAAGCTGGCCTTGTATTTCTCCGATGGCGACTGGACCTGGCCGAAAGCAAAGGACGGGCAATACATGGCCGGCGGCGAAGACCCGGAAATGAAGAAGGCCCAGCTCAAGGAATTGCTGACGCGCTACGGCCCGATCGAGTATTTCTGGCTCGATACCGCGGTCGGGGTCGGCGGACTGGACCGCAAGCCGACGATCGACTGGATCCATGAATTCCAACCCAACGCCTTCGTCGGATACCCCCACAAGGGCATCGGCCCGCGCATGACCATGCGTGAAATGGGCCGCCCCGGCCCGTTTGATGAGGTGGAAAAGGAACGGGGCTACCTGGTGGCGGAATTCACCTATCCGATCCTGCCCCCGCACAAGGGCGGGGCCAACTGGTTCTATTCCCTGCCCGAACACGACAACCTCTGCAAGAAGGCAGGCGACCTATACAAAGACTATCAGGAAGGCGTGAAACACGGGAATGTTTTCGCCCTCAATGTCGGACCGGACTACGCCGGACGCTTGCGCGACATCGATGTCAGGACGCTGCGCGAAATCGGCGAATTGATCCGGACCAATGCCCCCTAACAAAAATGGCTTGCATGAGGACATCCAAGAGAATGATGCCGAAAACCATACTCCAAGCCACGCCGCTTCTAACCGTCGTGGCCATGTTCGCGCTGACCACCGCGGCACCCGCCCGCCAAGGCATCGCACCCCCGGACAATGGCCCGGCCACCGTCGCTTGGGACGCTGCGTCGGGACGGCTGACGCTGGAATACCACGGCGGCGCCATACTGAGCGCCACCGTCACGGCCAACGACGCCGCGGGCAAGGCGGTGGCCGTCAAGCTCGACCAGCAGACGGACCGCAAGGACGACAAGGTGACGCAGAACCTGACGTTCACACCGACCGGGCCGGACCAGGACGTCACGCTCACGCTGAGCGGTGAAATCACCGGCAGCGCCGAGGCGTTTGCCACCGAAACCGAGTCTGCCGCGCAGCAGCGCTTCCCCATGGTCCGCAACAGCGTGGGCCTCAGCCGCAACCTGCGCAACAACGCGATTTACGACCGCCGCTGGGACTGGGTGCTCTCCGGGCCGGGCGACGGGACCACCCGCCTCCAGCCAAACTCAAGGAGTGCCGGCGTCCCGCCGACATCTTCCGCAAACGAATCGTCAAAGCCCGCGCGGGGAGATGCTGACATATCTAACATCGCCTTCGCCTTGAAATCCTGCGGTCCGTCCATCGGACTGGCCTTCCGCCCCCGTTTCTATCAGAAGCACCATGGCTACACGGACTTCGAGCCATGGACCTACAAGGTGTGGCAGGGATCGCTCAGCGGCTATTGCACATGGTGGTCCTACCGCGCGGGCTTCACCCAGCAAACGCTCGACGGGATGCTGGGGGTGTTCGCCGCCAAGCGTCTTCCCGATTTCGGATACGAGTACATGCAGTTCGACGACGCCTACCAGCAGGGTGCCGGAAGTTGCCCCGAGAACTTCCTGAACTGGAACACGAAGAAGTTTCCGGGCGGCTCGCAGTATGCCATCAAGGCGGTCCGCGACGCCGGCATGAAGCCCGGCATCTGGGTGCACCGGGTCCACGTCGCCACCGACCCGCACATCGCCGACATCGTCAGGGACCACCCGGACTGGTTCGTGCACAAGGCCGACGGATCGTTCTTCCGGGGCAGGTTCTACGTGCTCGACACCACCAACAAGGAGGCGGTGGAGAACATGATCCGCCCGCTCTTCCGCGGACTCAAGAAGCAGGGTTGGGATTATGTCAAGATCGACGGCACCGGCGACCTGCTCAATGCGTACAAGAACAAGGATTGCGAGGAATTCTTCAAGACCCATCCGACCACGCCGGAGCAGTCGCTGCGCCTGTGGGAAACCGTGGCCCGCGAGGAATTGGGGCCGGAGGTTTACCTCCTCGCCTGCCACACCGTCGGCAACACCCGCCATCTGATCGGCCTGACGGACGGCGCCCGGCTGAGCAACGACGGCTTTCAGCCGAACACCCTGGCGCAATACAACCACCTGGAGGGCGTGGTTTGGCGGAATGATCCGGATCACTGCGACGTGATGGGGGATTGGCTCATGGATACGAATGCCATGATGCCTATCTTCGGCGCGAAGGAACCGGTGCCGGCCCGCACCGTCATCCGGCCCGCCCTTTGCACCATGGCAGGCGGCGTGCTCATGCTCAGCGACAAGGTCGAGATCTATCAGGACGACCGCAACATCGAGGGAATGAAGCGCAGCTCACCGGTGCTTTCCACGGTGCCGGGGCAACTCTACAGTTGCGGCAATACCCTTTCCTGGTGGCTGCAGGAAATCGACCGGCCCTTCGACCACTGGTCGGTGCTGGCGCGAATCCAGTGGGGGGAGAAGGAGAGCGACAAATACGTCTATCATTTCAAGGGCGCGCCGCAGCAGGAGGTCAAGTTCGCGGATCTCGGCCTGGAGTCCGACCGCGAATACCTGGTCTTCGAATTCTGGACCCAGACCTTCCTCGGCAAGTGCAAAGGCTCGTTCACCGCCCCGGCCATGGACACGAACAACGGCATGCAGGTCTTCGCCATCCGCGAGGCGCGCGCATACCCGTGGGTTCTATCAACCACTCGCCACCTCTCGCAGGGCGGCGTGTGCCTGATGGATGAGAAATGGGACCACGTATCTAACATTCTATCCGGCAAGAGCAAGGTGATCGCCGGTGACCCTTATGTGCTCACCATCCATCTGCCGGCCGGCTTCAAGCTCAAGGCTGCGGCGGTCGCCGGCGAGAAGGTGGAAATCGCCAATCAGCAAGAGACCGCCACCGTCCGCATCGTGCCGACGTCCACCAGGACCGTCGCGTGGCAGATGACCTTTGCGAAGTGAGTGCGAGATTTCACATAAACACCTGAGGTTCATGAGCCGCATGACCGCCGCGCTCTCCGGGAGCGAAGAGACAGGGTTTGATCACATTCGGTCCTCCGCCATCGTGACCTTCATCCCGGCGGTACGGGCCAGTTTCGCCTGCCTGAGGTCACAGGTAATGAAATCCCGGCAATGCAGTTCGGCGGCCATGGCGACATGAAGAATGTCGTAGGACCGGGTTCCAAGTCGCAACGTTTGCTCCCGCGAAAGCCTCAACGCCGCCTCCACAACCTTATCCCATGAGACCTCGACCCTCACCAAGGTGCCGCGCTCCAGGAAGCGCTCCAAACGCCCTTCCCACGCTGATAATTCGCGATTCAATTCCGTCTTGCTGGCGACCGTCCGCGACCGGATTTCCATGAATGCCTTCATGCGCAATCCGTTCCTTATCTCAATCTCATGAAGGGGACCGAAGGCCAGGCACGGTCGCCCGAATCGGCGGAAAACCGCCACGGCTCGTGCAGAACCGGTTTCGTTGGTCAGCAGACGCAACACGAAACTTGAGTCTCCGTAGGTCATGGCATACGGGAATCCACCACCAGTTGCCCTGCTGAAACCGGGGAGCGGCGTTCCGCGAGCATGGCATCGAGTTCATCATCCACAAGCTGCCTGTCAGTGTCCGCGAGTGACGGCGCGGTTGCGGAGCGCACCAGCCACAAGGGTTTGCCGTTATCGGTGACCTGTACACACTGGCCGGCTGCCGTGAGCCTTTTCACGGTGGTTGGATGTCGGAGCAATTCGCGCAACGGCAGGGTTGTCATGCGTCAGACACTAGCGCCTGACAGCAGATTTGTCAAAGGGAATTGCATCACCCCTGAGGTTGGCCACCCGTCTCACTTGCCGCTTGCAGTGGCAGGAACGGCTTGGGCTTTGTCCGCGGTCCTGGCAAGCCAGACACTCATCTCATTCGGCCCGCGGTTGCACCAGGCGTAATAGGGGATGGCCCGCATGGCGGCCGGTTGGGTGCGGGTTTTGCCGGTCTCATCCGTGACCGCCAATTGAACCTCACCCTTGATCACCATGATGCCGCCTAACAGATCATCGCGACGCTCCGCCGCCAACTTCGCGTCATCGGGCATCACCATGCTGAAGACGTGTTCGTGATCGGCGCCCTCCAGGCAGTAAACCAGCGGACCACGTTCAATGGCCACCAATCCGGCATCATCCTTGACCGCATCATTGGCAAGCACGCGCCGGATCGCCATCGGCAGGGAAAGCTCCACGATGTCACCCTGCCGCCACTGCCGCTTGATAGAGGCGAATCCATGCTCAAGGATGGGCGCTTCATCCTTGCCGTTGACCTTCAAAACCACGGGATCAATCGTCTGATCCATGTAGGTATAAAGGTCACCCGGTACCGGTCTTCCTTGCGCCCAGCCGGGGATCCTGACATTCAAGGCAAACTCCCCGGGAGCGTCGGGATCGATGGTGATTTTGATCCGGCCGTCCCATGGATAGTTCGTTTGCTGGGTGATTTTCACGGCCTGCTTGCCGAGCCTGACCTCCCCGGTCCCTCCGATGAACAGGTTCACGAACACGTCCGTGTCACTGGCCGCGTAGACATAACCGGCAATCGAAGGCATGAAGCGCACGACATTGACCGGGCAACACGCACAGTCGAACCAAGCGCTGCGCTTGTAGCCCTTGTCGCTGGCCAGCGGGTTCGGATAGAAAAAACTGTCACCCGTCAGCCCGACGCCTGCAAGGAACCCGTTGTAGATCACGCGCTCCAACACATCCAGGTACCTGGCCTCGCCGTGCAGCAGGAACATCCGGTAATTCCACAGCGCGTTGGCAATCGCCGCGCAGGTTTCGTTGTAGGCGGTTTTGTTAGGCAGGTCATAGTTATTGCCAAACGCCTCGCGGCCGCGGCCAGCGCCGATGCCGCCGGTCAGATAGAGTTTCCTGGAAACCACATTCTCCCATATCCGGTCAATGGCCTTCAGATAGGACTCGTCGCCGGTCAGAGCCGCCACATCGGCCATGCCGCTGTATAGATAGGCCGCGCGCACCGCATGGCCCACCGCCTCGTCCTGCTCGACCACCGGCTTGTGGTCCTGGTAAAGGGCACCGTAAAGTTTGTGCGTTTCAGGCCGGCCCCGGACATCGATCAGGAACTTCGCCAGATCCAGATACTTCTGCTCGCCGGTTGCCCGATAGAGCTTGCACAGTCCGATTTCGATACCCTCGTGGCCCGGCGGATCCTGATGGTTTCCCGGCGCAAACTCCCTGCGGATCAGATCGGCATTCCTGGTCGCGACATCCAGCAACGTTTTCTTCCCGGTGGCCTGGAAATGGGCCGCCGCCGCCTCATACAGGTGGCCGGCATTGTAGAGTTCATGGCTGTCTTTTTCGTTAGCCCAGCGTTGCTTGCCTGCCTGGGCCGGCATTTTATCCGAGGCAAGCAGCTTGCGGGCGGTATAGAGATACCCATCCGGCTCTTGGGCGGAGGCGATCTTGGCGATGACGCCATCGAGGTATTTGTCCAACTCCGGATCCGGATGCATCGCCAGGGAATACGAAGCGCCCTCGATGACCTTGAACACATCCGAATCATCATAAACCATGCCCTTGAATTCCCCCGTCATGAGTCCGCCGGCCTTGGCGAAATTGTCAATGCGGCCGGTTTCCTCACACTTCCTGAAGTCGGTTTTCACCGTGACCCGCCGGTTCGTTTCCATGCGCGGCAACCAGAATCCATCCCGCACCCGCACCGCAGTGAACGGCACAGGTGTTACCGGGTAATCCTTGTGGCTTGGGATGGATGGGCTGGCAATTTCGATAGAACCGGAAGTGGCGGCGAGCATAGAGCAGGCAAGGGAGGGCAGCGCGAAGGCGGCCAGCAGCAGGATTCCCGAGCGGGGTGTCATGGCGGGGCGGATTATGGTCATGGCGAACACCCGCAACCAAGCCGCCACCCGCCGTCCCGTCAACGATGAAAAGGCATCGTCGTGCGTTGGATCGACGGCGTGGCCCGCAGTCGAATGGAGCGCAAATTCATCCCCTGCAAGGCGGACTTCGTGCCCGGTGAATCGATCGGGCCAGCACCCGGTAGGCTTCATGGTCTTCACCTTGGACAGCAACCGGCACGCATAATGCCACTAAGATTTCAGAAATCAAACCGCAGATGGACGCTGAAAACACCGAGACTTCGCGAATTTTCCGCATGATGGTTGGAAGAAGTGAGCGAGAAGGTGTGATTTCTTCAAAATCCGCGTCCATCCGTTCATCCGCGGTTAAAATATTCCAAATCAGCGGAATCTTAGCGGCGTTGGCCGGCACGCGCCGCCCATGTGGACGGACAGTCGGCGGACCGAAGCCGGGCCGCCTACTTCAGCCCGTGCTTCGTCAGCTACCCCCATTTGTGGGTATTGCAGCAAAATGCAAGCAACCCCCATTGTCACCTCGACCGTCGGCCATGTTTGGAGACCCCTGCACTGCGGGGACCCGCCGGTCGCACGGACATGGGAACAAGACCGGCTTCCGAAACTTCCGCCAACCATCTCAGTCCACCACAACCTGACCAACCAAATGAACCCAATGAAAACACGCCCGGTCACCCTATGGCTGGCGGCCTTGCTGCCATGCGTGGCCGCAGCGGCCTACCCGCCGCGCGCCGTGGCAGGCCAGCCTGACCGGAAACTGTGGTTCGCCCAAGCAGCCGGCAACTGGGAGACCCACGCGCTGCCGCTCGGCAACGGCTCGATGGGTTGCATGGTCTTCGGCGGCATCGACAAGGAACAACTCCAGTTCAACGTCGACAGCCTGTGGACCGGCAATGAGAACATGGTCGGCAAGGAGGCCGGAAAATCCAAGGACGACTCCTACCTCGCCCCGGGCATGGGGTTCTATCAGAATTTCGGCAGCCTTTTCATCGAGTTGAATGGCGGCGGAACAGTCTCCGATTACCGGCGCCAGCTCGATCTGGACCGCGCGGTCCACACCGTGACCTACACCCGCGACGGCGTCCGCTTCACCCGTGAGACATTCTGCAGCCATCCGGCCGGAGTGATAGTCATGCGCCTCACGGCGGATGGGCCGGGCCGCCACTCGGGCCGCCTCGTGCTGGAGGATGCGCACAAGGCGCCGACGGTGGCGAGGGACGCGAAACTCACTGCAAGCGGCGCGCTCGACAACGGGATGCAATACGAATCGCAGGTCCGCCTGCTCAACCTGGGTGGCAAGGTCACGGCCCGCGATGGCGCGCTGGTGTTCGAGAACTGCGACTCCCTGATCGTGGTGCTCGCCGCCGACACCGACTACCTGATGGACCGCGCGAAGGGCTGGAAGGGCGAACACCCGCACGCCCGCGTGACCGCACGGGCCGATGCCGTGTCGGACAGGGATTATGACCAACTGCTCAAGGCCCACGTCGCCGACCACCAATCGATGTTCAAGCGCGTCTCGCTTGACGTCGGCCGGACCGACCCGGAACAGGCGGCGCTGCCGACCGACCGGCGGATCGAGGCGCGGCGCAAGGGAAACGCGGATCCGGATCTAACAGAGTTGCTGTTCCAATACGGCCGCTACCTGCTCATCGCCAGCTCGCGCCCAGGCTCGCTGCCAGCCAACCTGCAAGGGGTTTGGAATAATAGCAACACGCCCGAGTGGCACTGCGACTACCACACCAACATCAACGTCCAGATGAATTACTGGCTGGCGGAACCGGCCAACCTGGGCGAGTGCCAGCTCCCCTTGTTCGATCTCTTCACGGCAGGCATCCCGGTGCATCGCGAGGCCACCCGGATCCGCTTCGGCGACGTGCCGGGATTCACGTTCCAGACCGTTTACAACGTCTTCTGCGGCACCGGCTGGGAGTGGAACATGATCGGCAGCGCCTGGATCGCCCAACATTTCTGGGAGCATTATGCATTTACGCAGGATCTCGGCTACCTTCGGAAAACGGGCTATCCGTTCATGAAGCAGGCCTGTCAGTTCTGGGAAGCCCGCCTCAAGACGCTGCCGGACGGCAGGCTGGTCGTGCCCGAGGGTTGGTCGCCGGAGCACGGGCCGCGGGAAGATGGCGTTTCCCATGACCAGCAGATCGTCTGGGACCTGTTCCGCAACACCATCGAAGCGAGCAAGGCGCTGGATGTCGATCCGGAGATGCGCGCGCGTCTAACGGACATGCAGCAACGCCTGATCGGCCCGCGAGTCGGGAAGTGGGGACAGTTGCAGGAGTGGATGGAGGATCGTGATGATCCCAAGGACGACCACCGCCACACGTCCCACCTTTTCGCCGTCTATCCGGGACGGCAAATCTCGCCGGCGGAAACCCCGGAATTCGCCAAGGCCGCCGCCGTTTCGCTCGAGGCGCGCGGTGAAACCGGCGACGCCCGCCGCTCGTGGACCTGGCCGTGGCGCTGCGCGATCTGGGCGAGGCTCGGCCAAGGCGACAAGGCCGCTCACATGATCGACGGGCTCATCCAATACAACCTGCTTCCGAACATGATCGCCACCCATCCGCCGCTGCAACTGGATGGCAGCTTCGGCATTGTCGCAGGAATGTGCGAGATGCTCGTGCAGTCGCACGCCGGGCAGATCCAACTGCTCCCGGCCCTACCCGCCGCCTGGCCGTCGGGCAGCGTCAGCGGCCTGCGCGCCCGCGGTGGCTTCGAGGTGGGCATCGAAGGGAAGGACAGCAGGCTGGTTGCCGCCACCGTGAAAAGCCTGACCGGCAACAAGTGCCGGGTGGCCTACGGCGAGGAGACCAAGGAACTGGAGATCGCACCCGGCAAAACCTCGGTTGTCCGATTTTGAACGCAATAATCACAGCTAGATGAAAACTAACACAAACCACAGATCAATGAAAACCAACACAACCATGCATAAGACTTTAATGATCACCTTGCTGACCTTCGCCTCGGGCACGGGAGCCTGGGCCGCCGTCACGCCGCCGTCCAACGATCCCGCCACGGTGGGGTGGGACGCCGCCCAAGGACGGCTGAGCCTCCGCTACCACGGAACCCTGATCCTCGACGGCAGGATCCGCGCCGAAGACGCGGCCGGCAAGGCGGTGGCGGGAGCCGAAGTGAAGTTCGAACCGGCCGAAACCCGCGACCCCGCGGGAAAGGTCGAGCAACGCCTGAAGTTCACCCTCGCCAAGCCGCAGGAGGGTGTGAAGCTGGTCCTGGACGGCACCGCCAGTGGCAGCGGGGAGACCATCCCAACCGAGACCTCCGGCGCGGCGCAGCAGCGGTTTCCGCTGGTCCGCAACAGCGTGGGCCTCAGCCGCAACCTGCGCAACAACGCGCTCTATGACCGCCATTGGGACTGGCTGCTGACCGGTCCGGCCGATGGAGCCACCCGCATCATGCCGAAGACCGCCAAGGAACAGGAACGGACCTTCGGTTTTCTAACCACGGGTCACGGCATCGAGCTGGCGTTCCGCCCCCGGTTCTATCAAAAACACCGCAACCTCGCCAACTTCGAACCGTGGACCTATCAGGTGTGGAAAGGCTCCGTCACCGGCTATTGCACGTGGTGGGCCTATAAGTACGACTTCACCCAGAAGACGCTCGACGAGCTGACCGATGTGTTCGCCGCCAAGAAGCTGCCTGACTTCGGCTACAAGTATATCCAGTTGGATGATACCTATCAGATAGGCAACGGCAGTTGCCCGCAAAACTGGTTGACCTGGAACCAGAAGTTCCCCGGCGGCGCGGACTACGCATTGAAAAAAATCAAGTCAAGCGGCATGGAGGGCGGCATCTGGGTGCACCGCGTCCACCGGCCCAACGACCCGAACGTGGCGGACATCGGCAAGCAGCACCCGGATTGGTTCGTCAAAAAGCCGGACGGTTCGTTGTTCATGGATGGGGGGTTCTACATTCTCAACACCAGGAACAAGGAGGCGATCAACGGCATGGTCCGGCCGATCTATCGGGAACTCAAGAAGCAGGGATGGGGCTATGTGAAGATCGACGGCGCGGGCGACTTGCTGGGCTGCTACAAGAACAAGCTATGCGAGGATCACTTCAAGAAGATCAACTCGGCCCCCGAGGAATCGTTGCGCGATTGGGACCGCATCGCCCGCGAGGAACTTGGCAAGGATATCTATATCCTCAATTGCTGGGGCGTGAACACGGGCCTCTGTGTCGTCGGATTGGCCGACGGCTGCCGCCTCGCCGGCGACGGCTTCCAACCGGAAACCCTGGCCAACAACAGCACTTATGAAGGGGTGGTCTGGCGCAACGATCCCGACCACTGCGACATCCTGGGGAGCTGGTTGATGGATGAGAAGGCCGTGATGCCGGTGTTCGGCGCCAAGGCACCGGTACCGGTCCGCACCATCGTCCGGCCCGCCATTTGCAGCATCGCCGGCGCCGTGCTCATGGTCAGCGACAAGGTCGAGGTCTATAAGGACGATCTGAACATTGAAGGGATGAAACGCAGCTCGCCGGTACTCCCGACCGTGCCCGCGCAAACCTACGATCCGGGCCATCAGTCGGACACTTGGTGGCTGCAGGAAATCGACCGGCCATTCGACCACTGGTCGGTGCTCTCGCGCATCCAGTGGGCGAAAAAACGGGAACCCGAGTGGAAGTTCGATCTGAAGGGCGTGCCGCCGCAGGAGGTCAAGTTCGCGGACCTTGGTCTCGAGCCGGACCGCGAATACGTGGTCTTCGAGTATTGGACCCAGAAGTTCATCGGCAAGGCGAAGGGTGCGTTCACCGCCCCGGCCATGGACACGAACAACGGCATGCAGGTCTTCGCCATCCGCGAGACCCGCGCATACCCGTGGGTTCTATCAACCACGCGCCACCTCTCGCAGGGCGGCGTGTGCCTGATGGATGAGAAATGGGACCAGGCGTCTAGCAGTCTATCAGGGAAGAGCAAGGTGGTCGCCGGTGATCCATACGTGCTCACCATCCATCTGCCGGCCGGATTCAAGCTCAAGGCCGCGGCGGTCGCCGGTGAGAAGGCGGAAATCGCCAGCCAACAGGAAACCGCCACCGTCCGCATCGTGCCCTCGGCCACCAAGACCGTCGAGTGGAAGATGACTTTCTCGAAATAGCATCACCCATTGATGAAACTCATGCGAAAACTCCAAATCCCGCTCGCCGCAATGATCCTGCTTGTGCCGAGTTCCCTGCGGGCGACCTGGTATCAGGAGAACGTCGCCGCCGGCTCGGACATCATCATGATGGACCTGCGCTGGCCGTGGTGGCCGTCGGGCACCTATTACGCCAACTGGAACACCAACTTCAATCCGAAGCCTAACAACGTCAGCTTCTATGCCGGCTTCCTGGGCGGGCCTCCTGACGGTCCCGGCGGAACGCCTAACCCGGACCAGAAAGTCCAGGATGACTACCGGCCCGGCTCGGTGTGGTCGTTCTGGGGCAACGGCGCGGACGGCACGCCCGTGCGTTTTACCGACACGGCCCCGAACTTATATATCAACAACACCTACGGCGGGGAAGGATGCAGTGGCACGCTGGGCGCGGAGCCGTGGCCCTTTGTCACCTGCAGGCAATGGTACACGATGTTGGGCCGGGTCTGGCTGCCGGCCGGGGAAAAAGATCCCACCTATGCCCATATCGGCCGCTGGATCAAGGATCAGGCGGCCGGCCGCTGGCACCTCATCGGCATCGCCCGCCTGCCGATTCCGGCCAGTTCGTTCACCGGCAACAGCGGCTTCATCGAGACGCTGTCGGACGGCAAGGTGGTCAGGCCGCTGCACCGGCGCTTCGGGTATTGCCGCAAGGACGGCCGCTGGCTGAAATCCGACACCATCGCCATCGACAAGTTCGAGTATGTGGTGGTTAACACCGTGCCCGAGGGCGATCACGAATATGCCGCCATCGAATACTCCGCCGCGCCCGATCTGCTGCCCCGCCAGCTCACCGGCAAGCCGCTGGCTGGCGACAAACGCCATGAGTTCACGGTCAAACAGCCGGACCTGCCTGTGCTTGACAAGCCGGCAGTGGCCAATGTGCGGGCCGAAACGACGGGCAGCCAGTTGGCGGTGTCATGGGAGGTGCCCGACACGGCGTCGCCCGCCTTCGCTTACAGGATCGAGGTGTTTGACAACCCGCAATGCGCCGGCACGCCGCAAGCCGTGAAGGAGGAACGCATGCCGGGCAATCGGCATGTATTGTTAGATATGAAGCTGGCGCGGCCGACGCTGCGGCTGACGCTCACCGATATTTTCGACCAATCCGCGCCGCCGGTGGTTGTCGCCGCCGTGGCGAGCAAGGTGCTGGCGCCAGCCAAGGCGGTTGCCGCGACGGTTCCGGGCCTCGCCTACGGGTTGGTGCACAGGGACACGAAACGGCAGGCCGGCTATTTCACCCAACCTGCGGCGACCCTCGAGGAAATCGCCGGGGGCAAGCTTTTCCGCAGCGGTCTGGCGCGGGGATTCGACC
>Ga0073936_10008257_pt1 | contig 13283 bp, 8 predicted proteins | sample AliMusrvi5mmetaG_FD_87041 | JGI IMG/M metagenome (GOLD analysis project Ga0073936, IMG submission 87041) | Freshwater lake bacterial and archeal communities from Alinen Mustajarvi, Finland, to study Microbial Dark Matter (Phase II) - Alinen... | ecosystem: Environmental > Aquatic > Freshwater >... | reverse complement strand
GGCCAGACCCACGTTTACTATGGCATCGGCAAGGTGTTCGACGCCGGCAGCCTGTTCGCCGCCTACACAGGTGATCTGAAGGTTTCCGCGCGCACGCAGTACATCATCGATGAACTGGTGAAGTCCCGCGACGCCGACGGGTACCTTGGGTTCTGGAAGGTCGAGCCGAACAATCGGCAGGACCACATCAACTGGATTCTCCACGAGCAGGAATACATTAACCTGGCGCTGGTGCGGAATTATCGCTGCACGGGCAATCCCCAATCGCTGGCCCACGCGAGGATCATGGGCGACTACATCCTCAAGACGTTTCCCACACCGCAGAATCCCTGCTACGACGCGGGCGAAATTTGCACGGCGGGCCTGCCGGAAGGGATGCTGGAACTCTACCGCGTGACGGGAGACAAGCGTTACTTCGACTTCGCCGCCGACGTGCCGCATGGGAATAACCGCGGCGAGGTCCAACTCGCCTCGCTGCGGACGTGGGAACAAGATTTCAGCCACCCCCCGCGCCATGTGTACGTCATGCTCGCGCGCTGTTACGCGCAGACCGAGCTGTACCGCCTCACCGGTGAGGAAAACCTCCTGCACATGAGCCAACTCATGCGAAACGAGTTGCTCAAGAGAGGCGAGGGTGGTCTGCTTGTCACCGGCTCGTGCTCCGACGGCGAACAGTTCTCCTACAACCAGAATGGAATGGTTGCTATCGGCGAATCGTGCGTCACCGCCTATGTGCTGCGATGGATGGACAGCCTACTGCGGCTGGAAGGCGACATGCGCTACGGCGATCTGCTCGAACGGACCATTTACAACTCCCTGTTCGCGGCCAACTCACCCGACGGACGCTGGATCCGCTACTTCACTCCGTTCACCGGCGACCGGCAGTACGACACCCGCGACTCTTTCTGCTGCTGCGGGAACTATCGCCGGGCGGTGGCGGAGTTGCCGCAGAAGGTGTATTACCGCACCCCGGAAGGCGGAATCGCTTTGAGTCTGTTCACGAACTCGAAAAAGCCGTTCGACGTGAGAGGGCAGACGGTCACGGTCCTCCAGGAAACCTCGTACCCGAACGACGGTGAAGTGAAACTGACGTTCTCGACCCCAAAGCCGGTGGCGTTCGCGTTTCAATTCCGTACACCACGATGGTGCGAGAAGATCACATTGCGGCTGAACGACGAAGCTCCGGTGACGATTGATCCGGCGGGGCAGAAACTCGGGTGCTACGTGCTGAACCGGACCTGGCGGGAGGGCGACGTGGCCAGAATCTCGATGCCGATGCCGTGGCGATTCCTGCGAGGCCGGGCGGTGCAGGATGGCCGCGTGGTGCTTCTGCGTGGTCCGACGGTGTTTTGCATCGGCAAAAACCAGAACGCCGAACTTCTCAAGAAGTGTCCCGAACCACGGAATCTCGTCATTGACCCTGCCTCCCTCGTCGGGGCGGCCAAAGATGATTCGATCCGTCCAAACGGCTTGAAAGCCGTCGCCAAAGCGTGGCTGAGTCAGGATCGCACCGGCGACACAGTCACTGTCACCCTGACCGAGTTCACCGATCCCAGCGGCCAGGAGGTGTATTTCCGAGTGCCGAACGTTGCGGACACCTCGCCAGTGCGGTTGGCGGACGATGAAATCGTGTCGTGGCCAAACGAGTTTGTGAACGCACACGTGCTGAAAGCGTTTTACGGGCCGAAAGCGACGGGGGACGTCGCAGCGCTGTTTGAAATCCGGGGGGATGTCGTCGCGGATCTGGCGGCGGATTACGTCAACCCAGCCGGCAAAACCGGCGTGAAGGCGGAATTCTCCGATTCTACGGGCGGGCGTTGGGGGTTCTACAACTGCAAAAACGGCGGTCTGCTGTCCACCGCCGCGGCCGACGATGTGAAGCCGTTAAACTCGCAATTCAAGGCGTTCGGCTCGCCGCTGGGTTACGCCTACGGGCTGGAAAAGCAGGGCGACGAACTTGGCTTCGTATCGGACTACGCCCCCAGCGACCGGCAGGAGGACGCCTGGCGGAATCACTACACTGTGGAGATGTTCGACCAGGTGCTCGCGGCCGCCGAGCGGAAGCATTTCCTCTACACGCACCCGATTGCCGACACAGCGTGCTACAACGTGTTCCGGTGGACGCCCTCGGCGGACGCGCAAAAGAAGGAAGTCACAGTCTGCGGCAAGCTATTCTCGAATCTGGGCAACGGCGTCGGACTCCGCGTCATCCGCTGGAACGACGACACCCGGCATGAGGTCCTGGGCACGTTCAACACCAAAGACATCACGGTCGGCAAATGTGGCACCACCGAGTTTGTCCTGCGGCTGCCGCCCGGCGAGGTGGGCCGCCACCTTGACTTCGTCCTGGACAGCGCTGGCAACTATATCAGCGACGCGACCGCCTTGAACATCCGGGCCTGGACCAACGTGCAGCGGGCCGCCGCCCAAATCGATGTCACGGCCAAGGTCCAGGCCAAATACCATAACCGCCTCGTCACGCCGCTAGGCCCGTACGCCCAACTGTTCGGTGAGGCCGCACCTGGTGAAGAAAAGACGCTCAAAGTCAAAGTCCACTACTGGCGGGAGGACGTGGTGAAGCACCTCGAATTCCCTCAGAACTCGGCCTTGGACTTGGCCCCGAAGTAGCGCCTCCAACAACGGTAAGAGACTGAAAGAAATTTGCTTTTGGCGCGCCGCTTGTAATTAACGCCGCGCAAGTGAGCTGCTTTTTCGGGCCTGGAATAATAAACGCCGATATAATTCGCTTTCCCCTGATTCCCCGGTAAAGTGGAGCTGGTTACTGGACCCAGGTGCAATCGGCGGATGATGGCCTCGTTTCATTTGCCGCATATACATCATGAAAAACCATATCGTATCGTTGCAGGAATTCCCTTTCACGCTCAAACCGGTTGCCATCACTAGTGGCACCCATCAGGGCCAGACCGAGATCCACATCCAAGAGAAGTTCACCCCCGCCAAAATGGAGGGGGAAACCCGCGTCGCCCCGGCCCGCGTCGGAGCCCGGAGCAATTCCGAAATGGCCCTCCTCCTCTTCCAGAAGAACGGATGCATTGTGGAAACCGATGCGCTCAACCGCCCGTGCATCGTGCGCACAGCCGACGGCTACGACGCCGGCTGCCTCAAGGGCTACCGTGGCACGGCGGAGAGCCTCTGCGTGACCATCGCGGACCTTAAGCCGCTCGCCGGCCGCAGCCTGGTCCTGGCCAGGTTGGGCGCCGTCAAAGCCAAACTGGCGCAGAAGTACGGGCGCTTGGCCGCTAAAAACCGCAGCAAAGAACGAATCATCGTTTTGACCCGCAAAGCGCTTACTTTCCGCGCGGCGGCCCACACTCAGTGGGTCAAGGCGTTCCGCAGCCTGGGCTTGGCTGCCGCAGCGAAACCCAAGCGGCGCAGCGCCAGTTGATCGGTCCTGGAAGATCCGGCCTAACCGCGGACAAAGCCGGATTCACCGGGGTCTCCCCGGTGAATTGACAAAAGTAGCCGCAAAGCCTGAAATGCGTCGCTCCAGGGAAGATCGGTCTATTCCTTGACAGTAGAGGTTCACGCTATGAATCGTGCTTCACAGCATGGAAACTCACCGCATCTCGCCACGGCCTCACATCCTCGACCTTCTCCCGTTGATACAACTGGTGAATTAGCTCCGACGCATGGTTCATCAATCGCATTGCCACCTCACGGGGGACGCCGGCCCGCCTGAGGCGGTTAACGGAAGTAACCCGCAGGCAGTGGAAGCAAAGGTGCGGTTTTTTGATGTTGATGAAGAACTGCTGCCACCGGCGCGACGGCTGAAAAGGAAAAAGGTGATTTTGCTCTCCATGAAATCGACACACGAACGAGGAATTCGAATTTCTCTCAACCGGCACCCCGCATGCAATGCGATCTCAGAAGCCCTATGCATCCACTCTTCCACGGTGCCTTTGAAGATATCCTGGCACCCGTCCTTGCGGCAGCAAGCGATTCCCCCTGCATGTCGCGGACACCAGAACGGACAACCCCCTCCCAGGCCACCCGCAGGAAATAGGAATTGGACTTCCATACAACATTGCGGTAATTTCTGCACATACAGAAATGACGGACGCAATGACATCGCTTAGCCCGGTCCAGCAGAAGTTCATCCTCCATTGGGGCGAGATGGGGACGCGCTGGGGCATCAACCGCACCGTGGCGCAGATCCATGCCTTGCTCTTCATCTCGCCGAAGCCGCTGAACGCCGAAGACATCGCGCAGGTGCTGAGCGTCGCGCGCTCGAACGTCAGCAGCAGTCTCAAAGAACTCCAGGGTTGGAGCATCGTGAAGCGCGTGCATGTTCTGGGCGATTCGCGTGATCACTTCGAGAGCATGAAGGACGTCTGGGAGATGTTCCGGGTGGTGATGGACGAACGCAAGAAACGTGAATTTGACCCCACTGAGCGCCTGATTCGCGAGTGTATCGCCGAAGCGGCAGTTCAGAAAACCGACAAACACACCGAGCAAAAGCTGAGAGAGTTGGCCGATTTCTTCGAAACCACAACTGCTTTATATAACCAGATCCGCCAGTGGCCTACCAGCGCGTTGACCAAATTCATTAGGGCCAGCGACAAGGTCCGTAAGCTCCTGGGCATCGGCGGTTGACCGCCTTTTTATTTGAGGATTGATTTCTGTGCATACTGACATTACAGACAACCCCGTTTGTGTCGCCGGCTGGCTGTTCTACGATGGCGAGTGCCGCTCGTGTTGCGAGTCGGCGCGGCGAGTGGGGAGGATCATGGCGCGACGAAATTTTCAGCTTAGACCACTGCAATCAGCCGACGCCCTGGACCTGCTTGGTTTGAGTGAGGGAGACATGCTTCGCGAATCGAACCTGCTGCTGGCGGATGGACGCACCCTTGGCGGAGCAGACGCCGTAGTGGAGATCGCCCGCCACATCTGGTGGGGTTGGCCTCTTTGGCTCCTCAGCCGGGCACCTGGCGTGAGGCCGGTCTTGCACGCGATCTATCGAGTCATCGCCGCAAACCGCCATTGTCTCGGCGGTGTGTGCAAAATCCCCAGGCGCCGTGGCGAGAAACCCACGCGCGCAACGGAGGAAAAACCAAAGCAATCCCGGGCGTCCGAGCCGCACCATCGTCACAGCGCCTTTCTTGAACTGCCATGAAAACCAAGATCATCCTCGCTGGCGGCACTGGGTTCCTCGGGAACGCTCTTGCGAACTTCTTCACCGCGAAGGACATCGAAGTAGTCATCCTTACCCGAACCCCCAAGCAACGGTCCGACGCGATTCGCGAAGTGCGTTGGGACGGCATAAGCCACGGCGATTGGCTCAAGGAACTCGAAGGCGCGCGGGCGTCGATCAACCTCGCAGGCATCTCGGTGAATTGCCGCTATCACGAGCGCAATCGCCAGCGCATGCTTGAGTCGCGCCTGAACTCCACCCGCGTGCTCGGTGAGGCGATTGGGCGTTGTGCGCATCCACCGCCCGTCTGGCTCAACTCCAGCACGGCGACGATTTACAAGCACACCTTCGGTCCGGCTTGGGACGAAGCGGGCGCAATCGGCGGATGCGCCGAGGCGAAGGACATCTTCTCGGTTCACGTTGCGACGGAATGGGAGCGCGTGTTCAACGAGGCAAACACGCCGCGCACGCGCAAGGTTGCCCTGCGCTCGGCGATGGTGTTGGGCCACGGCAGGAACAGCGTGCTCCCGAACCTGCTCCGGCTGGGGCGGCTTGGCCTGGGCGGCAGCCTGGCCGGCGGACACCAATTCGTTTCGTGGATTCACGAGGAAGACTTCTGCCGCGCGGTGGAGTGGATTATCGACCACGAAGACCTCGACGGTGCGGTGAATCTCGCCGCACCGAACACCGTAACCAATGGCGAATTCATGGCCATGATACGCAGGGTTTGTCGCGCACCGTTTGGGCTACCGGCGTCGCGCTGGATGCTGGAGATGGGCGCGTTCTTCCTGCGCACAGAAACCGAACTGCTCATTAAAAGCCGTCGTGTGGTGCCGGGCAAACTAATGGCTAACGGCTTCATCTTCCGGCATCCGCTCCTTCTGCCCGCGATGGAACAACTCGCCGCGTAACTAGCCTTCATATCATGCCGCTCATCGAACTATCCACCGTCATTCACGCCCCACGCGAGCGAGTCTTTGACCTTGCTCGTAGCGTTGACGCCCCTTACTTGGAACAGGCTCTGCAAATGCGTTCGTGCACCGACCCGTCTCCGGGCCGGACGGCTCACAACGATTTCCCAGCGGCTTCCACAGCCGCCGGGCTTACCGCAAAGAGTCTAATAAACAATGAACAGCAAACAAAACTATGAATACCAGCCTCAGCATCTACACCGCGTATTTCCTCGTCAGTCTTGGGATGACGATTTGGGTAGCGCGCACGCTCCACAAAAACGGCAGGCTTTTTCTGGTCGAAGCCTTCTCCGGCAATCAGGAAATGGCCGATTCGGTGAACCACCTCCTCTTGGTTGGCTTTTACCTCATCAACCTCGGTTTTATACTTCTCTTCCTTCGCGTCGGTCCCAAGCCGGCTGACATGGTTGAGGGCGTCGAGTACATTTCGACCAAGGTCGGCATTGTCATGCTCGTCTTGGGCGGGATGCACTTTTTCAATATCTTCAACTTCTCGAAGATGCGGAAGAAAGGTCTCGCTCATCGTCCGCCACCGCTACTAAGCGCAACACCGGCGAGATGAAAATCAAGACGAGGGCGTTGACGAGTGTCGCCTCTGAGTGAGCCATGAATTGCCTGAGCTACCATGCCTTCCAGCACGCTGACGCTTGTATTTTCAGGGTGCGCCAACGGGTGAACCCTGCTATTACATGCCGATAGCCAGTCACTATGAATTCCAACGTGCTCATGAAGAGGTGCCTAATCAATATTCTCCTAACCCCGCTCACCGCTGTATTCTGTGCCGGGACGATGCACGGCGCGGACAGCCTCGGTCTGTTTGAAGGCCAAAGCGAGGTCGGTAAAGCCAGCAAGGCCGGGTCGGTCGCATTTGACCCCGCGACGCAGGCTTACGTCGTGGCAGGTGGTGGCGCCAACATGTGGGCCACCAACGATGATTTCCACTTTGTCTGGAAGCGGCTGAGCGGCGATGTCTCGTTGACGGCGGACATCGAGTGGCTGGGCGCCGGCGTTGGGGACGCTCATCGCAAAGCCTGCCTGCTCATCCGCCAGGGTCTCAGCCCGGATTCCGCTTACGTGGATGTTGCGGTGCACGGCAGCGGCCTGACTTCGCTGCAATGGCGCGAGCAAGCGGGAGGCCAGACACACGAGGTCCAGGCCAACGTGAGCGGCCCGGCGCGGGTAGGCCTGGAACGGCAGGGCGACGTGTTCTTTGTGACGCTGGCGCCGAAAGGCGGGCGCCTCGAGAACTCCGGCGCCTACACCCGGATCAAGCTGGCCGACCCGGTTTACGTGGGCCTGGCGGTTTGCGCCCACAATGACAATGCCTTGGAAAAGGCCAGGTTCTCCAAGGTAGAACTGGTCCCCAAGCAGACCCCTTCCTCAGCCAAACCGGTCCTGCACTGCACGCTGGAAACCATACCGGTTCGCGCGCGAGACCGCCGCGCGGTTTATCATACCGTTGATCATATCGAAGCGCCCAATTGGTCGCGAGACGGCCAATCCTTCATCTTCAATGCCAACGGCCACCTCTATCGCCTGCCAGTAGATGGAGGCGAACGCGCGCTGGTGGAAACCGCCTTTGCCAACCGCTGCAACAACGATCACGGCCTTTCGCCCGACGGCACGCGTCTGGCCATCAGCGACCAGTCGCACGATGGGAAGTCGTTGATCTATGTGCTGCCGGCGGCTGGCGGCACGCTGCGGCAGATCACGAGCACCGGACCCAGCTATTGGCACGGCTGGTCGCCCGACGGCTCGACCCTGGCCTACTGCGCCGAGCGCAACGGCGAGTTTGACATCTATACCATCCCCGTCGAGGGCGGCGAAGAGAAGCGCCTCACGACCGCCAAGGGTCTCGATGATGGCCCGGATTACTCTAACGACGGGAAGTTCATTTACTTCAATTCCGAGCGGACGGGCACCATGCAGATTTGGCGCATGAAGCCCGATGGGAGCCAGCAGGAGCAAGTCACGTCCGACGACTTCAACAACTGGTTTCCGCACCCCTCGCCGGACGGTAAGTGGCTGGTGTTCCTTTCATACGAAAAGGGAGTGGTGGGTCACCCGGCCAACCAAACCGTCCGGCTGCGCCTGATGCCGCTGGCGGGCGGGCGGATTGAGGAGATCGCGAAGTTCTTTGGCGGCCAGGGCACGATCAACGTCCCTTCCTGGTCGCCGGATAGTCAGAAGGTGGCATACGTGACGTACGAATTGCTGAGTCCGTAAGTCAGTTTTGCGCGGGCCCTCGAGTGGGAACAGAGTCGTTAACGAAGGTGGGACGGTGAATCGCATTGGCAACCGTCTTCAAACGGTACTGGCGATCTGGGTGGTCCTGGTCTCTTCGTAACCAAATGGATTATCGTTTCGGCCTTGGCAGGTCCGCACCTTTCGTGTCAGGCTGCGGCACTAAACAAACCGGTTGGCTGCACGGATTCAACTAGTATGAGAACATTCATGAGAGGCTCATTGTTCGCCGTTCTGGCGGTGTTGTCAGGGGCTGCGCAAGGGGCGGAGGCGCCCGTCGGTAACGAGCACGCCATGAGCAAGGGCTACGTTGCCCCCAAAGATCCGGCCGTGCAAAAGAAGCTGGAGTGGTGGCAAGACCTGAAATTCGGCCTGCTGATGCATTGGGGAACCTACAGCCAATGGGGCATTGTCGAGTCCTGGTCGATCTGCCCGGAGGACGAAGGCTGGTGCCAGCGCAGGGGACCGACCGCCACTAATTATTTTGACTATGTGACCGCGTATGAAGGCCTGCGCAAGACCTTCAACCCAGTGGCGTTCAATCCCGAGAAATGGGCGACAGCGGCCAAGGGCGCCGGCATGCGTTACGTGGTTTTCACCACCAAGCATCACGACGGCTTCTGCATGTTCGACACGGCCCAGACGGATTACCGGGTCACAGCGCCCGATTGTCCGTTCCATGTCAATCCCCGGGCGAACATCGCCAAGGAGGTGTTCTCGGCGTTCCGGAAGGAGGGCTTTGGGATCGGCGCCTACTTCTCGAAACCCGACTGGCACTCGCCTTATTACTGGTGGCCCTATTTCCCGCCGAAGGACCGCAATCCCAATTACAGTCTCTCCAAATACCCGGACCGCTGGCAGCAATTCAAGGAGTTTACGTGGAAGCAGATCGAGGAATTAATGACCGGCTATGGCAGCATGGATATCCTGTGGCTCGACGGTGGCCAAGTGAGGCCGCCGCAGCAGGACATTGACATGAACGGCCTGGCGGCGATGGCGCGCAGTCACCAACCGGGGCTGTTGGTGGTGGACCGGACCGTGACTGGGGAGAACGAAAACTACTGCACGCCGGAGAACGAAGTTCCCGGGCAGTTGCTCCCCTACCCCTGGGAGACATGCATGACGATGGCAAACTCCTGGAGCTACGTCCCGCACGACAAATACAAGAGCCCCGGCACCATCGTGCGCCACCTGTGCCGCATCGTGGCCCGCGGGGGCTGCCTGTTGCTCAACATCGGGCCCAGTCCAGAGGGAGACTTCGACCCCGAGGCTTACGACCGCCTGCAGAAGGTCGGGGAGTGGATGAAGCTGAACAGCGAGGCGATCTATGAGACCAGGCCCATAAAGCCCTATGAGCAGGGTGACTGGGTCTTCACCGCCAAACGAGATGGCACTGTATATGCCATCCTGCTCGCGAAGGACGACCAGGCAACGCTGCCGCAACAGGTAGCCATGCCGGCGGAGATCCTGGGCGGAAGGACCAAGGTGCAATTGGTCGGCTTGGGAGAACTCAAGGCAGGCGGGACCGAGGACGGCAAGACGGCGTTCACGATTCCCGATGGGGCCCAGGGGAAACTCCCGGCCGGTTACGCTTGGGTGTTCAAGCTTGAAAAGCAACCCTGACTTAATGCCTTGGGGCGTAAGTCCTGTGACACATTATGACGGGAGATGGACATCCTCGGTCGCGAAGCTTTTGGAGTGCGCGCAGTTCGCTGCCACTTTGGCGTGTTGCCGACTCGATGAGAGCGGCAGCAAGCTGCGCACACTCCAAACGCTTCGCGCCTCAAGAAGGGCCTGCGCCCTATGCGCACCGTACTTATGGTCGCGTGCACTTATTCCAATTCGCTTTCAAGATGAGTCTAACGCACCGCACTAACCATTGTAGGAGACGAGGTGACGAGTCTCTGATCAGAGTTCACAGCACGCGAAAGAAGGAGATTAGAGACTCGTCACCTCGTCTCCTACAATGGTTAGTCTCATTTTGAGAGCGAACTGGAATTGGCTGACTCTATGAAACTGCATTCGCTGGACATCGCCATCATCGGCGTCTATTTCGTGACCACGGTCTTAATCGGCCTCTGGGTCTCGCGGCGCGGCACGAAGGACCTCGACTCTTATGTCCTCGGCGGCAAATCGCTGCCGTGGTATCTGTTGGGCATCTCCGACGCCTCGGGGATGTTCGATATCAGCGGCACGATGCTCATGGTGTATTGGCTGCTGGTTTACGGGCTCAAGAGCATCTGGCTCCCCTTCTTGTGGCCGGTGTTCAACCAGATCTTCCTGATGATGTTCCTGAGCGGCTGGCTGCGGCGCTCGAACGTGCTGACCGGCGCGGAGTGGATCCAGACGAGGTTCGGCCGTGGCACCGGGGCGAACTTGGCCCACCTGAGCGTGGTGGTCTTTGCCCTGGTCCAGGTCATCGGCATGCTGGCCTATGCCTTTAAGGGCATCGGGAAATTCGCCGTGGTGATCTTGCCCTGGCGTTTTACCGGCGCCACCGAAGGCCTGCTTTCCGACGAGAACATCTACGCGATCATTCTCCTCCTGCTGACTTCCCTCTATGCTATCAAGGGCGGCATGGTCAGCGTGGTCATTACCGAGGTGATGCAGTTCAGCATCCTGACGGTGACGTCGATCATCATCGGCTGCATCGCCATCTACAAGGTCTCGCCTGAGATGGTTCAGGCCGCCGTCCCGGCCGGCTGGTTCAGTCCCTTCTTCGGCTGGAAACTCGGCCTGGACTGGACCGGCATCCTGGACAAGGCCAACGACGCTATCCGGCAGGATGGCAACGAGTTCTTCACCATTATCTTTGGCCTGATGTTCTTCAAGGGCGTGCTGGCGAGCCTGGCCGGGCCGCTCCCGAATTACGACATGCAGCGCGTGCTGGCCACCCGCAACCCGCGCGAAGCCTGCATGATGAATGGCTTCGTCAACGTGGTGCTCTACTTCCCGCGCTACATGATGATCGCCGGGCTGACGATCCTGGGCCTGGCCTTTTGCATGCCGCAGATGCGCGCCATGGACAAACCGGACTTCGAGAAACTCCTGCCGATCGTGCTGACGCAATACGTCCCCGCCGGCGTGGTCGGCCTGTTGCTTGCCGGGCTGCTGGCCGCATTCATGTCCAATTTCGCGGCCACCATCAACGCCGCACCCGCCTACCTCGTCAACGACATCTATAAGCGCTTCATCAATCCGCATTCCTCCGCGCGCACGGACGTATTCCTGAGCCGGGTGGCCTCCATGCTGGTGCTGGTGATCGGGATTCTGTTCGGACTGCTGACGCGTCGCATCACGGATGTCATGCTCTGGCTGGTGGGAGCGCTTTACGCCGGTTACCTCATGGCCAACGTGTTCAAGTGGTATTGGTGGCGGTTCAATGGCTACGGCTATTGCTGGGGCATGGTCACCGGCATGGCTGGCGCGATGGTCGTGCCGAAACTCCTCGAATACTCGGCGGGCCATTCGGTTCACCCGCTTTACACGTTCCCGATCATCCTGGTTCTCTCGCTGGTGGGCTGCCTGCTCGGCACTTGGTTAAGCGAACCCGAGGATGAAGCGATACTCAAGGAATTCTATCGCACGGTGCGGCCCTGGGGGATCTGGGGCCCGATCCGGCGGAAGGTCGAACAGGAGCACCCGGGCTTCCAGCCCAACCGCAATTGTGGGCGCGACTGGGCCAACGTGCTGGTCGGCATCCTCTGGCAGTTGTGCCTGACGGCACTGCCCGTTTACCTCGTGCTCCGAAGCTGGTCGTGGGTCGGGACGATCGTTGCGGTACTGGTCGTTACGACGGTCTTCATTAAGTTCAACTGGTATGACAAGTTGGAGAAAGCGCGGGACATCCCAGATGCGCCACAGCGCAGCCCGGTCGAGATAGCCGGTTCGGAGCGGGGATAACGGCGCGCCGCCCTGCGAACGTATGCGGGGTCGTTTTCGTCAGGCTCGCAGAGGCGGAAGTTAGCGATGTGAAGTTCTAGCCTTTATTTTTCACACTCGCCTCGAAACGCCCGCAGGCCGGAGCGCCGGTCTCCGACCCGGCAGTGGCCAAATGACTGGGAGACGCCGGGTCGGAGACCGGCGCTCCGGAACGTATGAGATCTTCGGGCTAGTGGGCGCTACTGCCAGCGGTTCTGTGTTTCGGCACGAGTATTCTATGGAAGCAAGCGCCGGGCGCGTTGCGACCTTGGGTTTGGAGCCTTTCTGAAGAGATACGCTCGAAAGGGCCGACAGGGGCAAGAGCGAGAAGAGAGCCGAAAGCGACGGTAGTTCTCATATTGGCGAGGGGTGGGGCAGGTCTCCGACCTGGCGGTTAACGGAGTCTCCGACTCCGCCTGGAGTTTGGACGTTTTTTTCCGAACTCGGGGCCCCGGTTGGCGTAGATGCTGGGGCCAGTGGAACCGATCTGCGCCCAGGGCCGCACGCTCTCGGGCGATGATTTGACGGAGTTGCGCGCGTTAATCGCGCAGCACCCCGACTAGCATCGCACGGCGCTTTCGCGTCATCTGTGCGAGCTCTGGAACTGGCGCATACCCCCGAGCGGCGGCGGCGAGTCCGACAACTGCTGGCCCAGTACCATTATCGCGGTTTCCACGGCGCGGTCGGAGAGAACGTACAATATTTGGCCACTGATGTTCGCGGGCGGGAGTTGGCGGTGATGGTCTTTGGCGCGGCGGCCTGGAAAGTCGCCGTGCGGGATCGGTTCATCAGTTGGTCGGTGGCCCAGCGCCAGCAGCGCTTGGGAGCTCTGGCCAACCAACAGCGCTTTCTGATCCTGCCCTGGGTGCGGGTGGCCCATTTGGTCTCGCACCTGCTGGCGCGAGCCACGCGCCGCTTGTCGGCGGATTGGGAAGCCCGCTATGGCCATCCGGTGTGGCTGGTCAAGACCTTCGTGAGCAGGACCGTTTTGCCGG
>Ga0073936_10008256_pt1 | contig 13284 bp, 10 predicted proteins | sample AliMusrvi5mmetaG_FD_87041 | JGI IMG/M metagenome (GOLD analysis project Ga0073936, IMG submission 87041) | Freshwater lake bacterial and archeal communities from Alinen Mustajarvi, Finland, to study Microbial Dark Matter (Phase II) - Alinen... | ecosystem: Environmental > Aquatic > Freshwater >... | reverse complement strand
TATGTCAATGGCACATAAACCAATTCCTTGGCCGCCCGGAACAAGGAATAGTCCAACGCCTTGAAGAGACCGTAGGCCAGGGCAGCGGTTCCCAACCCCGGCAGGAACACCACCAAGAGCACGGCGACCAGATGGGTGATCGGAATTCCCAAGTGAACGGTTCGAACCTTCACCTTGCGGAGCAAGAGGGGCGTAATCACAAACTGCATCACCGCCGCACCGATATTCAGAAGCGCATAAAACCCGCCCAACCAACTGGTCCGTTGATCCTTCAGCGGAAACGCCCGCTCCACGAAGAAACTGAGTTGCAAATCGACCAGGGTTGCGACAATTTGAGTTACCCCCACCAGTAGCGCCAGATAAAATAAGACCGGTTGCTGCCGTAATAAATGCACCCCCAATTGGCCTTGCCGCCCGCCGATTTCGGCCGGTTCGGGCTGGGGTTCCCCACCCCACCGATAAGCCCAGATCGTGAATAAGGCGGTCGGAATGAGGGTCAGGGCCGCAAATACCAATAAATCCTGGCTCCCCACGCGAACTGCCCATTGATGAACACACCATCCGCCCAAGATGGCGCCAAGGGAGGCGATCCCGCAAATCGGTCCATTCCAACTTCGCCCTTCTCCGCGCCGCAGGGTGCTATTGATAAAAGACCACACTTGTTCGACCAATAAAACGATATAGGCTTCCCGAACCACGTATAGGACACCCGTGGCAACTCGGCTCCCATGACGGATCGCCCACCAACAGCCGAGCAGCGCTAGGGCGGAAAGGAAACAGGTGGATAAAATCGCCTTGCGCGCCCCCCACCAGGATAAAAGCAACCCGTATCCATATAACCACAGCAAGGTTCCCACGGGGCCCAATGCCATGACGATCGGCAACTTGGACGCGCCATAGGCGTTTATGTAGAGGGATTGGGCAACACTCCGAACCAATTCATAGCCGAAGAGCAGGCAAAGGGCGGCCACGCCAATCGTTAGCGCCGCCTGCCAGGGACTATGGGATTGTGAGGTCGGATCGCGCATGGAATGAAGAAACGAAGATTACCCAACAAGAGGCGCTGGACATCCTCACATCCGTTCCGTACGGGACCAGGGTTTCGTTTCCAGCTTGATCTTCCCGTCAGGCTCCGGACGCGCTTTCACCAAAATGGCGGAATAGCGCCGCGTTTCACTGGTGGGAAGTGGAGGGGGCGGTAACTGATCGAGCAGGGGCGTCGGTTCCTCGGCCAGAGTACTCATCAGGGTGGACACGTCGGACAGGAATAATTGCCGCAGGCTCGGAATGCTATCGGTGATTTTAACATCTCCCAGATGGACCACAGATGGCTCCAGCATGAAGGTTTGTTCAACGGCCTCTTCCCAAGTCGCTACATCCGTCGAAAGTTCCGCCTGGATCACCAGGGAATTGTGGTGGGCCAGAAGATACGACAAGGTCGGCTCGACGACATAAATCACCTGCCGGTAACGGTTGTTGATCTCATTTAGCAGCGCATAACAGATCTGACTGTTGACACTCTGGCTGGTGCCATATACCAGCACCGCCCGGTACTGGCGGGTACCGATCGCCTCCGCAATCTCAAGCGCCTGCGCCGGATCTGCGCAAACTGAAGCGATATCAGGTACTTCGAAGGGAATGCGCACGATTCGCAACACCCGGCTGCCTCGTTGGGTGAAGTAGCAGACACGAAGTCGTCCGACATCCCGAACCCCCACACACAAAATTCCGGCCTGGGGAAGGTGATTGAGCTTCTTGCCGGCACTGCGCATGACCACGCCGCCCAGTGTTTCCTCGACGTCAGCAGCCGAAAAGACCTTGCTGCTCACGACCGAGCAGACGCCCTGGTGCCGGCTCAGCGGCGGCGCATTGGGCGCGATGATCAGTTCGAACATTTGTTTGTTTTTAGCCAGAATATCGAGAATCTCGGACCAGACATTCATGCGGTTATTCTCCGAATCAAAGATTGTGGTTGCATCTTTTTACCAAAGAACGTAAGAACAGTCAATTTTTGCGCGATAATTCAGCTCTAAAATTAAACAAGGATTGAGTGTTATGAGTGAATTTACCTTCCGAGAGATGATTATTCAGGGGTGGCCGATCTTGAGCATCCTGCTCCTCGCCTCGATCCTGTCGATCACCGTAATAGTGGACCGGTTTTTTACCTTCAAAAATGCCCATTTGAATGCCGAACGATTTGTCGGAAAAATCCTGAATATCATCGAAACTCAGGGAACCCCTGCCGCCCTGACATATTGCGAACAATTTCCCCATCCGATATCCATGGTGGTTCAGGCCGTTTTGCGTGAAAAGGGGAACCGCGAAGCCAGAGAGCGCACGGCACAGAATGCCTTGCAGGCGCAAATCCTGGAGTTGGAAAAAAATATTCCGATCCTCGGCACCACGGGAAGTATCGCGCCGTTTATCGGTCTGTTCGGCACGGTCAGCGGAATCATCAAGGCCTTTATCGACATGGCAACCCATGCCGGCGGCGGGGTGGAAGTGGTTGCGGCCGGTATTGCCGAAGCCTTGATCACCACCGCAGTGGGACTCTCCGTGGCCATCCCCGCGGTGGTCGGATATAATTACTGCGTCAGCCGGATTCGACGGATGTCCGGCGAGATCGATGTGGCGATATTTCGGTTGATTGAATCGTCGGGAGGTCCGAACCGATGAAAGTCAACTCCGGCGGCGACCGATACCAGGTCATGGCCGAAATCAACATGGTGCCGTTGATTGACGTGGCGTTGGTCCTGCTGATCATTTTTATGGTCATGACCCCGATCCTGGTGGCGTCCCAGATCAAACTCAACCCGCCGGGAGCGGCCACCGGCATACAGTCGTCCGACAAGACCATTGAAATCCAGATCGACAAGGGCGGGCGCATCTACCTGGAGGGGCAAATGGTTCCTCCCGATAACTTGAAGGAACGGATCAATGGAGTGACCGCGGGCCCTTCAGGGGGTCGGCAGGCTTTGCTGATCACCGCCGATAAGGATGTGCCGTTTGACAAGGTCGTATTGGTCATGGATACGGCCAGGCAACTTGGCGTCCAGAAGATGAGCATTGGGGTCAAGCGGACACAGGCTTCGTCCCCGCGGCACTAACGAATCAATAATTCAAGGAGTCCGGCTATGGCGGCAAAACGGAAAAAAATAAATTTGGGCGTGGTTGGTGCCGGTGGGCGGGGCGGAAGTTTTAAAGCGGCCTGCGACGTTCTTGAAGATGTCCGGGTTCTGGCTGTTTGCGATACCAACGAAAAAGGTCTCGCCGCCGCGGCTGAACGGCTCGGGGCATCCGAACAATACACCGATTTCGACGAGATGCTGGCTAAATCCAAGATCGATGCCGTCATTATCGGCACCCCCATGCATTTCCATGTGCCCCAAGCCATCGCCGCCCTTAAATGCAATCTGGGCGTGCTTAGCGAGGTTCCGGCCGGAATTTCGCTCGACGAATGCCAGGATTTGGTCCGGGCCTGCCGCAAGAGCAAAGGCGTTTACATGATGGCCGAAAACTACACCTACATGCGAGCCAACGCCATCGTTCGTGAAATCGCCACCCGGGGCCTGCTCGGGACTCCCTATTATGCCGAGGGAGAATATATCCACGAACTCAAGGGCCTGAACGAAATCACCCGCTGGCGCCGCACTTGGCAAACCGGCATCAATGGCATCACCTATGGCACCCACAGCCTCGGACCCATTCTTCAGTGGATGTCCGGCGATCGCGTCGTCGAGGTCTGTTGTCGCGGCAGCGGTCATCATTACAAAGATCCCCGCGGCGATTTTTATGAAAACGAAGAATCCTGTGTCATGCTCTGCAAAATGGCCCGGGGAGGACTGGTCAAAATCCGGGTCGATATGCTCTCTGATCGGCCCCATTCCATGACCAATTACCAGATTCAGGGCACCGATGGAGCCTATGAGTCCGCCCGGGCCGAAGGCGAAGCCAACCGGATCTGGCTCCGCGCGAAAAATCCCACCCCGGATCGCTGGATGAATCTGGACGAACTCGGGGATGAATTCGTCCCTGATGCCTGGAAAAAGGGACAGGAAATCGCCCAGAAAGTCGGCCATGGCGGCGGCGATTTCTTCGAGGTACTCGATTTCGTCGACGCCCTCCAAGGACAGCGTCCGCCCCCCATCGGCATCGATGCTGCCATGGACATGACCCTTCCCGGCCTCGTCAGCCAGCAATCCATCATCCGCGACGGTCAATGGATGACCGTTCCCGATTCGAGGGATTGGCGCTAACTCTTTTCGTTCCGCATAAAATTTGATTCTGTTCCCAAAACGGAATTATAAATAAGCAGGAGGTCCGTGCATGCCCACGCCCATCGCAGAAAACGAACGGTATCACGAAATCGACCTCCCCTTTTACCGGCGCGAACTGGCCTTCCTGCCGCCCCAAGTACTCGACTTCCATGCCCATACTTGGCGGGCTTCCGATTGGAAAATAAACCCCTGGGAAAACCGGACTGCCGGCGCGAATTACATGGTGACGAGTCCGGACTATCCGCTTGAAAAACTGCGGGAAGACGGACGGCGCATGTTCCCCGATCAGGTCTATAACGCGGTCTGTTTTGGCAATCCCACTCCCTCCGCTGATCTGGACCGGACCAATGCTTATACGCTCGAAGCCTCGCTCCGCCCGGGTCTCTTCCCCCTCCTGGTGGCCGGTCGGGGCACGCTGCCGGTCGACCACTTGCGTAAAAAAATCGAGCAGGAAAACTGGCTGGGGTACAAGGTATTCCTGAATTGGTACGGAGACAATTATGCCGCGGTCGACATCCCCACCATGCTCGGGCCGGAGGAAATGGAACTGGCCAACGAACATCATCTCGTAGTGCTATTGCATGTTCCCCGCAGCGGACGCTTGAATGACCCGGTGGTCAAGGAAGGCGTGCGAACCTATGCCCGCGCCTATCCCCACGCCCAAATCGTCCTCGCCCATTGCGGCCGGTGTTACCTGCCCGATGAAATGAAGGGCGCCATTGCCGGTATCGCCGACCTCCCCAATGTTTACATGGACACCTCGATGGTCATGGATCCACAGGTGTTGGAGATGGTCTTTCGGGTCATCGGCCCCCAACGCGTGCTCTTTGCCACCGATTTCCCGGTCGCCGCCATGCGCGGTCGTCGGGTTTACCTGATGGATCACTGGGTGGATGTGGTTCTGCCCGGCTATCCCCCCAGCGCCTACCGGGTCTCCTCCGACGACATCCGAGCCACCTTCATGGCTTGGGAAATCGCCCTCGCCATCCGGCGTGGGGCGGAAATGGCCGGGCTTTCCGAAACTGAATTGAAAGCGGTGTTTTTTCAAAACGGCATGACCGTCCTGAACCGGGTCCGTAAGGGTCATCCCGTCAAGGCCCTGCAAGCCGGTTGGAAAACCGCGCCGAAATTCGAATAATCAGGAAAGCTAACAAACTTGCTTTCATCCCGACTTCCCCCACCGTCATCCCGAGCGTAGTCGAGGGATCCCATATCTGTGCGCCGAGACAGATCCCTCGACTGCGCTCGGGATGACGGCGAGAAGATACGCGGCGACAGAAAGGAAACGTGCACCCCTTGAAGAAAAAAACGCGTGTAGCGATCTTCTGCATCCTCATCATAGTCGGGATCGTTGGCTTGTTTTTCTATGTCAGCAGTGACATCCCGCCCCCCGACGTCTCCGATCTCGCTCTCGAACGCTCCGTCATCCCTCCCGAAAAGAACGCCTACACCTATTTCAATGCGGCAACGAAATCTTTTTATTGGCCGACAAACCGAACCTTGGTTTCTGATTATCTCAAGGGCTTGCCAGTTGACGACGCCGTTATCCAAGACCTCATCAGCCGGAATGCGGAAACTTTTCGACTCATCAATGAAGGAATTCGGTGCGATATTTATCAAGGGCCGGAGATTTCATCCTACGACATGGATCCCTGCTTTCCCCAATCGATGAATATTCCCAAAATATTGTCGATTAAAGCCCGGCATGACCGCCTTGCTGGGAATTACACAGAAGCAACCGACACCTGCATTACTCTTCTGCGGTTAGGCCAAATGCTTCAGAAAGATTCTGACACTTTCGTTAATTACTTTGTTGGGAAGGGCATACTGAATCTCGGTCTTACACAAATCCAAGATCTAGTAAGGGAAAAATCCTATCCTCTCGAGAACCTGTCAAAACTGGCGGATGCACTCGCCTCCCTCGGTCCCTTTGATAGCGGCGCGATTCGCGCAATCAAAGGAGAGAATAAGCTTACTGCCCTTTTTTTTGAACAGATTCAACAGCGCAAGTTTTGGTGGAAATGGACTCATTTTTTCGACTACCAGTTTCAACTGAACCGGACAACATTGATTTACGCAAATCTCAGTCGGGATGCCATCAATAATGCACCTCGCTGCTATGCCGACATGAAACCTTCCGAAACAGGACTGGGAGGGGGTTTCAAAAGCAACTTCAGGCTTTTGACTCATCCCAACGGCATTGGAAAAATTCTTGCTGAATTGTGGAGGCCAACCCTTGCTATCCTTCTTTACGAAAAATGTAAACTGGAGTGCAATGTTTCTGCCACACGCCTTTTGGTCGCCCTCAACGCCTATCAAAAGATGGAAGGTCAACTCCCCGACAATTTACAGGAGCTTGTGCCGGTTTATCTGCCGGCCGTGCCAAAGGATCCTTTCGATGGCAAGCCGTTTCGATTCTCGCCCGCCCTTCGCATCGTTTATTCCGTCGGAAAAGACTTGAAGGATTCGGGAGGCTCTTCCCTGGTGCCTCCGGACAAGCTCGCGGGATATTCCTCACCAGACCGCTGGGATACCGAGGATGCCGTGTTTCAGATCAACCCGGGCTCCAGGAATTAATATGAAAACGGCCGGGGAATCGTTGATAGAACGCGGTTACATCTGATCTCACATTATTCTCAGTGTAGCAGCGCTCTATGAGCGCTTCCCTGCTGGCACTAAAAGCCTACAGTCTAAACCCCTACCGCCTTCTCCCCTTCCCCTGCTCCTCTACTTAATCTTGCAGTGATACACTGTCTCGGTCAACTTGATATACTCCTCGGCCTCGGAGCGCGACCCGCACCACATGCAATAGAGGCATCCTTCGGGCTTCAACACCCGCATCAGCTTTTCGGCTTCCGCCAGATTCGCCGGATTAAGCCACAAGCCTTTGCCCAAGCCCTGGATTTGAGTCAATAATTCCGGCCATTCACAGGACGGAGGTTTACCGGCGCCCGGCACCCATTGAATGGCTTCCAGGTGGGGACTCGCACAAATCGAGGGCACATGCGGAATCGCCCCCGCCCCGTCCAGATGGTAGATCGCCCGCTCAACGGACGCCGCTTCCAGCTCGACATATTCCTTGAAGAATTCATCGAACATCGCCGGTCCGACCATGCAACAGAAATCGTTCTGGATGACCGCATAGCGGCCCCGTCCCACCACCGGAATCCAACTGGTGTTGAACCCGCCGGACAGGGGATGCAGGATATCGAAATGCGCCTGGGCCACCTGTAGAAAAACCTCGTGGCACTCCTTCAGACGTTTATGGATTTCAGCCGGCTGATCGATCAGGTCCATCAGGAGCCGCTCGGGACCCCGCAGGGCCGCCAAACCATCGGCATTCGAATGCAGATCCCCCGAGCCGACCAACCATTTGCCCTTGCCCCGTTCCGCGCACAATTTTAAATATTGCTCCATCGCCTGCCACAGAGCACTTTCCCGATGAAACCGTAACGGCGGTTCTTTCGACCAATCATCCACCCGGAAATGCGCCCAACTGGTCCCCTCGGCAAATTCCAATTGGCTCCCCATGAAACCCGCCAAAACGTCCGGGCCGAGATTGCACATTCCATAGGCCGGGAATCCCTCGCACAGAAAACCGGTCGCTTCCAAATTCCGCTCAAAAGAATCGATCTGGCGTTCAAAACCAAACCATCGCTCGTAAAGGGATTTCGGGGGAGGCGGAACGTTCTTCGCTTTGCCGTCCGGAAACATCAGATAAAGTGCGGGACGGTCATGGTTCTGCCGATCCATCGTCAGTTCGTAGCGATCAACTATTTTTTCTAAATCCAAGTCGCGTAAAAACATAGGACCTCCTGGTTGGCGAAAAGGCCTTATATTTATCGTATTCGGGCCGAACATACACGATAAATTCGCACCATATTTTATCACTATTGAGTGTCAGGCCTATATTTTGCCTGTTGACCCATTTCCGGGGTTAGGCTAATTTTTCAAGGTTCTCCGCGCCCTACTATCGCCGCGCCAAGCCTTTATTCCAAAAGGGATCCTTTGGATGGAAAACATTGATTTTATTCGCGATTTGGCCATGATTCTCGCCGCGGCGGCGGGCATGGCTGTGCTCTTTTATCGCCTGAACCAACCGCCGGTGCTGGGATATTTACTGGCTGGATTGATCGTCGGCCCGCATACCCCCTCCTTTGCGTCAGTCTCAAATCCCACCACTCTTCGAATCTTCGCCGATCTGGGCATCATTCTATTGATGTTTACCCTCGGTCTGGAATTCAATTTCAGCAAATTGCGACGGGTCGGTGCCAGCGCCCTCTTTACGGGGTGTTTCGATGTTGCCATTCTGCTTTGGCTCGGTTACTCCTTCGGCCGACTCCTCGGCTGGAACGCCATCCAAAGCCTTTTTCTGGGCGCGATTATCTGTGATTCGTCCACCACGATCCTGGCCAAAATCCTCAAGGATCTGGGTTGGGGAAAACGCAAATTCGCCGACTTGGTCATTGGCATCACGCTCGTCGAGGACCTCCTCGCTATTGTCCTGATCGCCGCCCTCACCGGTTTGGGGGCCGCTGGTAGCCTCCCGACAGGTGGCCTGTTAATCCGCTTCGGAGGGCTCGTGGTTTTCATGGTCTCCCTCCTGGTTGTCGGCTGGTTGATTCTCCCCGGATTCCTCGGGTGGATCGACCGCTTCAAAAGTGACGAACTGCTTGTGGTCACGCTCATGGGACTCTGTTTCGGCATCGCGGTCATCGCCGTCAAACTCCAATACAGCCTCGCGTTAGGCGCCTTTATCCTCGGCTTCGTGATCTCGGAGGCCCGATCTGATCACCGGATCGAGGAACTGATGATGCCTTTACGGCACCTCTTCAGCGCCATTTTTTTTGTCTCGATCGGCATGATGGTTGACCCTGAGGTGTTGATCGCTCATGCCGGCTTGATCCTGCCCATCACAGCGCTGGTAATTTTCGGAAAATTGGCCGCAAATACCACCGGGTGTCTGCTCTCCGGCGAGTCACCCGGAACCGCTCTGCGCACCGGACTCGCCATGACTCAAATCGGCGAGTTCGCCTATCTCATTGCCGCTCTCGGTTTGACGCTGGGCCTGACTCAAAACTACATTTTCCAAGTCGCGATCGGCGTCTCCGCCCTAACCACCCTCATCAATGTCCAACTAATGCGCCATTGCGATCCGATCGTCGCCTGGGTTGGCGCGCATACCAACCCGCGCTGGCAGGGAGCCTTCGCCATGTATGGCCGTTGGATTGATGCTTTTTCTCAATCTTATTTCAATAACCCAATTCGAAAAACTTTTCGTCGCTCAATGGTGATCATCGCCATTAACACCGCTTTGATTGCGGGTATTTTCTTCGCCTTCAGCCGGGTCGCCTGGCGTTGGCCCATCTCCTGGCCCACCCTCCCCGCATGGTTGGGCGGCGCGAATGCACTCCTCTGGCTGGCGGCCAGTCTGCTCGCATCCCCCCTTTACCTGGCCAATATCCGCAAAATTCAGGCGCTCGGAATGCTGCTCTCTGAATTGTGCGTGCCCGCGCCGCTCCGGGCCGGATGGGCACGCAGCGTCCGCGCCTTGATCGCCAATACGGTGCTCCTGCTGGGCATCGTCGGCCTGGGGCTGATCACCCTATTCCTCAGCACCACTTTTTTGCCATCCCCCGCCGTCCTGATGGTCATCATCATTGCGGTCCTGATCATCATGTGGGCCCGTTGGCGAACTCTCTCGCGAATCTATAGCCTGGCGCAATCCACCGTTATCCGACGCATGAGTTCGACAGGCCCGGAACCGCTTGCCCCCTCCACCGTTCAAACCACCAACCTTCACCATATTCATATGGAATCGGTTGCCGTTGCCCCCACCTCCCCCGTCGCCTTCCATCGTCTGGCCGACATCGGCCTCCGCACCCGCACCGGTGCCAGTGCCGTCAGCATTGAACGAGCCGGAATCGCAATCCTCAGTCCCGGGCCAGACGAAATCCTGCGCCCCGACGACCAGGTATTTCTGGTCGGCCGCCCAGATCAGATTGCAGCCGCCAAAAATCTGCTGGAATCGGCATAAAGTGGCCGGAACAGGGCCCAACCCAGCATCAATCGTATGGAGGTTCAACCCCCATCGAACAACTTCAACCTACCGGTTCCCCCGCCCTATCCAGGCCTGAATTCCGGCCAGAAGGCCCAGCGGAAGAGCGGCGCCTAGAACTAATAATTGAAATCGGGAAACCACACCTGCGCCGGGAGTCTGTGCAGCCAGGTTGGCATAAATCAGCACCAAGGCGGTCCAGATCAGTCCGAAATTCCAAAATCGATCCATCGCATGCGTTCGTTGCAGTCCCGGGATCCTCCGACGGCTCAGCGGCCAAAATAAGCGCGAGCCTAAAAAACCAAGCTGGTCGGTCAGAATATGGGAGGCGTAGGCCAGTGCCAAAAGGATACCGGCGCCCACCGACCGGAATGCCATTCCTCCCAGAACGCCGACTGCCGCCGCCGTCAACAGGCTGTGCGACGCGCCCCGATGCCACGGCAAAAACTCGATCGTAATCCGGCCGTCACGCCCTGGAACCAGAGCCACAATCGGCCCATCAAAAATATCCACGGTGATATCCGCCACATATTCGAGGCGAATGGGGAAATCGAGAGCCTTTGTGACCGGTGCTCTCTCAACCGTCGCCGAATTCTCGACCGGCAATTGACCGGTGGTCACCACCGGCCCCAGGGTTACCGTCACCCGGTGTCGCGGGGGATCAAATCGCACCCGATATTGACGCCACCGGTCACCGCTTACCGGCATCGTATCCAGTTTCACCCACACGGTCCGTTGTCCTGCGCCCGCCCGACGCACCGCCTCAACCAGTCCGGCGGCGATAGAATGGAGATCGGGGGCCAGGGGATCCGGCGCCAATTCAATCTCGGCGCGGGCCCAAAAACGAAGGCCCCTGAAATCGATGGTGTCGGGAAGAAGCCCGATAATCCCGCTCAATACCAGCAATGTCCCGTCCCCATTCAATCCAGCTTGAACTGCAAAAGGAAAACAAGAAGCCGTCGCCACGGCACCAATAAAATGGGTTAGGCCTTTCATGGTGATCGCATAAGGTTATTTAGACTGTAGGTGCGTAGGCTGTAGGTTTGCCAAAAGAGGCTATTAGACTGTAGGGGCGTAGGCTGTAGGTTACAGCAGCGAACCCCTTCAGTCTGTTCCCCATCGAGTTCTCCGTGCCCTTCGCTTAACAGTCTAAACCACTACAGACTAGGCCCCTTTCCCCTCAGTGTTTCCGTAACGCTCGTATCAAAGCTCCCAAGACCTTTTCGGCCTCTTGAATTTTCGAATCAAGAAGTGCAAAGCCATGCACAATAAAGCCTAAGCGGTTTGATAGAGTGCACTGGTAGTGCAGTTCTCGCAAAGAGCCAAATGCAATTTCAAGAAAACGAAGGTATTCAACTTGACTCTCACGGGCACACCCTTCAACGATGTTGGAGGGGACCGAAATCGCCGCTCGCCTCATTTGGGAAGTAATCCCATATATCTCCTCTTTGGGAAATAACCTGGTCACTTGATAGATCAATAGAGCCATCTCGTCCGCCAATTCAAAAGCCCTGAGTTTCGTGTGATCTCGCATCATTCCTCCTTCGGAAAACCTTCCGCCCCTCCCCTATGACTCCCAATCTAAACCCTTTCTGCCATGCCCCTTCGTCTCCCCCATCCTCTTCCCTACAGTCTACCCCCCTACAGCCTAGGCCCCTTCTTCTCGCCCTTCTCCTCACACCTTCAACAATCCCAGCCAGTCCGCCACCTTCGCGCCACAGCCTGCCAGGTTGCAGGCTAGGGGTAGAAGAATAATCCCCAGGGCATTCATCCGTCGCGCACCGAACAGCAAGGGCAGGAGTCCGATTGCCGTTGCCACACCCATGATTCCCAGACCCCAGAGCCCCGTTTGCACGCCTACCACGAGGAGCAACAATCCAATCGCGAGGCCGCTGGTTAAGCGATAGCCCAGTCGCCGCAGAAGTCGCAAATTACCCCGAATCAGGGGCCCGCCCATAACATACCCAATCCCCACCGCCGCCAGGGCACCCGCCAGTAATACCGCGAAATCGACCGGCGTGCCCGATCCATACCCCAAACTCTTAAACAGGGCCGCGCCTCCCCCCCGAGCCCGTTCGAAACCGGGGGTCCACAAAAGCAAAAATCCGCCGCCATAATAAACTGCTTTGGAAGCGCCCTGTGACAGCAAGAAGGAGCGATCCTCGCGAATGCCAACCGCATGCCCCGCCAAAAGGCCGCCCATCCCTCCCGTTACACCCGGGAAATAGGCGGCAAAGCATCCGCCCAAACAACCGGCACCCACCCCCAGAATGCTCACCGTCGAATCGGACCGGGCTCCTTCACGCAGCCGCTGGGCCGGCAGCCGTACGGAACTGAACCCGGTCATCAATAAGCCGGGCATGGCGAACAATCCCACAAAAGCCGGCGCCAAGAAAGAACCCTGGCCCCGCGAGCCGGATCCAAAATCATACATCACAATAAATCCGAGTAAGCCCGACAGTACAAAGGTCAACAAACCCGCCGACAGGCCCATCCACCCTTCGGCGAGTTTCCGCCAACCACCAGGCCCCCGCCCCATCACCCGGGGCCATTCGGCAACGAGCATGAAGGCGATAATACTCCATAAAATCCAGGCGTAATGCGCGCGCAAGACCCGGTGCAGGGCCGGCAACGCCCATATGCCGGTCGCACCGAGAACCAGGATACAGAACATGAATCCGAGAGCCCCTCCCACCAGGGTCAGTTCGATCGCCTCACGGGCCCGACCCCGCAGGGCCAATGATTGGCCGGGTAATACCGTGAACAGGGCACTCTCGTCCGGCGCCGCCAGGAGGATCGAAGGAATTGAATTCAGCAGACTCCAGGTGACGATCATCGTTAAAAAAAATAAGCCCATCACCGGGGCAGGAAGAGTGGCAAGAACCGGAAAAAGCGAAATACATCCGACTAACGCACCCAAGACATTATAAATGTGCAAACCGGGGAGAC
>Ga0073936_10008248_pt1 | contig 13301 bp, 9 predicted proteins | sample AliMusrvi5mmetaG_FD_87041 | JGI IMG/M metagenome (GOLD analysis project Ga0073936, IMG submission 87041) | Freshwater lake bacterial and archeal communities from Alinen Mustajarvi, Finland, to study Microbial Dark Matter (Phase II) - Alinen... | ecosystem: Environmental > Aquatic > Freshwater >... | reverse complement strand
GCTTGTGCGGCCTGTGCGGCATAGGTTTGTTCTTGGCCGGTGATGCGCACCTCAAAGTAGGTGGCCATGGCGTGATGATTGAATTGGTGAATGTCAGGCATACGATCTCACTTGGACGCGGGCAGCCACAGAACGATCAGCACACCGGGCCTGAGTTCGAAAAACTCCGGACGAAGATTCTGCAATCGATTGCTGTATTGGTCCGCGGCCTCGGTAGAGGTAATGTAAGAATCCGCAGCTCCCACCTGTTGTCCGGGCTGCCAGAATCCGACTTGGGAAAAGCGCCTCAGATACCACGGCAGTGGCCAGGGATCGGCGGCAATAACGGCGATGCGCGGCGATGCGAGCGCGTTCTGGCGCGCAACTTCTGTCACCTCACCGGGCAAGTCGAGCAAACCCTCCGACGTTTGGGCATAGGCATACGGATTGCTTTCGTCGGCCGGGTGGGTAAAGACGCGTTGTCTGGTGTCGTGGGCGATGGAAACCGCAACCCAGGCCGCCAAACAGATGCAAAAGACCGGCATGGCCATGCGTAGAGCGGGGTACTTTGCCGGCATGCGCCAAAGTGCCTTGATCGCCAGTCCGGCGAAGAGCGCGGTGGGCAGCCAGGCACTCAGCGCAAGCCACGGCGTCTTGTAGGGAATCAGGCTGTAGATGACGCCAAGGAAGAGTGCATAGTACGCGAGAAACCCAAACGCCGAAGGATCGCGCTTTCTTACGGTCAGCAAGAAGCCAAAGCAGGCCAAGGCGCAGATCGTGCCGCCCGACCAGCCACTGGTGAGAAGCTGGGCAAAATACCAGAAGGGCTTTTGATGGCCTTCACCGGCGGCCCGCGCAAAGTAATTGGGGACCGCATATAACAATGAAGGTAGCGCCTTCCAATTGCTGCCAAACCAGGTAAAGAGCGCCACACTGATCAAAACGAAAACGGCAAATGATGGCACGACCGCTTTGGGACTCCACAAATCGCGAAGGCTCCTTCTTCTCAGGTTCCAGATCCGGAAAACCAGGGCGGCGACAACCAGTGCGAAGAACTGGATAATCGAAGTCTCTTTGGAAGTAAGAATCAACGCCGCGCATACGGCGGCCAGCAGGGCGTGCAACGCGGAGGGTTTCTTGCACGTGTGCGCCGCGGCCAGGATGAAGCCGAATGTGGCGGCGGCAAAAAGAGATTCATGAATGAAATACCGGTCGTAATAGACGGGCAGAGGCGCGAAGGCAAACAGCAGCGCAGCAATCAGGCAGGGCGCAAAGCCAAAGAATTCAACGGCCGCGCCAAAGAGCAGAATGGTGATAGTCCCGGCCAGGACCGTTGTCAGGCGCAACTCTGGCTCCGTCAGGCTGGAAAACGATTTTGCTCCCTGCACTCTGGCCAGCGGGAAGGCAAGCGCAGCAAGCGTAGGACCGTGGCGATCCTGCGGATCGTAGACGTAGGATTCACCGGCCAGCATCTGTCCTACGATGTATGCGTTGACTGCCTCATCGGTGTGCATGGGCCGTGCACCCAGTTGCGGCAGGCGAAGGAGCAGGCCGAGAAGCGCGACAAGAACAAAGGCGGCCCAGCGTACCCAGCGCGAAGAAACGCGCCATCCGCCCCGCTGTTGGAGTGCAACCTGGGACGGATCGGCAAGCGGATCGGTGTTTATCGGACTGAAACCCCGAACTGCGGCGTTCTCTGAGATAGCGTGTCCTTTTGGGCAGTGGGGGCAGACTCAGGCGGCCGGCTTGCCCCACACTTCGACTTCAATATAGTCGTTCAATTTGTTGGCCGTATTGCCATTGCTGTAGAGGCGGACATAGCGCCCCTTTGCGCCTTTGGCGTCGATTAACTTGCCCTCGTATGTTTCAATGTAATTCAGATCTTTTCCCATGCCAAGGCCAAGCTCATTGTGGAAGTCGTTGTTGAAGATGGTGGCCACGCCTGAGCGGAACGTGGGATCGTCGGAGACCTGCACCACAACATCGCGGTACACGCGCGCCTGCGAATGGAAGTGCCAGACTAGCACCGCGTAGATGTTCGCGCTTCGTGCCAGGTCGATCTGCGCCCACTGTTTGCCGGGCCCAAGTTCGACCCACGAACCTTCGCTGCCGTCTTTGTCTCCGTCGGTCATCATGTCCAGCGTTCCGACGATCGGACTGTTGTCGCTGGCGGTGACCTTCTTGTCTTTGGCCAGATTCTTGGTGCCCGCGGGCACCAGAAAATCGGGGCGCTTGCCTTTGGCCGGATGCTCAAGATTGGACACATTGAGGGGCACAGGCGTCCCAACAAAGAGGGGCCGCGGCAATTGCGTCTTCAAAGGAACTTTGTCCTGTCCCTGCGCTGCGTTTACAACCAACAGTACCGTCAGAACGGCGAGTGTCTTGGCGAAAATTCTTGTCATTGCCTCAGGCCTTCACTTCTTCGGCCGTGATGGCAATCCGCGTCTCTGCGGCAACGGCCTCGTTTGCTTTGTGGATAGTATATTCGCTGCTGAACGCTTCATCGCCGGGACAATTCAATTTTGCTGTGCCGCGGATGGCGTTGAAAAAGTTCTCCAGGTGCGGCTGATGCGGCGGCTTGTTGAAAAATACCGGAATCTCATACTCCGCCAACTGCGCGGTTTCGCGCACGTCCACTTTTGCAGCGTCCGCCGCGGAGGCAGCCCTGGCGCGGACATAGCCCTTCCCGGCGAGATCGTCCCATGAAACCGCAGTGGCACGCGCCTCGCGGTAAATGGCGCAAAGCGACGGATCTTCCGACATCTTTATGGTGCCGTCGCCACCCATGAATGTCTCAAAGTAGCCGCCGCCCGAACTGGTGGTTGTCTGCACCTGGTAGAATGCGCGCGCAACGCCCTGGGCCAGCGGGTACTCGTAAATAACCATCGCGTTGTCGGGCCAGTCGTGGTTTTTGTAATAGTCTAGCCCGCCGCTGGCGATCACCGACTTCGGCGTTACGCCCAGCCACCAGTTGAAAATATCTATCTGGTGCGAACCGAGATCGGACAACGGCCCGCCGCCGAGTCCCTTGAACCAGCGCCAATTGCGGAACTGATGCATGTCCCTATAGCCGTATTTGGCCAGCATGCCTGCGGGCATCTCGTATTTCTTCGGCCAGCCGAAATCTTCTTTCACCGCCCGGTTCCACTGCGCCTGCGCCGCCGTAATCCGTCCGCAGAATTGCGCCTCGTGCAACAGGCGGTTCAGGGTGAAAAGGTAGCGCGGGTTGCTACGCCGCTGATGGCCGATCTGCAACAGCTTTCCGGTCTCGCGCATGGCATGGACCATGGAGCGCGCGCCGTCGATGGTGTTGCTCATCGACTTCTCGCAATACACGTGCAGGCCGGCCTTGAGGCAGGTGTTGGTCATGGGCGCGTGGCAGAAGTCCGGCGTGGCAATCACCACCGCCTGCAGGTCTTTCTCCTTGGCCAGCAAGTCTTCGTAATTTTCGTAGACACGGACCTCATTGCCTAGCTTCTGCAGGTATCTTGCGCCTTCGTTGCGGTGATATTCCCAGATATCGCAAAGCGCCACAAGCCTGACGCCTTCGATATTCAGAAGGGACTCAAGCAATACCTTGCCTTCTTCGCCATAACCGACGAGGGCGAAATTGATCGTGTTGAGTGAACTTTTCGTGGCTGCCGGCTTTTTCCCGGAGTCGGACTTGCACGCCTCGAGCAGCAAACCAGCTCCGGCGACAGCGGTTGTGGCGATGAACTCACGACGGTTGAGAAGAGGATCTACCATTTTTTCAAGACCACGAATCGGTTGTGTTCAGCCAGCAGAAATGCCGCCGCTACCAAGCCAATATGAATGCCAAGGTATGCCACGCCGGCATCCTGATCGATGAGAACCAGGCCGACGGTGAGCGCGATAAAGAGCAATCCCTGGGCGGCCAGCGAGAGGCGAGTGCCGAGGCCTATTAGAAGCATAGTGCCGGTCAAGATGAATGCTGGGCCAAGCATTTTGTCGAAAACCACCAGCACAAATTTCGGAAACAGCGGCTCGTGGTAGAACTTGTCACCGAGTGCCGCTGGGATGCCCGCGTAATTTGCCAGCGCGTAGGACTTGACGTTTATGTTGACCATCACGCCGCTCGCGTCCGGCTGGCCGGTCGCTGGATCGATAAGCGGAACGGCCACGGCTCGATAGGCGCTGAATTTCTCAATGCCCACAAACAGGGCGCGCACGCCGAGCCAAAAGCGCAAGCTTAGAAAGGCGAAGGTGAAATCCCAACGGAATCTTGGGCGGTGGTCCTGCATTCGTTCAGTCAATTCGGTCATGTCTCCCCGGTCGATGCCAAGGTTGAAGTGGAAAGTTGATAGAAATCAATTGCGCGAGCCGTCGCAGGATAGTTTAGCTCATCTTCCAGGGCGCGCGGTATTCGCGTGTCGTCAGCTTGCTGGCTGCATCATCGCCGATGATCTTCTCCTGTTTTGCGTCCCACCGGATCTTTCTTCCGGTAAGCATGGAGATCAGGCAAAGGTGCCCGGGAACGGCCGAATTATGCCCAACTTCAACAGGCGTAACGGTCGCCTGGCGCGTCTTGATGGAATCCAGAAAGTTTTGGGAATGATTGGAAGAGGTGTAAAGCTTCACCTTGCGCAGTTCTCTGGGTAGATATTTCCCCTGCTTCCAGGCGGGATTCGAGGCGTCCATTGCGCCGCGATCCACCCACACCCAGCCTTCGGTTCCGATCCACTTCACGCCGCTCTTGATATCCGGGTAGCCGCCGGCGATGGTCATTGTCACGCCCTGCGGATACTTCAATTCAAACCGGTATTTCGGCGCAGTGTTCCAAACCGCATTGGCGGGCGGCAGTTCGCCGCTGCCTTCCACCTCAGACGGTCCCGTATGATCGAAATCCAGACCCCAGTGCGCGATGTCGCAATGATGGCCTATCCAGTCCAAAAGCTCTCCGCCGCCGGTGCTGTAATTCCAGCGCCACGATTTATGCGAGCGCGCCTTGATATATGGCTCCATCTTCGATGGGCCAATCCACGTGTTGTAATCCAACTCCGGCGGAGGATCGGTGACCAGCAGGTCCCACGCCTTGGTGCCGGGCACAACCTGCTCCAGGCTCGCGACATTCACTCCCTGTGCAGCCAGCTTCGCCAGCGCGCCCTTTTGTACGTCGTCGAAATCCGAGTTGCCGCCGGGCAGGCCGACTTCTACATGGGTCACTGCCCCGATAAGTCCGTTGCGGACGATCTCAGCGGCCTTGTGAAAGGTCGGCACGGAGCGCTGCCATGAGCCCATCTGCCAGATCACGCTTTTCTCCTGCACCGCGCGGACAATGGATTGCTGTTCGGCGATGGTGTGCGCGAGGGGTTTTTCGGCGTAGATGTCCTTCTTGCGGCGGGCGGCCTCAGTGGCCACAATCTCATGCCAATGATCGGGCACGGCGATCATCACAGCATCGATGTCCTCACGCGCAAGTAGCTCGCGATAGTCATGATAGCCCTTGCAATCCTCGTTCCCATAGGCGTCGTTGATCATCTTGACCGCGGCCCGCAAGTGATTGGCATCGATATCGCAAGCCGCGACAACCTGGCAGTCTTCCAATGCAAGAAAGGACTGTGTATTGCCTGTCCCCTGCCAGCCCATGCCGATGACGCCAATGTTGATGCGGTTGTTGGCTGAAGAGCCCGAGCTCTGCGCAGCAAAGGCGGGGAGAACTGCGGGAAGGATCGCGGCCGATCCGGCAACCTTTAGAAAGTGACGGCGATTAATAAGACGGAGTCGAAGGGTATCTTGAGAGCCAGATCGTTGGGACATGATTGACCTAATTATCACCCTCCTCCCGCGTGCTTGCAACCGCGCATCGCGCCACAAACCTGTCAGATCGGGAGAATCGCTCGATTCGTGATATTAAGGGAAATCCCCAATGGATTTTGGACTGAGACGGGGGACTTTCCTTATCCCTTGATCGTCTTCGTCGCCTTGTCCCATCTCGCGGCGCATTGATGGAAATACGAGTAATTAGCCAGGTGGCAACCGATGGCAGCATTGTTGCCGAAAACCTCGTCTTCAACTACGTGCTTCCGAGTGACTACCGCACTAAAGAAATTGGCGATGTGGGCTGCAGTATCGTCATACCCTTGCGGAAGCGTAAAAGTCTCAGCATCACCGGGCGCCGGGAGCGTCTCTGGATGCGCCGCTTTCCACTCCTCCATCCCCTGATCGCGCTGAACGGCCGTCATTCCTCCCCAACCATAGGGTTCGAACCTGGGCCGCACATCCTGCGCAGTGAACGTGACCGTCGTACCCGTCAATACCATTGTCCCCGTAGAACCATAGAACTTTATTCTTTCATTGCCATCATTGTTGGCCTGGTTGCAATGCAAATGCACCTGCATGCCTCCGCGCTCTGAGGAAAAGGCAAAGAGAGTCTCCAGCAAGTCGGGAAACTCGCGGCCGTCTTTGTAGTGGTAATCCCCACCCAACGAATATGCTCGGCTGGTTGGCGCGTTCATCCCGGTAATCACCTGTATGCCGCTCAGCAAATGCACAAACAAATCCCCACCCAATCCTGAACCGTAGTCCCTAAACCAGCGCCAACGGAAGAAGCGTTTAGGATCGAAAGGTCGATCCACCGAATCCACCAGAAACGCTTTCCAATCGACCGTCGCCGGGCTTGCGTCATGCGGAATCGGATAAAGCCATGCGCCTCCGGGGGTATTCCGATTCCACTGTGCGTCGATTTCGTGAACTTCGCCCAGCCGCCCGGAAGCGAAAATCTCTCTCGCCTTGGCGTAGAGAATGGAACTTACCCGCTGGCTTCCGGCCTGAAATATGCGCTTATTCGCCGCGACCGCTTCCAACATCTCGAATCCGTCTGATACGGTGTGCGACATCGGCTTTTCGCAGTAAACGTCTTTGCCAGCTGCAACTGCGTCGAGCGTTACTCGGCGGTGATGGTGGTCCGATGTAGCTATCAGAACAGCATCTACGTCCTTGCGATCAAGTAGGACCCGGTAATCGCTGGTGGTGGGGAAGTCTGCGCCATACGCCTCTTTGGCAGCCAGGTGCCGCGCAGCGTATAGGTCTGCTGAGCCCACGCAGACCCCCGTAGATAGCTTGCGCGCGGATCGCAGCAGATCGCAGCCGCGAATTCCTGTGCCTACAATCGCAAAGCGAATCTTGTGACCGTCAGCGGCTACCTGCGCTGCCAGAAGCGGTGAAGTAACCAGCGTGGATGTCACCGCTGCTCCCGTACCAAGTCGCACAAAATCTCGTCTCGTCATCGAAGTGGTCTTCATAGCCTCTCCCCGTGCGAGTACCATTCTCGCTTTCTTCACCAGGCAGTGTCGAACCGACCGAAGGTCTGATTGCCGGGTAGAGGCTCTGAATCAACCCATTGACGTTCCCGCACCGCATCCGCTGACAATCGCCTGGGTACTTGTCTGTTGCATACGACTCTGGTTGCTGATGCGGTCATCTACTCCATCGAGAGGCGCCACGGGCGCCTGACTCCCATCAAAACTCAAGCCGTGCCGCTAACTGGAAAGCGCGCGGACCTCCAGAGCCAAAGAACCCGCCCGCCACGCTCACCGGGCTGAAGAAGTTGGCTTGGACCAGTTTGCCTGTTGGGTCGGGCCCGATGGAGATGTTTCTTCCCGAGAAATTGGCCGTGTTGGTTCCCCTGATATTTGTCTGATTGGCAACGTTGAAGACCTCCCCGATCAGGTTCAACGAAACCCTTTCGCCGAATGCGAATTTTTTGCGTACCCTCAAATCGAGTGAACTGAACGGGCTTGAAAAGCTCATGTGGGACGGGACCTTTGCGATAGAGCCTCCGGCCTGGCAAGGATAGGCGCCGGGGCAGGCGGGCAGCGAATTCCACTGGTCGATGACCGCGTTAAGTTGATCGCTGTTCCTGATCTCGCGCCCGATGGCATTGCGGGACAGCAACGGCAACCTGGCGCCGCTTGCGCCGTTGATCGCTGTGCTGGGAATGTAAGTGTCAGCCGGCACGCCGGAGCCGAATGTGTAAATGGGCGCTAGAGAAAAGCCGTGGGGAAGCTGTGCATCTCCGTAGACGGTTAACCGATGGCGCTCATCGGTGAGGGCATAGCCCTTCTCTTTGCGCAGGCCCGACATGCCTTCGGCGAGGTTTACCTGCTCGTCCGCATTGCCATTGGTAAGTTGATCGTCGTCAGAGTAATCAAGAGTCTTAGACAGGGTATAGCTCAGGTTGTACTGGTAGGCGACCTTGCCGATCCTCGATTGACGGTGGGCCACGCTGACCAGAAGCCCGTCATACCACGACTTGGCGCCGGATTGGATCAGGGTGATGTTGTCTGAAATGCCTGTGACAGGATCGGTGATTGTGCATGGCACATTGTCACCGGGGCAACTGATGTCGGGCGAAGTGGAACTGGCGGTTCTCAGCAGACTGCCGATCAGTTGCCGCTGACCAAAGACATGCAGACCGTCAACGCTCAGCAGCCAATGCCCTGCGAATTCCTGCTGTACTCCGAGAGACACCTGCTGAAAGAGCGGATGATGCGAGTCAGGTCCCATGGCGATAATACCCACGCCGCCGGTTTGATGCGGTCCGGAAAATGCGTCGCCGAGGGAGGGACTTCCCGGGGCAAACACGCCGCCGGGCGCAAAGCAAAAGTTCAGGCTCGGCGGGGCTCCCAAACCAGGGATCACGCAACTTGAGCCAGCGTACTGCGTAACCGCGAGGGCGCGATCATTTTGGACGCGCTCCTCTGCGCCTGTCTCGAGAATGATGCGGTCATAGTAGATGCCGTATCCGCCGCGCACGACGGTTTTGCCGCGGCCAGATGGATCGTAGATAAAGCCCACGCGAGGCCCGAAGTCCTTGGTGTCGGGATGCTTCTTCAGGTCAATGACGTTGGCCATCCAGACACACGGCTGGTCCGGAATGCTGGTCAGGTTCGGGCAAGGGTCGTGATCGCTGCTGGTGCCGGTCAGGTCGGAGTCGTACTCCCACCGGAGGCCAAGATTGAAAGTCAGATTCGGACGAGCTCGCCAGTCGTCCTGCGCATAGAACGCAGTATAGGAGTTGCCGACCTGCGGGATAGGTACAGGCACCACTGGCCCGGTGCTACGGATCGCGACGGCTACGGGAATGTCAAGGTCGTTGATAGCTCCATCGCCATTCAAATCGGCAAATCCGAAGTCCGAAACCAGGATTACGGTGCCGTTCCCGAATGGGTTGATGATCCCATGCGCAATGTAGTGCTGGATTTCGCCGCCCAGCTTGAGCGCGTGCTTGCCCAGCGACATCGTGATGCCGTCGCGGACCTGGAAGCGGAAAAGCTGAGTAATCTGTGGAAGATTGAAATTTGGGCCATCGGATAAGTCGGGGAATATAAGTTCATTGGTCAGGTCGAGTACCGGGTCAGTGAGGGGAGAAGCGCCGGGATAGGGCGGGATATCGTTGTAGAAATTGTCGTAATGAAACGAAAGTTCATTAGTCCGGCTCGGACTTAGCGCACTCGTCCACGCTGCGCCTACCGAGTTGAACCGATTCAAAGAGTTTTGCCGTTCAGATCCTGTGCTGATCGGTGTGGGCGAGGCTGCGCTCGCGCGTGCCGTATCCGTAGAGCGGTTGAAACTGTACCGCATGTAGAAGTTATTGGTCGAGTTCAAATCAAAATCCACACGATTTGACCAGAGCAGATCGCGCAGCGGGGCAGACGCCGAGGTGTTCTGGATCTCGTCGGTGGCAAAGCTGCGCGTCCCGGTCTGAATCGGGGCGTTCTGGTCGCGGTATTCGGCAGACGAAAACCACCAGATGTTTTGCCACAGTGGACCACCAACGGATCCGCCATATTGTTCGCGGTCAAAAGGCGGCGTCGGCAAGCTGCGGTCGAACGTTGCCGGAAGTCCCTGAATATCGCGATTTCGCTCGAAAAGAAAGGCCGATCCATGGTGTTTGTTCGTTCCTGCCCGGCTGATGATGTTGATAATGCTGTTGCCGGAGCGACCGACTTCCGCGGTGAAGCGGGCTGTGGCAATCTGGAATTCGCCGACCGAGTCCTCGGGCAAGTTTGACAGGGTGCCTCCCACGACCTCGTCGTTGTTGTCGTCGCCATCGATGGTGATATTTCCGCCGCGGCCAAATCCGCCGGCAGAGCTGATCTCCAACGTGTTGGTCTTGGTTGGGTCGAAGGTGGGGGCTGGACGGTTGCCGGGAAGAAGATAGGCAAGCTCGAGAAAGTTGCGTCCGTTGAGCGGAATGTTCTCGATGGTCTTCTCTGTGATCTGGCCCTGGAGCATGGACTGCGCCAGGTCAACAGTCAGATTGGCGCCGGTGACATTTACGGTTGTCGCCTGAGCCGCGGGAACCAGCGACGTATCGAGAGCAAGGGTGCGGCCGGCTTGAAGCACGATGCTTTGATATTGAACCGTTGCAAATCCGATTGAACTTACTTCGGCGCTGTATTCGCCGGGCAGGAGATCTGGAATGGCATAAGACCCGCTGGAGTTGGTCGAGGTCTCCCGGGTCGAGCCTTGTGCCGTGTTCGTGACGACCACTCTGGCTCCCTGTATGAATGCGCCTTGAGAGTCCTTTACGATTCCGGAGAGTGTTGCAGCGGGAGTTTGCGACAGCGTCAACGTGGCGGTGCACATCAGAAGCAGAGTGAGAATTGGTGCGATTATGCGCATAGAGAGAACCTCCGGAACGGACCAGGGGAATTGGCCAACGCGAGATATTGAACTTGATCGGTGAAGATTGACGGGCAAGGGGAAGCTCGACCGAGTCGAATGCTACAGAACCATCGAGACGAAAGTCATCCACCGTTTGGTGGAGGAGTTTCTGAACTGTGATTGGGCGCGATTCCTCTTTCAATTGTTCGGCGAGCATGGTCCATCAATAGATCGAGAGAAGTTTCAGCCGCCCGTTGCAGGACGATGTTACTCACCCGGCAGCCATTCAGATCCGGGGTGAATAAAACCTGCGATGCGTTCATTTGCGTTGCGGCTTCGGCGCGCATGCGACCCAGATTACCGACTGTTGCAGCCCCTACACCAGGTCGCTATCTTTCAGGAAAGTGCGTCTTTCAATTTTGCTTTCAATGCGTTCTCTTTCACTAACTGTCCACAAAACGGTCCATGAACACAGAGCTATCAGGCGGTAATGGAACCACCTTTGCAGTTGGGCGGACCGGGTGCTGTGCAAACAGGGCCAATTCACACGCGGAATATGCCAGGTCACGCGAAATCACGGAATCCGCTCTTCGTTAAGGACGATCAGGATTCGCCGCATTATTTCGGCGCAAGGTCGCCGAACCAATACGCCGCCGTTACGCCACCATCCATGAGGAAGTCACTGCCGGCGATAAACGCGCCATCGGGACCCATGAGGAGTGCGCCGACAGTTCCAACTTCGTCCGGGGTTCCGGCCCGTCCGGCCGCTGATACTTCGAGCATGCGCCGATAGCCAGGGCCGCGCGGTTCCTTCAGTTCATCGATGGCAAGTGGCGTGATGATGACTTCTTCGCGAGAGACAAGGGCGTTGTGTGCGGATCCGTATGAACTTCACAGCCGAAGTGACGCTCCAGCAGGCGCGTGTGTGCACGCGGGTGTACAAGATCCACTCGAAGCGGGCTGATCTTTGTTCCGCTTCCGTGCCGGGCGATGGTCTGCAACCATGCGAAGCAATACTCCACCAGTGCGCGAGGTTCTGTTGCCACCGCCAGGAGCCAGCGGAAACCAATGTTCCACTCGCCGTCCACCTCATCCTGCACGGTCTCTTCCTGGCACGTGCCAGCTTCTCGTCTCGCGCCCGTGCCTCTTTATGCTCGATAAGTAGCAGGGGCGTGGCTTCTGTGTACGGCTGCGCGGCTCGGGGTCAATAGGAGGCCCGAATTATTTACAGAAGACCTGCCCGGCGCAGCATATCCGCGGTCACTTCGCTATTATGTATCCGCCAAGTCCGTTCCCTCGAATTCGTTCTGAAGCTGCGCTTTAGAACGATCACGCAATGCACAAATGGCAAACCTTTTCCGCTTTTCAACACTGCAGATCACAGGAGAAGTCGATGACTAAGTTACATTCAGGTGTTCTTGTTGTAGCCCAGGCTTTGCTCATTGCGGCCTCAGCCTTTGGTCAGCTCACGGTCCGAACAGAAGCAGGCAAAGTCCACGGCGCTTCCGCCAATGGGATCGTGTCATTCAAGGGCATACCCTTTGCCCAGCCTCCGGTGGGCGATCTGCGGTGGCGGGCGCCCCAACCAGCCAAGCCTTGGTCCGGTGTGCATGAAGCGGTAAACTTTGGCGCACGGTGCATCCAGGCAGACGTCTCCACTGACCAGGTCCCCCGGGCCTCTTCTCTCAGTGAAGACTGCCTTTATCTGAACGTGTGGACTCCTGGCGTGAAAGCCGATGTAAAGCTGCCGGTGCTGGTCTACATTTACGGCGGCGGTTTTCAATCGGGTGATGGGTCCGAGAGCCGATACGATGGGGAAGCCCTCGCCAAACAGGGTATGGTCGTTGTCACAATCAACTACCGTCTTGGCGCACTCGGATATTTGGCGCTGCCGGAGTTGACCAAGGAATCGCCGCAGCACGTTTCCGGCAACTATGGGCTGCTCGATCAAACTCTGGCGTTGCAGTGGGTTCAAAAGAACATCGCAACCTTTGGCGGCGACCCCCAAAAGGTGACCATTGCCGGCGAGTCTGCCGGTTCAATGTCAGTGAGTGCGCAGATGGCGTCGCCACTTGCCAAAGGTCTTTTCGCACGGGCGATTGGCGAGAGCGGTATCATGATGATTCTGACGTTTCCTGTTCCAACTCTTGCAACTGCTGAGCAGAAAGGTCTCAAATTTGAACATGAGGCGGGTGTCGAGTCTCTCGCCGCGTTGCGCGCCATGCCTGCATTGGCGGTGCGCGCGGTCAAGCCACCGCCACCTGCTGCAGGTTCTGCCGGGCGGACCCCGCGGCTGCGGTTCATGCCAAATGTCGATGGCTACTTCTTTCCAAAGTCTCCCGGCGAAATTTATGCCGCAGGCGAGCAATCGCACGTGCCGCTGCTGGCCGGAAGCAACTCTGAGGAAGGCGGCGCTTACGGGCTCCTGGGCATGGACGATCCAACGGTTGAGAACTACAAAAAGGCGTTGAAAGTCCGCTTCCCGCAAAGCGCCGACGAGGCGTTTCGAAACTATTCCGTTTCTGCCGATGGAGCGCCGGTGTTGGATGCAGCCCAGGCGCTCTCTGGCGCAGGGGCAATCGCATTTCAAAACATCTCCAATAGGCGGAAGAGGTAGTCGTCGTCCCAGCCTGCGCGTTTGAACTTTCCCCGCAGAGAGCCTTTCGATCCCTCTTTCTGCATGGCGTTGATGG
>Ga0073936_10008245_pt1 | contig 13302 bp, 19 predicted proteins | sample AliMusrvi5mmetaG_FD_87041 | JGI IMG/M metagenome (GOLD analysis project Ga0073936, IMG submission 87041) | Freshwater lake bacterial and archeal communities from Alinen Mustajarvi, Finland, to study Microbial Dark Matter (Phase II) - Alinen... | ecosystem: Environmental > Aquatic > Freshwater >... | reverse complement strand
CGATCTGACGAACCAGCGACTCTGGGTGACCTCGGCGGCGCATTGCGGCCATGAATTGCGGCACAGCCAACGGATCGGATGGCCCCCAGTCGGCCGACGAATTCACCAGAATGCGTTCGGGGCCGTACATCTCCACCATGTCGGCCGCGCGTTCCGGCGTGGCCTTGGTGGTCGGATAGAGGGTGATTCCCGCCCAATATCCGCCGTCGATGACCAGGCGGATCGTGTGCTCCTCACAGTGGTCGACGCACACTCGGCTGCGGTCCACGCGATTGTCGGTCCGCAGCAGGTCAAGGATCATCCTCGTGCCCTTGTACTTGTCAGCAAGGTGCGGCGTGTGAAAGAGCATCTGTTCGTTGCGTTTGACACCCAACTCGATAAGTTCCAGCAGCGTACACACCTCGTTCTTGGTATTCTTATGCAGGCCGACCTCGCCGATGCCCAGGACATTGGGTCGGTCCAGGAATTCAGGGAGCAGGGCGATCACCTCCCGAGCGAAGGCGACGTTTTCGGCCTCCTTGGCGTTGATTCCCATCCAGGCATAGTGCTGGATGCCATAGTTGGCGGCACGCTTTGGCTCCCATTCGGTCAGTTGACGGAAATAGTCATAGAAGCTGTTGGTGCCGCTACGGTCGTATCCCATCCAGAAGGCCGGCTCACCTGCGACCAGGCACCCAGTCCTAGCCAAGGCTTGCAAGTCGTCGGTGGTTCGTGAAGCAATGTGAATGTGAGGGTCGATAAAGTGCATGGTTTGAGTCTCCTAAACTCCGTACTCGTGTCGCCAGTTTCCGTCGTAAGGCAGCGAGAACGTCATCTGCACCCGTTCGGCGCGGTTGCCCTCCGAACCGGCGATGACTCCGATGGCCTGTTGGAGTTGCCGCCAGCGCAGGTCGTCGGCCACTTGGCTGTCGGCGCGACCAACGCGGTCAATCGCGGCCGCAAGATCGAGCAAGCGACAGCGCATGGTGAGAAATTCATGATCGAATACGTCGCGGGCAAGTGGGTTGGGCATCTTTAATTCTCCTCTTAGGTCTGTAATTCCTGTGTCAGGTTGGCTCGAAGTCAAATGTGGTTCCCGCGTGGCAAGTGACACAGATGGTCGGAAAGGCGTTCCACAGTGCAACCGTGGCAGCCGTGCCTGTGCAATGGCAGGGTGCCAGCAATCGTACATCCAAATGCCGAATCTCCTCGATGGTCCGAGTAATCCGCTCGGGCGACGCGTTGACTAGGTGCATTCCTCCGATCACCGCACGGATTGGTTTGTTGCCCGACAGTTCGACGATGTACCGTAGCGTGTTGATAATGCCCGAGTGCGCGCAGCCGAGAAGCACGACGATTCCCTCGTGCGTCTCGAAGAACAACGACTGGTCATCGATCAGAGGATCGGGCTGCAAGCAGGCTGCATCGAGAAAGAACGAACCGGCGGTGTCCTCAAAGTCCGTGGTGCGCGGGACCGGCCCGGTCGCCGTCAGCCCTTTCACGATAGTGGTGGGCGACTCCATCTTGATGACGTTAGAACTGTGCCTGTGAAGGGCTTCGCGGACAGCGACGGGAATGCCGATTTCTCGGGCTGTGCCGTCGCGATTGCGGGCATATTTTGGATCGAACGCAGCGGGATGGGCGTAGATCGGGACTGCGAGACCGTTGTTTAGCATCTCTGCCAAACCACCCGTGTGGTCGTAGTGGCCGTGGCTGAGAACGATGGCGTCGGTCTCATGGAGTGGAGTGCCCAGCTTGTATGCGTTGCTCACAAGCACGCTTCCCTGCCCAGTGTCGAACAGCACTCGGTGCCCATTCCAATCGATCCAGTACGCCAGCCCGTGCTCGGCCAGAATGCCGGCACCCTGAGCGGTGTTCTCTACAACAACGGTGATACGGACGCTTGAGGTCATCTGGATCGATATCGCATTACTTTCAGCCCACTGGTACAGGGCCTGGCAATTGCAGTCTTCATTTTCTACGATTTCCCCGTAGCTGGGCGGTTTCTTCATCCACTTCGTCCTGCCATCCGTTGCGAGTGCTCTCGATACGGTCGAATCTAGCCGTGTAGGGCTTGATGTCCAATAGCGGTGTGCCGTCCAGTACATCAACACCTTCGAGATGAAGGATGTTTCCCTCACGGCTCACCATTTTCACGATACTCAAGCCGATGGGATTCGGCCGGCATGGCGTGCGTGTGGCGAACACACCCCGTTCCACATCCTGGAGAAACGGCTTTACCGTCAGCTGCGGCCGATCTGCCTTATGCATGTGATAGACGAGGTAGACGTGCGAGAAGCCTTCCAGATCGCGCAGGCCGGCCACGAATTCCGAGAATACCTCCGCCCGCCCTCGACATCCTTCGGCGTAGACCGGCTGGATCGGCGTCTCCTCGGGGTTGGTGTGCCCACTTCGGATAACACCGATCGGTTTGTAAACAATGACCTGGCTCATGTCCAATTTCCCGCGGAGTTGTGATACTCCGTAAAGGGTAAGTTGACCTCGCGGTACGTTTCTCGGGCCGAACTCACTACTGTGTCTTTGCGAGTTCAATCTCCGCATGCCGCTTTTTCGTCTCGTCGAATAGCAATCCTCAATGCTCTGTCTTGGGATTATCCGTTTTTGTCAATTCCGGCGTTTTCTTAGCATCGACCTCGCCCTGGAGTGGTCGGTCAATGAGGAATCCGCCGGCGCTGCCGCGCAGATTGTAGCTGTTGTTTTGCACGCCGCAGCCATAAGTATCGTGGCCGCCGTGGTCGATCAGAAAGCTGAAATTACCGCCACAGCCTGGCAGTCGATGGTAGGAGATTCCCGGCGACGCATAGCCTTGACTGTATCCCAGGTAGGTGTCGTTGCCGCCATAGTCGAATAGGATGCCCAACCCCGCCTGGGCTCCGTTGCCCTGCGTCTGGCCGCCGGTCGCCTCGTAGCGGTCGTTGCCACCGAAGTCGAAGAGCATGCCTATCGAACAGTCCCAGGCAAATCCGAGGCCCATGATCGTGCCGCCATAAGTGTCGTCGCCTTCGTCGTCGAAGCAGAAGCCGAGGGCATAATGGCAGCCGAAACCGCAAGTGAAGCGATCGAACATCGGCTCGGTGCGAGGGCCGCCGTTGTAGGCCTTTTGCGTTCCGCCGTAGCGGCGGTCGTTGCCGCCGAAATCGCGGGCGAAGCCCATTCCGAGCCAGTAGCCGCCACCTTGAGCAAAATAATCGTACTCGTACACGTCATTGCCGCCCCCATCGAGGAGGGCGCCGATGCCGCCATCGGCTACGCTCCGAAGCCCAGCACCAACGCCCTGACCCCAGCCCTCGTAGCCGGGCGTCTCCGGATAATAGGAGTTTCGCCACATGCCGCCACAATAGTAATGGTCATCGCCATCAAGGTCATCCAGCACTCCGAATCCCAGCGGCCCCCCAAATCCCTGCGCCCACATCGCTGCGTGGTAGTCGTCTTTTCCTGCCCGGTCAAGCAGGATGCCCACGCCGCCGAGGGCTTGTCCTTGCACACGGCGAAGTCCACGGTAGCGATCGTCGCCTGAAAAGTCGATGAGAATTCCGACGCCGCCGAGAGCGGAGCCCTGAGCTACGTCCTGGGCGTCATAGGTGTCGTCGCCGGCCACGTCGATGAGCATCGAGACGCCGAGAATCGCTCCGCCTTGGATGCCGGGCTTCGTTCCTACATAGCGGTCATTTCCAACCAGGTCGACGATGACTAGAACCGGACGTTGCGGGGACGCCGTTCCCTCGTGGTAGACGTCATCACCACCTAAATCGATGACCGCACAAACGTCGGCCATCTCGTCGAGTTCGTAGACGTTCTTGCCCCGCCCGCCGATCACGATCTTGCCAGCCGGGGTGGCGATCTCCTGGAGCACAGTTCCCGTGACGCCATTGACCTTGATATCGCCCTTTTCTGGAATCTTCGCTAGTTGGGCCAGCAGTTGCGGATCGCTCAACGGGACTAGGGCGTCGGCTGCATCGTAAAGGGCATGGCGATCCATTTTCTCCAGAAGATCGCAGAGATGCCGGCCTAGAGGCCGATTCCACAGGGTATGACCGATGGTGGATTGTCCCGTGAGTACCGGATAAAGTTGTTGCGTGAGTTCGGCGAACTCGCTCTGCGAAAGCGGCGCAATTGCGGCCGCGTTGGCCACCTGGGCATTCACCAGGGCTTGTTTGAGGGTCTCCAACGCCTGTTCGGGTGAGGTGACGGCAGGAAATTTCCGCGGCTCGCGGTGGCCGGCGTCCATCTTCTCACGAGCAATCGCCAACGCTCGGTCAAGTCCCTTGTGATCACCCGCCAGGGCTTGGTGCAATTCGCGGGTAAACTGCTCGGCCTCGACTGCGGCCTTGAGCGGGTCGCGCATCATGTGGTCGTACCAACTCAGGCGGCAGTTGCCTGTCACTTCCGAGGTCCGAGCCAACCCGGTAGTGGCATCGAGTTGGCTGCCAAGATAAGACTGAAAGGTGGCGAAGTTCCCATCGATGTTGCGGCTTTTCAGACCGTCCTTGACTTCATGTACCATCTGTTCAACAAGCCATGGCGCCAGCGGGTTGCCAACGTTGTCTTGCGCCTTGTCGGTTGGACTACCCGCGATGGCACTTCTACCCGTGATAGAGGTCGCTCCGAGGCACACCCCCAACACAAACCTCAATATCAAGGAAAAAGCACTCCTGGAAGAACGCATATCACAAAGCACCATGTAACTCCAGCTGAATGTGCCAATGGAACGAATCAAGTTGGCCTGAGACGGGAACGTGGACTTCAGACTTTCGGCTATTCTCATTTACCATTTACTAATTCTCACCTCTCGGACCGCCGACGATTTCTGCCGCAATCGCCACGCTGCCGGCGTCGCTTCTGGCCGCCGCAGCCGGGCATGGCGAATTGGTCGTCCTGTAATCCGGCCGAGAGGAAGGCCCGAAGAACATCTTCGGTTTCACCGCAAAGCCGCGGGATGACCGCGATCCCACCGGCGGCCAACAACGCCTCCAGCGGGCGAGAGATTGCCCCGCAAATCAACGTCTCGACTCCCAGGATTTGCAATCGCTGAGTACGCCGTTCCGGTGCCTCGTCAGGCAGGCTTTCCTGCCGCCGACTACTCTCAACGGAACCGTTCACCTCGACGACGAGCAGTTGCCCAGCCACATCAAAGACCGGCGAGACCCGGCCATGCCAGATTGGAATTCCGATGATCATGGATTCGTCTGTGATGCACGTGATATGCCAAAGGCCGCAGGGGCTTACAGACGACGACGTAACCAACTACGGAGTAGAGTATTACGACGTGCGATGAACGATGCGACAGAAAAGGCAGAGACGCATTTCGCAACGGTCCAGCACTTCCGACCATTGCAAGATGCGATCCTATCGCTTCCGTCCATCCTCCGCCGGAAGCTCGATTGCGAGGGTCTTGGCCTTGCGGAAGAGCGTACTGGGATTGATGCCCAGGTGCTTGGCTGCGGCCGAACGGTTGCCATGCTGACGGCGAAGGGCGTCGGTAATGAGAATCCGCTCCATCGCCTCCAGCGTCATGCCGGCGATAGTCGGCGCTGCCTCGCCTGCGGCGGTTCCGCGGAGTTCCGGCGGGAGATGAGCAAGCTGGAGCAGTCCACCACGGCAGAGAACGAATGCGTGTTCGATGATGTTCTCCAACTCGCGGACATTGCCCGGGTAGTCGTGTTCCATGAGCCGTGCAAGAACCTCATCGGAGACGCCGACCACGTCCTTTCCTTGAAGCCGATTGAACTTGCCGATGAAGTGTTCGACGAGCAGAGGTATGTCCTCACGGCGGTCGCGAAGGCTGGGCAGTGCCAGCCGAATGACGTGAATGCGATAGAAGAGATCCTCGCGGAACACGCCCTTTCGCACGAGTTTGCCCAGATCCTTGTTTGTCGCCGCGATGACCCGCACGTCGGTCTTGATGGGCTCGACCGATCCCAGCGGTTCATACGTCCGTTCCTGCAAGACTCTCAGCAATCGGACTTGCATGGCCTGGGAGACGTCGCCAATCTCGTCCAGCAGCAGTGTGCCGCCATCTGCCAGGGCGAATCGGCCGGGCTTGTCCTGCCGGGCATCGGTGAACGCGCCCGCCTTGTAGCCAAACAACTCCGATTCAAGGAGCGTGTCCGGCAGCGCGGCACAGTTCAAAGCCACGAATCGCTTATCGCGTCGCGGGGAGAGATTGTGGATCGCCCGGGCGAACAACTCCTTGCCCGAGCCGCTGGCCCCTTCGATCAGCACCGTGCTGTCGCTCTCGGCGATCTGCGGCAGAATCTGAAAGACCTGCTGCATCGACGCACTGCGGCCGACGATATCGGCAAAGCTGTACTTGGCCTCCAATTCCTTGCGCAAGTCATCGACCAGGCTGAGGTCGCGAAAGGTCTCGACCCCACCGATGACGTTTCCTTGTTCGTCTTTGAACGCGGCCGTGGAAATGCTGATGGGGATGCGGTTGCCCTGAACGTCAAGGATATACACCGCCTTATTGACAATCGGCCGGCCCGTTATAAGCGTCTGTCGCAGAGCGCAAGCCGTCTCGCAAATACTGGCCCGAAAGACCTCACAGCAAGGCCTGCCGATGGCCTGATTTCGCTTGACTCCGGTAATCTGTTCCGCCGCACGATTGAAGGAGGTGATTCGCCACTGACGATCGACCGTAAAGACCCCGTCGTTGATCGAATCGAGGATGATCGCTTGGCGGTCGGAAGGTAAAGCGTTGCTCGGATTGGGCATACTACTCAGCTTACCACGTGAGTTCAGACAAACCCATCCCCGCTACAATGGGGCATTGCCGAATTCCGTTGGCCGTTTTGTAACCTATCATCTCTGGGCGCGTCAACCTATGTAAGGTCCAAAATGAGCGTGGATCCAATACATTGAAACGTGAAGGACGTTCTCATGAATCAAACTGCCAAAACAGCGTGCTGCAGTGGCTTCGTCACCCAATCTCGCTGGAATCCGTATCTAGTCGGGATCGGCCTCGGTCTCTTAAGTTGGGCCGTGTTTGGGATTGTCAACAATCCACTGGGAGTCACAACAACCTTGTCGCAGTGGGCCGGGGCGGTGGCGGAGCCGGTGATCGGGGCCGAGGGGCTTCGGACAAACGCCTACTGGGCAAAAGAACTTCCCAAGTGGGACTACGGCACATTCTTCCTCATCGGCACATTCTTCGGTGCGCTGGTTGGAGCCGCGCTGAGCCGTGATCTGCGGATCGAGGTGGTTCCGGCAGTCTGGCGGGAGCGTTTCGGTTCCTCGCCGGCGAAGCGCCTGGTGGTCGCTTTCGTGGGAGGACTGCTGGCCATGTACGGCGCTCGCATGGCGGGCGGTTGCACGAGCGGGAATGGTCTAAGCGGCTCAATGCAATTGGCCGTTAGCGGCTGGACATTTTTCATCACCATGTTCGCTACCGGATTGGCTACCGCCTGGCTGATGTTCGGCCGCCGGGGCTCGTCGGTCCGGGCCAGTTCTGCTGAATCACAAAAGGAGCGCGTAGCATGACTCTTCCAATAACGGGAAACGCCAGCTTGGTTTTGGCCGTGGTGTTCGGGTTCATCTTCGGCCTGCTTCTCCAGCGCGGCCGGGTCGCCGATTACAACACCATCGTGAACCAGTTTCGGTTCAAAGATTTTACGGTTCTCAAGGTAATGTTTACGGCGATTGTTGTGGGTGGCATCGGCGTACTGGTGCTGCACCAGACGGGTCACGCTGCCTACCACATTAAGCCTGCGAATATGCTGGGTGTGGTGCTCGGGGCGGGGATCTTCGGCATCGGCATGGTGACCTACGGCTACTGCCCAGGCACGGGCATTGCCGCCGTTGCGACCGGCAGCGTTCACGCGCTGGTCGGCTTCGCGGGCATGCTCGCCGGCGGGATTCTGTATGCCCTGAGCTTCTCGTGGGTCAATGAGCATATCCTCAGTGTGGCGGCACTGGGCAAGGTACGACTTCCCGATGTCACGGGGATTGCCGACTGGGTCTGGTTCATCATCCTCGCAGCCATCGCGGCGGTGGTGTTCTTCGCTATCGAACGACTGGCGCCGACACAGAAGTCGCCCGTGGGCCAGTAGAACGTTGCCGCCGCGGGCGACTGCTAATGTCCCGGACAGCCGCCAGCACCATGCGACTCGCAACCGGCCCCGGAATCTTCGACCCTTCCCGCCAACCAAGCCTGGGCGACTTCCTGCACGTTACCGGAGCAGCCTCGAACGACCTTGATTCCGTTGCCTGCCAGGAGGCTCACCGCCCCTCCGCCCATATTTCCGGCCAACATCACCGATACTCCCATGCCGGCAAGTTGTGGGACGATGTTCGACTTACATCCACAACTGGGCGGGGGAGTCAAAGTTTCCTGCGATACGATCTTGTTCTCGTCATCGACATCAAAGATCGTGAAGCATTGGCAATGTCCAAAGTGCTGATCGACCTGTGTACCGTCGGATGGTAGAGCGATTTTCATGCGTCTCCTCAATCTCTGCTGCGGCTATGGGTGGCGATCCGGTCGAAACCACAGAGATTTCTACCGAATCTCTTCTGCTTGTCGGAATCCACAACCAGAGTGGACTTGCCGTTTGCCACCGGCCAAGAGTCAATCGAGGCCGACAGCTCAGTCCATTCTACCACGTTTTCCACGTTCTATGGAATGCGACTTGAAGAAAGGCTACAATCCTTCTTACCCACAGGAACCCGAGTATGAGCCAGGCCAGAACCAGCTACTTCGATCAAGCCGCCGCGACCTGGGACGATAATCCCGTCCGCATCGCATTGATGCAGGCAGTCGGCGAGGGCATTCTCCGCGAGGTCCAGCCGACGAAGAACATGGATGTGCTCGATTATGGCTGCGGAACAGGGCTGGTTGGCCTTTACCTGCTGCCGCACGTTCGTTCGGTCACCGGGGCTGACAACTCGGCCGGAATGCTGGAAGTACTGCAAAAGAAGGCCAAAGATGGCGATTGTGCCAATATGCGGACGATCCGCCTCGACTTGGAGCATGATCGGGTGCCCACGGACCGTTACCATTTGGTCAACTCCAGCATGACATTGCATCATATCGCCGAGACCGCCAAAGTTCTGGCGGCATTCTATGACTTGCTGCACCCTGGAGGCATTCTTTGCGTCGCAGACCTGGATACTGAACCGTGGCTCTTCCATGCCCCGGAGGTTGCGCCCAGCGTGCGTCACCCTGGGTTCGACCGAGAGGTATTGAAGTCGCAACTTGCCGAAATCGGCTTCAAGAATCCGAAGGATATCACTGCTCACATCATTCGCAAGCCGGGGGCGGATGGGGTAGAGCGAGACTTCCCGGTTTTTTTGATCACTGCGTGGAAGGACAATTCTTAATGAACAAGGCGTCAGAGTCAGCATTGTTGCGTCCCGAAGTGCAACGTGTTCTGGAACGGCTGCATACCTTGTCCGATTCCAACGATGATGCCATTATTCAGCAGGTGCGAAATGGTCCGCTGTGGAAGTCAGCCAGTTCCGAGCAGAGAGCGGTCATGTTTCGAGACGCATTGCTGCCGATCTCGCGGGATACCGGGAGATTCCTCTACGGAGTTGCTCGTTCCATCGCGGCCAAGCGAATCGTCGAGTTCGGCAGTTCCTTCGGAGTTTCCACAATTTACCTTGCCGCCGCCCTTTGTGATAGCGGCGGTGGGTTGGTGGTCGGTTCGGAACTGGAGAGCGGCAAGGTCGCCAGGGCTTATGAGCATCTTGCGGAAGCAGGCTTGGCGAAGTATGCCGAGATTCGGGCCGGCGATGCGCTCCACACCTTGCGAGATCCGGGAGGAGCGATCGATCTGCTCTTCCTTGATGGGTGGAAGGAGCTTACTCTGGACGTCTTGCTCCTGGTTCTGCCATCGATCCGGCCAGGGGCGGTCGTGATGGCTGACGACTTGGATCTTTTTCCAGACCTGTTGGCTCCGTATCTCAATTTCGTTCGTAATACCGCGAATGGCTTCATCTCGGCCCCGATTTCGATCGGCGACGGAATTGAATTCTCTGTCAGGTTGTGACGGCTTCCGTCATGGGCGCTCTAACACCATGCCGTAATGGTACGGAGGAAGTTCAATCACTCCCGATCCGAGTAACCGGAAACCTTCCTTGATAGCCCAGTCGCGGCACTGTTCGCGGCGGGGGCGAATCTCCATCGACGGCCCGCGCGGAGTTGTTTGATCGCAGTTCCAGTGGATGACGCCCAAGAGCCCGCCAGGAATCAGGATGCGATGGGACTCGCGCAGCAGCCGTTCCGGCTGCTCGGCATGGAGAATGTTGAAGAGCATCGCGTAGTCCATACTGGCTGATGGCAACCCCGTGCCGTCTGAGACGAAATCCCGGAGGCTTGCTCGCACGTTCCGCAGGTTCTCCGCTTCTGTCTTGGCTTGCGTAACGGCCACCATGTCAGGGTCAATATCGAGGGCATGAACCGTCCCTTGTACGATTCGCGCGGCCGGTATGGTGAATGTTCCAAAGCCGCAACCGAACTCCACAACATCTCGACATGATGAAGTTAGCTTGAGCGATCGCAGGATCGCATCAACGTCGAAGAACTGACGCCACATTTCTTCTTCGGGCATATCGCTTTCACGGGTCTTCATCGCTTCATCCTTCATGGCCATTGGGCAACTTGGTGCTCATTGTCGCGCGGCCGTGGACCGTCGCACGGTGCGCAGCACCTCACTAACGTGCGACAAAGACCAGGTAGACCGCCATGGCGATGCCGAGAATCGCCAGTACAAGTGCCACAGCTACTCCCATCAGCCAACTGCGGACGCCATACGGTGGCTCCGATCGAACTTGCCGCATCAGCCGTACGTGTTCGGCGGAAACCAGCAGATTCACAACGACGCCGAGGAGGATCAAAGCGGTGCCAATCCAGAGGGACAGTCCCGTCGATGCTCTTACCGGCGCAGCCTCACGAACCGCCTCGATCTCGCGCAGGAACAGGCCGAAGCGGGCGACAACGAAACCGAACCCCATCAAGGCGAGCCCAGTTCGTATCCAGGCCAACAGTGTTCGCTCAATCGCGAACCGGACCCGTGGATCTTCCGAGCTATTCAGGCCCATATTTTGCCTACGTCTAATTCTGTGGCGGGGGTTGTCCGCAACGGCATTCCGACATCCATGCGACGAACCCCCAGTTTGTGAAGCCCGATTGGAGCATATCCAGACCGACAAATCCAGTCAGGATCATCCAATAAGAACTATGCCAGCGCGCCAGTACCAGGCTCGCAAGCACCAATGTTCCGTAAACGATGCACCATCCCCGTCTCTTAGTCATGTTTGCTCTCCCTTCGCTGAAACACCAATGCATCCATCACGCGCAGCTCTCACGAGCATTTTCTGGAGTCTTGCGTGGAGGTCCCGAGCGGCATTTTCGGGGAAGTCGAAGTACCTGCTTGCGTGATTGCTGGCGGGGCGGAAGGCAATCATGACGCACCCATTCCCCGTTCCGCCGCGGTCGATCTGGATTTCTCCACCAGATTCGGACGACTCACCGCGCGTCAGCAGCGCATCTAGCTTGGCCACTGCTTGTTGAACCTGTTCCAAGGACATGCCAAATCCGAAACGATCGTAATACACGCACAGAGAACGAGTCTCTCGACCGTCGCGCGTTTCCGTGAGCCAATCGCTCACGTCCAACGAGCTGTCAGAAGAAACGCTTTCCAGCAACATGCTACTCCTGGTATGACCTCCTGGCCCGGATTATGATGGCAGCAGACACCATCGATCGTCACGGGCTTTTCAAATTGGTTTGCGATCCACTTCAAAATGCATGGCAAGCTCGGCTCAATCGCGCGGTAATACGCCCGGCGACCGTCCCGTTCTCGGGCGAGAAGGCCGTGCTGCTGCAACAAGCGCAAATGGCCAGACATTACAGGCCCGGTGACATCGCAGCTCTCGGCAAGCTCCCCTACCGTCGATACCCTCTGAATCACGGTTTGTATCAAGCGAATCCGAATGGGATGAGCAATTGCGAAGAAGTTCTGCCGTGTCTTGCAGGCTGCGGTCGCCCATTCCCGTTGGTTTCTGGCTTGCGTGCATGACGTGGTTCCCACGAGTCCGAAAATGCTGTCCTAAGAAGTGGACGTGCGGCAACAGCCGCAGGTTACAGAAATCCGATCTTGATTGTGCGAATCACCTTCTCGCCACCACGCCGCACTGGGGGGGGAGGGAATCCAGTATTCTTTGTAACCATCTACGGTATTCGTGCGTCAGTCCTTGTAGAACCGTGTATCACATACAAGAAACGAGAAGGATTTACCATGCAGACGACATCATCCCGGAAATCGCTGGCGCCCATCGTCTTCGGCGTGCTTTGCGTTGCCGGGGCGGTGGCCTTCAGCAAGAAAGGTTCTGACTGCTGCCCGGGCGGATGGCTATTTGACCAATCGCCCGCAACCGTATCAACACAAGGAGAAGAGAACATGTCCGTCGCACAAGCGAAATCGCAAGTTCAACACGCCAACGAAGCCAACTTTGATAGCTTGGTATTGAAGTCCAACGTGCCTGTTCTGGTCGACTTCTATGCCGATTGGTGCGGGCCTTGCCAGCGGCTCACACCGATCCTGGAAGAACTGGCCAGGGAGACTCCGGACGCCAAGATCGTTAAGGTCAACGTGGATCACAGCCCGAATCTGGCAGCGGAGTACGGCGTCGACTCGATCCCGAGTCTCAGGGTCTTCAAGAATGGGGCCGTAACCGAACAACTCGTCGGTCTGGCGAACAAGAGTCAATTGAAGTCTCTGATTTCTCGCTGACTGGATAAGGGCTGAACATTGAGGAATAAGCCATGAAATGCGACGAAGTGCTGGGCGCCGTAAACGAATACTTGGACGGAGAGACACGCTCGGCGCTCTGCGAAGCGCTCCAGGAGCATTTGGTGGATTGCCATTCCTGCCGCCTGGTGATCGACAACATCCGTCAAACGATCACGCTTTATCGGTCTGGCGAGTCGGTTTCCTTGCCCTCGGGCTTGCACGACAGGCTCTGCGCGATCATGTGCGAGAGATGGGCTGCTATGTTTCACACTGGTGGCAAACAACAAGACCGGGTTGACTCATACCCGGCAACACATTCCGGAGATTGAAGATGAATGAACTCTTGATACTGTTCGGCACGCTTGTGCTTTGGATCGCGCTCAATCGTTGGATATTGCCGTGGTTTGGCATATCCACCTGTATGTCGGGCAACTGTGCGACAAATTGTTGCCCTTCCTGTGGCCCTGGGCCGAACACAGACTCCGAAGCAGGGACTTTTGAATCGAAAGGAAACCAATAATGACGATAGAACGAGGATTACGTCTGATTGCGGGAACCGTTGTACTCT
>Ga0073936_10008239_pt1 | contig 13308 bp, 8 predicted proteins | sample AliMusrvi5mmetaG_FD_87041 | JGI IMG/M metagenome (GOLD analysis project Ga0073936, IMG submission 87041) | Freshwater lake bacterial and archeal communities from Alinen Mustajarvi, Finland, to study Microbial Dark Matter (Phase II) - Alinen... | ecosystem: Environmental > Aquatic > Freshwater >... | reverse complement strand
TTACGCCGAATGCAAACAGTCTGTTTTTCACCTCTGGCAATGCTGAAGGCCTGGTCCGACGGCACAAAGCCGTGGTCGTTTCCCGAAGTTGAAAAACAGGTGACCGATGTTGCGAATCTGAGGATGCAGCTCATACCTTATATCTATACCTGCTTTGCAGAATATGCCTTTTTGGAAGGCCCCCCATGAAGGCTATGAATCTTGTAAATCGTTTCACTACAACAGATCAGAAAGTGGAAGGGAAGCTAAATTCAACTGACAATCCGTATGCCGAAGTTACCCGAAAAGAGATGAAGGATCAGTTTATGGTTGGGGATAATCTGTTGGTCGCCCCCTTATTTACCGGCGAAACTTCAAGAAAGGTGATACTCCCGGAAGGGAAATGGTACGATATTTATACCGGGAAATTTAAAATATTAATCATGAGATATTTACTTGTTTTATTAAGTCTTTTTGTATTTGTTCTTTATAGCGTTTTCACTCCAGTCTATTCACAAACAAGTGATTTTAAATCCCTATTCATGAATCCACCTCATATGGCGCGTCTTCAGGCGATGTGGTTTTGGCAGGGGGCTAATTTCTCAAAAGAAGGGATTACTAAGGATCTTGAGGCTATGCATTCAGCCGGTTTGGGAGCAGTCTTGATCTTGAATGTTAATTCCACAGTGGAAAACGTCCCTTGGCCTGAGAACAAGTATCGGAGTAATATCTATTGGGATGCTTTGCTACATGCTGCAAAAGAGGCTGATCGGTTGGGAATGACAATCGGTTTGGCAAATGCTCCCGGATATTGCGGAACCGGAGGTCCGTGGATCAAGGAGGATATGAATATGCGCCGTTTAGTTTGGTCAGAGGCGGTTGTCGATGGAGGGAAAGAGGTTCGTATAAACTTAGCTCAACCGACACTTTCAGCCAAGGCGGGTAAAATGAATACATCCAATGTTTCTTCAATTTATGATGAAATTGCAGTATTGGCAGTTCCACTGCGAAGTGCTCCCATTCAGGAGAAGGAGGTGTTTGATTTATCTGCAAAAAAAGATAAGTCAGGGGCTGTTGTTTGGAATGCACCAACAGGGAAATGGAAGATCTTTCGGATTGGTTATGTCCCAACAATGGCTGAATCGCACCCGCTTCCTGACGATGTACTGGGACGATCGTTTGAAGCCGACAAATTTGATCCTGAGGTAAGTCGTTATCATTGGAAGAATGTTATCGATCCTATCAAACAACGCCTGGGGAAGTATTATGGAAAGTCTTTTACCGTGCTTCATATTGACAGTTATGAATCGGGAACACAGAATTGGAGTCGTACCTTTCGTGAAGAATTTATAAAACGCAAAGGGTACGATCCGGTTCCCTGGTTGGTCTCTATGGGATCGCCTGTTTTGGGATTTAAACCCGGGCAGTATAATGGAGGACTTATGGATGGGCTTCCTCCCGCAGCGGATCGGACTATCATTGGCAGCTCCGAACAGACCAAACGTTTTGAATGGGACTTTTGTGATCTGGTAGGGCGACTATTTACTGAAAACATACACATAGGAGTAAATGCCGTGCGTAAAGACGGATTGAAATTCTCGTACGAACCTTATGCCGGTCCGTTTAATACCCTGGACGGAGCAGCAATGGTAGATATACCCATGTGTACCTTTTGGACGCATATTAATGGTTTTGATTTTAATAGTACCAATTTTAACGGGAACGGAAAGACTCAACCCCTGGTTTCGGGAGCAGCGAGAGCCGCAAATAAACAAATCATTGCCAGTGAATCATTCACCGGAATGCCCCGTTTAAGTCGCTTCGATGAATCACCGGCAAAATTAAAATACCTGGTCGATGGTGCGTTTACCTCCGGAGTTAATCAGTTGATGCTTCACCAATGGGTACACCAACCATTTGACGATAAATACCAACCGGGAATGTGTAACAATTATTGGGGGACACATTTCAGTCGTTACCAGACCTGGTTTGAACCGGGGAAAGCGTTTTTCAACTATGTATTACATTCTCAGGCTATATTGCAGCACGGAAGGCAAGTGATTGACTGCCTCACCATAGATTCCGGAAATGATTATTACAGTGACTATATCTCATCGTACGATTTTGTGAATGACAACACAACAGTGGAAGGTGGATTGATAAAACTCGGTTCGGGTCGCAGCTATTATTATGTCATTTATCCGGATAAGAGGACAGATATTCTACCTGAAGTAGCCGCAAAACTTAAACGATTGGCACTACAGGGGGCTGTTGTAGCAATGCCAATGCGATGGAGCACTTCTCCAGGCATGCAGGATTATCCTCATTGCGACCAGGTTGTAAAAGAGATATCGGATGAAATGTTTAGCTCTCCTGTTTTATCCGGGAAAGTGGTACGTAGTATAAAAGAGGCAAAAGATTTACTCTCATTGACGGATGATTTCACGGTGATGGATGCCCAGGAACCGGATAAAATAGAATTTGTGCACCGTACCGATGGAAAGGAAGATATCTATTTTGTGACAAATCGCAGCGAAAAATCTCAGAATGTCAAATTGAAATTCAGAGTTGCCGGTAAACAGCCCGAAATATGGGATGCTAACCGAATGAGCATAACAGATGCACCGGTATGGACACAAGATGGAAAAAGCACAGATGTGTCACTCTTTTTAGGTAGCCGGGAGGCTTTGTTTGTTGCATTTCGACGCGATGCTTCCAATAAACTTCACCCGACAGCTGTAAAACCTTTAACGGATAGTTTGCAATGGCAATCTGAAGGAGATCAAATCTATCTTTCAAAAGCCGGTGAGGCTAAAATAACCTACAATACAGGTCAGGAAAAAATTGTACGTGGCTCTGCTCCCCGTTTAAAATCGATAGAGGGCAGTTGGGATGTTGCGTTTGCACCAAAACTGGGGGAGAAATTCAATGCCCGATTTGACAAACTGGAGGATTGGAGTAAGAATACGAATGAAAATATCCGCTATTTTTCGGGAACTGCAACGTATACGAAAACCTTTAAGGTGGAAGCTGACATGTTTTCGTCCCAAGGAAGAATAGAACTTGATTTGGGGAATGTGTATGATATTGCCCGCGTAAAGATTAATGACGGTAAATACCTTACGCTATGGTATATGCTATTCAAAACCGACATTACGGAATACTTAAAACCCGGCATGAACAGCATTGAGATTGAAGTTACCAATACATGGGCGAACGCACTTATTGGCGATGAAAGATTCCCTGCCGATTTTGAAAAGAGAACTACCAACGTTGGCTATTTTGTCAAGGAGTTCCCGGATTGGTTCTTCAGCAATCAGAAGAGACCATCTGCACGAAAGACATTTTCCACATTTAATTATTATGACGAAAAAAGTGAATTACATCCGGCCGGGCTGGTGGGGCCTGTTAGTGTATGCTTCATTTCAGAAGCCAACTAAGAAAAAAGTTTATGATAAAAGTGTGTTATATTATTATTCTATTGCTGGAAGTAGTCCAATCGAATTGCCAACCTGTTGTCTTGAACAATATTCCTCATATTGATATCAAAACCATCCGAAAGGGACATCCTCGGGTGATGGTGTCCGATTTTGAACCTATCAGAAAAGATCTTGCCATCAATCCGCTAAGACAAAACTGGCTGGAAAAGCTCAAAAAGGATGAAAATCCGGATGCGGCAGCCTTGGTTTATGTTTTGACCGGAGACAAGAGCTATGCCGAAATGTCGTACATCGGATGTCTGAAGTATTCTGATGCTGATTTGACAGGTGGCCCGCATGTCTTCGGCAGATACATTGCCTATATCGGTGCTTCCTATGATTGGCTGCATGATCACCTTAGCCCTGAACAGAAAGTCTCCCTGCTGAAAAAAATAAAATTGTGTCTTACCAGTTATCTGGTTCGACAGGATAAGGATTGCTGGCACAACATGAATCACTGTATGCATGGAGGGGTAATTATCGCAGCTGTTGCTATTGCTGATGAAGAATCTGAATTGGCTGAGAAGGTGATTAATGAGGCTGTAAACTATTTGAATATGAGCTGGTACAAGCCTGACGGCGTTACTCCTGAGGGGCCTCACTATATGGCCTGGAGTTCGTTGGTGATGATTTCAGGATTGGCCACCTTAGATACCGCCTTTGGCGAAGGTTTTGGATTGAGTGACGAGAAAGGTCTGATTGGTTATGGCGAATTTCGTCTGCACGGAGATGCTCCAAGGGGTGGGATGGCTGTTAAGTTTGGTGATTGCTATGCGAATCAGAGTGTGTATACCCCCGGACAAATTTTCTGGTTGGCAAATAAACACAATCGTCCGGATTTCTTCCAATACGCAATAGATACCGATCCGTTTGTGGCAGATGTCGGAAATTACCACGGGAAGGTACATGCGATGTTATGGTATGATCCTGTGAAATTTAAGCCAGATCCAAACATTTATAATACAATTCCGCTGGAAAAAAGCTTTGAAAGTGGGCAACTGGCTGTGATGCGAAGCGGTTGGCGTGATCGGGATGCTCTTTTTGCAGGAATCAAAGGCACTGATGACTATCATCAGGCCAATACTTTCCATCGACATTCCAATACCGGTACATTTTTCCTACAGGCTTTGGGCGAGGAATGGGCAATGGATTTAGGTCAGGAGAGCTATTTAGTTAAGGATTATGATGCAAAACCCCGAAAGTATTACAAGCTCAGAGCCGAAGGACATAACTGTAATATTATCAATCCGGCATTGGGCGTTGATAATCTGGGTTGGGATAAGTGTCCTATTGTATTGCAAGGAGCTTCACTACAGGAGGCTTTTGCAGTAGTCGAAATGACTCCCGACTACAAAGGGATAGCCAGTTCGGCTAAAAGAGGATTGAAGATGTTTGACGGGCGCAGAAAGGTTTTGGTCCAGGATGAAATAGTCTCGTTGGACGGGAAACCCATGGATTCATACTGGTTTATGCAAACTGAAGCCGGTATTGATATTGCTCCCGACAGGAAATCTGCAATTCTGTATAGAGGTGGAGAGAGAATGTTGGTTTATATGGCTAACGCTCCAAAATCGGCCAGATTCACGATTATGAATTCCGAACCGCTCGTTTACACGCCAATATCCGAAAGCAAAGAGGGGTGGAACTTTGGTGCAAAAAAACTTACCATACATACCAACACGGAGACTAAACTAAATCTCTCGGTGGTTTTTGTCCCCCTGAGGAATGGTGAAGTTCCTTATTGTGAACCTTTCACATACATCAGATTAGACGAATGGCACGTTTCACATCAACCGGAATCAGTACTGTCAGACATTAAAGTTAACGGACAATCCATTGCAACATTTGATCCATGTAACTTTACCTATGAGTGTGATGCCAACGGAGACAATAACATGACGGTAACAGCCATAGCTTCAGACAAACAAACAAGTATTAAAATCACGCAATGTCCCTCAGTTCCGGGGAAAACGGTTATCGACGTGGAACAAAAAGGAAAGAAAGCTTCACAATATGTAGTTTGGTTTTTGCATAAGCGTCCGCGTATTTTGAAATGTGTTACCGACGATTATTCATCATGGGATGAGAGTTTAAGTAATTACCATGTTGTGGCTCCTCTCATTTCGGCAGGTAAATGGTTGGATTACGATTTGGGAAAAATAAGTACAATTGGTGCAGCGTCCATTGGATTTGATAAACCTAATTCAGCGCTACCCTATCAATTCCGGATACTGGTTTCTGACGATGGGAAGTCGTGGACTCAGGTTTATGCAGGTCAAAGCAGACAAATCGAAGGTCTGGAATTTGGCTATCCTCAGGTATCTGAATTTCAACAGGTATCCGGGCGTTTTGTGCGAATACAGAATATGGAGTCAGCTCCTGCATTTACAATAGAGATGTTGCGTTTTTTTGTAAATGCCCATGAGGCTAAAGAGTATGTTAATAAGGCTTTCCCGGATGTGTTAAATGATATAGTGTTCCCTTCGGATCAAATAAAACTTTCTGCCGGCCAAACAGATAAAATCGCTATGGAGGGGAAGTCGATTTATACCAGGAGAGTCGATTTGTCAAAGGCCAATGTCACTTTCGAAAGCGAGAATCCAAAGGTTGCAATAGTTTCTGCATCAGGTGAGGTAAAAGGCATTTCGGCAGGAAAAACAACAGTCAGAATAATGGTAAGCTTTGGAGACATTGTATTGCATAAGAAACGATTAGTTGTGGTCATTTGACAGAACGAATAGAATAAGATTTATACTTAAAATCAAATTGTCAATTTATATAAGAAGATGCAAATGAGAAATTTAGTCATTAATAAATGCATAAAATTTAAAATATTGCTAATGGCAGCTGTTGCAATATTAGGGGGTAAGCTTTGTTTTTCACAGCAAACAACAATTAATCCAACCGCGAGAATAAACAGGGTAAAAGAAGCAAACCCGTTTGATTCAATGCTCAACCGTTGGAGAAAGTTTTAACATATTCGTTTCAATTTTAAATAAAATCAAGTATATGAAAACACTAAAATTTCTAATGATTTGCATTCTATCAAGCTACTCATTCGTAATGGCTCAAAACAAGATAGTTGAAACTAAGCAGTCAGGCGGCGATGAGCAGGGTATAGAAATACCAGGGGATATTAAATTACAACGGGACAAGGATGCGATTCGTGAAGCCTATAAAGGCTGGTGGACTGAATCAATGAAAACACAGGATCAACGGATCAAGTGGTTTAAAGAAGCCAGATTTGGATGCTTTATTCACTGGGGAGTATCTTCTCCTGCCGGAAACGAATGGAAAGGGACAGGTGGGCTGGGCTATTCGGAACATCTGATGCGTGCCCGTCAAATTCCGTTGGCCGAGTACAAAGAAAAGTTGGTAGCTACCTTCAATCCGGTGGACTTTAATGCCGAAGAGTGGATGAAAGCAGCCAAACAGGCCGGAATGAAATATTTTATTATCACAGCTAAACATCACGATGGCTTTGCCATGTTTCCTTCTGAAGCTTATTCGTACGACCTTCGGATGACTCAGTTCAAGCGCGACCCGATGCGGGAATTGCGCGATGCTGCCACCAAATACGGGATAAAATTCGGATTCTACTATTCACATGCTTTCGACTGGGAACATCCCGATGCTCCCGGAAACGACTGGGATTATCAAAATCCCGGAGGCGATAAACTGCTTCATGGCGCAAACTGGTGGGAAAACTATCCTGAATTTCTTCCGAATGCCGAAAAATATGTGAATGAAAAATCGATTCCCCAAATTAAAGAGTTGATCAGAAATTATCACCCCGACATCCTTTGGTTTGATACGCCACAAAAATTACCACTTTATCTAAATTTGAAAATACTGAAAGCCATCAGGGAAACTGACCCAAATTTGCCGGTAAATGGACGATTGGCTAATATGCAAAACCAGAATTTTGGAGATTATATCAATACTGGCGACAGAGCAGCTTATATTCGTTCGACACCTGGCATCTGGGAGGTAATTCCAACAACCAACGAATCGTATGGATACAATAAATACGACAAGAGATACAAAACACCGAAGCATTTTGTAAGATTGCTCGCCAGTACGGCAGCGAAGGGTGGTAATATGCTCCTGAACGTCGGACCAATGGGTAACGGGAAATGGGATGCCCCCGATGTTAATATCCTGAAAAACATTGGCAAATGGATGGATACAAACGGCGAAAGTATTTATGGCACTGATCGCAGTCCGCTTGCAATCCAATCCTGGGGCGAAGTAACCCAAAAAGGAAATACCCTTTATTTGCATGTTTTTCAATGGCCTGATAATGGAAAATTGGTTGTTGGAGGCCTGAATGCTAAAGTGGAGAAAGCTGTTTTGATTGCCGATCCGGAGAAAAAATCATTAAAATGCGCACCGTTGAGTAACCGTGATTTGGTAATAAACTTGCCAGAAGCAGCTCCTGATAGTTTAAACTCTGTGATTAAACTTACTTATAGTGGCTCGTTGAAAACCGATTCGGTTCGATTACTCTCTTCAAGACAGCCTAATCAGCTGCTTGTGTTTGATGCAACCTTGCATGGCGCGGGCTTTTCGTATGGCGATGGAAAACCTAACAAAGAATTTGTAAGTAACTGGAAGAACAAGGATCAGTATTTAATCTGGGATTTCAGACTGAATGAACCGACTGAATTCATCATAAAATTAAAATACAATACCGATCAAAAAGATGAAAAAGGGAAGGTCTTCGTAGAACTTGACGAAAAAAAATATCCGGTAAATTATGAACCCGTTCTACCGCAGGCAAATCTATTCTATCCGTCTGAAACAATTACTATTGGACAAATTAAACTCAGCAAAGGATTACATCAGTTGAAATTATCTCCCGGCGAATACGAAGGTGCTCAATTGATGCGACCATTGTCGTTCACACTAAATCCATTACTGGAAAAATAGGTGTAAAGACCAGATTAATTTAGAAAAGGTAAATACACAAATTCGATGTGTGTATGGCATTATTATGGAGAAATGAGGTTTCAGACCCTTAAAAAATTATTTACACATGAAAATAGCCCGATAATAATATTGAAAACAAAAAACCAAAAATGAAAACACTAAAAATTTTAATGATTTGCCTGCTCTCTTGCTACTCGGCCTTAATGGCTCAAAACGTAGAGACAAAAACAATGTCCGATCAAAACGATCCCAAAATGGACTGGTGGAAGGAAGCCAGGTTCGGGATGTTTATACACTGGGGCGTTTTCGCCGTGCCTGCCGGAGTTTGGAACGGAAAGCCTATAGAAGGCAGAGCAGGAATACCGAATTATTCGGAATGGGCAATGTTCAACGCCCAAATACCCTGCGCCGAGTATAAAGCTTTGGCACAAAAATTCACTGCCTCAAAATACGACCCGGCAGCTTTCGTAAAACTGGCTAAAGATGCGGGTATGAAATACATCGTGATCACAACTAAGCACCACGACGGGTTTGCTATGTTCGACACCAAGGCCAGCGATTTTAATATTGTAAAAGCCACACCATTTGCCAAAGATGCCATAAAAATGCTGGCCGATGAATGTAAAAAACAAGGAATGAAACTTGGCTTTTACTACTCGCAAGCACAGGATTGGAACAACGGTGGATCGGTTGGACTTGCCGGAATGGGCAACAATGCTCCACCCGCGTGGGACAAATCTCAAACTCAGGAAATGGACACGTATGTCGATAATATTGTTCTTCCTCAGCTAAAGGAACTTTTAACAGGATATGGCGATGACATTCCTGCAATTATCTTTTGGGATACCCCTCGCGGCATGAACAAGGAAAGAGCCGAAAAAATCAACAAACTGGTGCACGAACTAAAGCCCAACGTCATTTGCAATAACCGCTTGGGTGGTGGTGTTCGCGGCGACTTAAAAACTCCCGAACAGTTCGTCCCGGCCTTGGGTTATCCGGGCGAATATTGGGAAACCTGCATGACCAACAACGAATCTTGGGGATATAACGCCGTAGACAATAACTGGAAATCGACTTCTGCTCTTCTGCGTATTATTTCAGAAATCGTTAGCAAAGGCGGAAATTTCCTGCTCAACGTTGGCCCCGATGCCGAGGGTGTTATCCCCGCCCCTGCCGTTAAAATTTTGAAAGAAATCGGTGCATGGATGAAGGTAAACGGCGAGGCTGTGTACGGCACCGAAAAGTCTCCATTTGCCTACCTCCCCTGGGGATACTGCACCCAAAAAGGGAACAAATTGTTTCTGCATGTAGCCCGTTGGCCTTCAGACAGAAAACTAAAAATCCCTGTTGATGGGAAAACAGAAAAGGTTTATACGCTTGTAGACAAAACAAACATCCCTTATAAAAAAATTGGGGGCTACACGTGTTTAACTTTGCCCCAAAAAGCTCCCGACTCGGTAATTTCTGTTATTGTTATGGAAATAAAAGGCGAAATTAAATCGAGCATAGCCGACCCTATTCCTTCAAAAGGAAAGAAAGTTACCACATCGTCTATCGACGAAAATATTAAAAAAATACCTTCGTCATTTTTAGACGGTTACTCCAATGTTGCATGGAAACCAGCCGAAGGTCAGACAACCGGGTGGATAATGATAGACCTCGATAAACCAGTTAGTGTTGGTGCTTTTTCACTTGGCGAAAAAGGAGGAAATGTAACCGAATACCAATTCGAATACAAGGACGGAAACAACTGGAAAGTGTTAAAAGCCGGGCAAAAAATTGGAAATTCTATTACCGTTCCCATCGAACCTGTAAAGGCACAGTTTTTCAGGTTAAACATCACTTCCGCAAAAAAGTGTCCGGAAATTACAGAATTTCAATTGTTTTCTTATGAATGATTTTGAGAAACAAATACTTTTATATTTAAAACGTTTTAATTACGAAACAATTTAGTTTAAAATAAAATGTTTAAAACAAAATAAATGTCAATCAAATAACCAGATAATAAAATGAAAATTCATCTCAAAAACATCTTAAAGCCTTTATTTTTAATGCTTTTGTTGGCTTCTCAAACGGTTTGTGCCCAATTACCTGCCGAAAGACCGGAGCAAAAACAGAAAAGAATGCAGTGGTGGAAGGATGCCAAATTCGGTATGTTCATGCATTGGGGTTTGTACTCACAAACCGCCGGAATTTGGAAAGAAAAGCCGGCAAAAGGCGCGGAACATTTCATGCTTTACGAGCGAATACCATGGAAAGAATACGCCGGGATTGCGAAGGATTTCAACCCGGTAAAGTTTGATGCAGACAATTGGGCTATGACTGCTAAAAATGCCGGGATGAAATACCTTGTCATCACCTCCAAGCATCACGATGGATTTGCCATGTTCGATTCCCCATCAAGCGATTATAATATTAAAGTGCGCACTCCTTATGGCAAGGATCCGATGAAGGAACTGGTTGCTGCCTGCCATAAACATGGATTAAAGTTTGGTTTTTATTACTCACTTGGGCGCGACTGGCAGGACCCGGATGTACCAACCAACTGGCCGGTTAAAGCCGGGCGCAGCAATACCTGGGATTTTCCTGACGAGGATGGGAAGGTTTTCAACAAGTACTTTGAACGAAAAGTAAAACCACAAATCGCCGAATTACTGACTCAATACGGGCCAATCGATATATTATGGTTCGATACACCCGAATTGATCAGTAAAAAAGAAAGTACTGAATTACGTGAATTAATCCTGAAATTACAGCCGAATTGCATTATCAACAGCCGAATTGGAAATAACCTCGGCGACTACAAAGTAGCCGAACAGGAAATCGTAAAAAATACCGAAGTTCAGCCATGGGAGGCCTGTATTACCATGAGCCGGAACTGGGGTTATATTGCAACTGATACCGTTTTTAAGTCGCCTGAATTAATGGTGCGACAACTGCTCGAAATTGTGAGCAAAGGTGGAAACCTCCTGCTCAACAATGGCCCGACAGCCAAAGGTGAAATCAGAAACGAAGTACAGAGCCGCCTGAAATTGATTGGTCAGTGGATGAAGAAGAATTCGGATGGAATTTATAGGACACATACATGGAAAATTGCAAACGAATTGCTGGCAGAAGAACCCAAAGTCAAAGAAACGAAAGGTGATGAAGGACCTCTGACCATGAAGGATGCTGTTAATGATGCTACTTCCAAACTGCTTATTCCTGAAGTAAGGTTTACCGTAAAAGGAGACGATTTGTTTGTTTATGTCTGTAGCTTGAAAGGCGACCATGTTTTGATTAAATCTCTGTCAACAGATCAGTTGGGTGTAATAAAAAAAGTTTCGCTGATGGATTCATCTATTAGAGTAAACTGGAAACAAACCTCATCCGGATTGGTACTTTCGCTGCCATCGGATCCAGGGCGGGCAATTAATATCATCGGATTCAAAATTCATTTCCATATTCAGAAGGTTTAACATGTCTGATTGGCAAGGAATACAATCTTAATTACTGATGATAAAGCATTTATAAAATCTCTTGTAACCAAAAACTTATTGTGAACTATGAAACGGATATTTCTTATATTATCATGTGTTCTGTTAATCCTGAGTTTATCAGCTCAGAATAAGTCATTCACGAACGACATCTGCTTACCTTCAAAGCAATATATGCTTTCGGGAGTGCAAAACGATATGTTTATCCAAACCTTTTTAAAAAGATGGAGGCCTTACGATGATTTTGTCCGGTTTAGCGGAACAGCTGTTTATTCAAGACGCTATGAAAAAGTTGCCTCTGTCAGTAAACCTGAAACTGGAAATGTTTTAAAAGTGGAACTGATAAACGGCGACCGGTTTGATGTTTTGAAAACTTTTGAATGTACTGTCGTAGCAGGCGAAGCAGGAGTGGGTAAAAATGAAATGTTGGTGCAGTTTTTGGGCGACAGCTTCACAAAAGGAAATTATTTTAAGTCAGCATTTCTCGAAAAGGGCTTTGTCCCAAATGTTAAATGTGTTGGACTGAGAACCATAAATGGCTATGAAAATCAATATCATGAAGGACGTGGCGGGTGGACTTTGGAAAACTATTTTTCGAACAAAGTTGAAAACGCTGTCTTTTTCAACCCTTTCCTGCAACCACAGGGAAAACAAAGATACTGGGGTTCAACTGAATTTTGGAAAACTGCAATTGGTGTCAACAACAAAACCATTGTCAGCACTGGTCTTGAACCGGTCTACAGTTGCGGCGATTATGATTGCTCCAGGTTTAATACCGATGGGTTTCTGATAAACCCTGAAAAGAATGACCTAATGTTTGATTACCCCAACAAATGTTTTGTTGCCTGGACAGGAAAATCATGGGAAAAAATCGAAAAAGAAAACCTTATATGGACTTTTCAGTACGGAAAATACCTGTCGATGTGGAATATTCGGTCACCAAAGTTTCTGATTGTTATGCTGGGACTAAACGATTTCAGGAATAAATCGATCCCTTCTGATTTTTCAGAATGGAATGCCCGTATGGAAACCCTTTTGAAATCGTACAGAGAGGCTGTACCTGATGGCAGACTGGCTATTTGCACACCCTGTTCAAGTTGTGGAATCCTCGATAATAAAGCAGGCGATTTCACAATCAGACAGAATGCCGCCATGTGGGAAGCCAGGAGAAATATCATCGATGTTTTTGACAGAAGAGAGTCCGAAGGAATTTACGTCGTCGATGCATCAATTACCATTGACAATGAAAACGGTTACAATTCAAAAAAGACGGAACTTCCTTACGAAGGATATACAGGAGAAACCAGGTTGACCATTCAGGAAGGAAACCCACATCCATATCCGAACTATCCGAATCTGGCTTTGCCAATAGCCGCTTTTATACAGTATTTCAGGGGAAAATAAAAACTATTTAAAACATAAATATCACCACATGAAACATA
>Ga0073936_10008234_pt1 | contig 13312 bp, 10 predicted proteins | sample AliMusrvi5mmetaG_FD_87041 | JGI IMG/M metagenome (GOLD analysis project Ga0073936, IMG submission 87041) | Freshwater lake bacterial and archeal communities from Alinen Mustajarvi, Finland, to study Microbial Dark Matter (Phase II) - Alinen... | ecosystem: Environmental > Aquatic > Freshwater >... | reverse complement strand
TTTCAGGTCAACCGACTCGAAGGGTTGCTCGAACTCAGCGATGAAATAGTTCGCGAAACCGCTGGGGGCACCGAACGTCACATGGGTAGCCTTGCCACGGATCTGGTGCCGCGCGGGATCGCAGGCGGTCTCCATCGTGCCCTCAAAGTCAAGAACGATAGTGGCTTTGTCCGTGTCAGGGAAAGTGAAACGCATTGTCGAGCAGCGTTCGGTGGGGACCAACTCGATCCGAGTGCGGTAGTTACGCCAGCAGACTGGAGTGCTGCTTGAGCCAGCGTTCCGCCTCGCGGAAATTCGGGCAGATCCGCGCCACTTCACTCCAGAAGCGATGAGAATGGTTCATCTCCCTGAGGTGGGCGAGTTCGTGCAGCACGAGGTAGTCTCGTACGGACGGCGGGGTCTGCACCAGGCGCCAGTTGAGGGAAATGGTGCCGCGCCGCGAGCAGGAACCCCAACGCGAACGCTGGTTGCGTACCGTTACCCGCTTCACCGGCAGTTGGTGCAGCGCGGCCAACTCGAATACCCGCGCCGGCAATTCCTGCGCCGCCAAACGCCGGAGGTGTTGCTCGATGGCCGGCCGAAGGTCATCACTCCCCTCCGAGGTTGCCACGACTTCGCCGTCGAAGCGAATCAATCCGGCCTCCCCGTTTTCCCCTGGCTCCAGCCGCACGCCTTGTCCGCGAAAGAGGATTTCCGTCCCCAAAGACCAGGGCAGAGGCCGGCGCGGCTGCATGGCTTGCCGCAGGAGTTGCTGCTCCAGCCATGCTATGTTCCGTTCTGCAAACCGCTTGGCTTCGGCGAGGGACCCGCCCCGAGGCACGGTGACACGAGCGGTGCCATCGGGGCGAAGGCGCAGGATATATCGCCGCGCCCGCCGATTGCGGACAAAGCACAGCCGCACGCGCCGCGTGCCGACTTCGAGCCAGTCGTCGTCGGGCGGGGCGGGATGCTTGGGTCCAAATAGCCAATCGAGCTGCACGCCCTGATTTAAAATGCCAGGAAGGTCTTTGGCAACAAGAACGGTTGTCGTAATGCGTCGATCAATGTTGGTAGGGCGGACAGTTCTCTGCGCGCCGGGCCAAGGTTGTGGGCATGCGGCAGCGTGCAGAGGACTGCCCGCCCTACCTCCTCCCGCCGTTACCGAGGCATTACCGCTTATCTTACATTCGACATGACTTTTCGGCACGTTCAGTCTATCGTTCAAGCCGCGCCGTAGAACGGCACGCAGAAGGAAGGACATGGTATGCGAGAAGAAAGAACGGAAGTATTGGTCGTAGGTGCAGGGCCGGTCGGGTTGTTGACCGCCATCCTGCTGGCCGAAGCCGGCATCGAGGTAAGGATCATTGATCGCGAGGACCGCACCACGGCGCGCAGCTATGCCTGCGCCTTGCACCCGCGCACGCTCCGGTTGCTGGAGCAGATAGGGCTGGCGGCACCGATCATTGAGCGCGGACGGCGCCTCGACAAGATCGCATTCTACGACGGCGCGACGCGCCAGGCCGAAGTCAAGCTGTCCGGGCTCGGCGGGGCATTCCCCTTCATGGTCATCCTCCCGCAGAATGTCTTCGAGGATGTGCTGGAGCAGCGTCTGCGCAAGTCCGGAGCAGCAGTCACTTGGAACCACCGCTTTAACGACTTACAGAACGAAGCGGACGGGGTCGTAGCTACCGTTGAGGAATTGGGGGCGACGAGCACCGGCTACATCGTGCCGCACTGGGAAACCATCGTGAAAAGCAGCTTCCCCATCCGCGCACAGTTCCTTATTGGCGCGGACGGCTATGGTTCTTTGGTGCGGCGGCGCTTGGGGATCGAGTGCACGCGCGTTGCCGGGCCGGAGTTCTTTGCTGCCTATGAGTTCGAGCCGGGGGAGCAATTGGAAGACGAGGTCCGCGTCGTGCTGGATCAGTCCACTACCAACGTGCTCTGGCCGCTGCTGGGAAATAGGGGCCGGTGGACCTTCCAATTGCTCAAGTCCGATATGGCCCGGGAGTTTCCTGAAAAGGAAAGGAGGGGAGGACGCTTCGCTGAGAAATCCGTGGACGAGCGTATCCGCCAGTATGTGGAGAAAGTGGCGAAACAGCGGGCGCCATGGTTCTCGGCGGGGGTCAAAGAGATCACTTGGTGCACCGAGGTCGTCTTTGAGCAGCGGATTGCCAAGCAGTTTGGGCGGGATCGATGTTGGCTGGCGGGTGATGCGGCTCATCAGACCGGCCCTGTCGGCGTGCAGAGCATGAATGTTGGCATGGCGGAGGCCGCGAGCCTCAGCGGTACTTTGCGCCGGATTCTGCGTGACAAGGCCCCGGTGAGCCTGCTGCAGACGTCCGATAACGAGTGGCAGACTGAATGGCGGCGCCTCCTGGGTATGACCGGGGGGTTGAAAGCCCGAAACGAAGCCAGCCCGTGGGTGAAGGAACGGCGCGGCCGAATCTTGTCTTGCCTGCCGGCTTCCCACGAAGACCTGGAGCCATTGGCCGGCCAGTTGCGGCTTGGCTTTTGAGAAAAAAGGACCTTTCCAAAAACCCCATTATCTGAGATAATAGGTATGCAGTTGAAGTTTATGAACATGATCACCAAAGATCTGGTTGCGGCGGTTTCGATCCTGATCGTTGGCAGTGCGCTTGTCGGGGCGCAACCGACCTCAGCGCCTCCGGCCGCGGCGGTGGCCTCTACCAATGTTCTCGGGCCAAGAATTCAGTTCGAGACGCCCGTGTATGATTTTGGGCGGGCCCGGTGCGGCGAGCCGGTCAAATACACTTATGTATTCACGAACACGGGCGACCGGATGCTGATCATCAACGCCGTGCAACCGGGGTGCCATTGCACCACAGCCGGCGAGTGGACCAAACAGGTGGAGCCTGGCAAGACGGGTAACATCCCCGTCCAGTTCGACACCACCGGCACGAGCGGCATGATCGTCAGGCAGATTACGGTCTCGTGTAATATCCCCAGTCAACCGCCGATGGTTTATCTTCAAATCAAAGGCACGGTTTACAAGCCGATTGATGTCAATCCCCCGTGGGCCGTGATCAATGTTCCCCCCGATGTGGAGACTGGCTCCCTGGTTGTGTCCATCACCAATAATACCGATGAACCACTGATTCTCTCTCCGCCCCAGAGCAACAACCGCATGTTCTCGGCACAGTTGTTTACCAACCAACCCGGCAAAGGATACCAGTTGAAGGTTTCGACCGTGCCGCCACTGGGAGTAGGGAGTATCCAAGGTCAAGTTGTTCTGAAGACCAGTCTGAGCAACACGCCGGTTATCTCCGTCACGGTGGTGGCGAACGTGCAGCCGGCTTTAATGGTCATGCCTAGTTTTGTGAGAGTGGACGCTGGGCCGTTGACCAATGCGGCGAGCAATTCCATTACTATCCAGAACAATAGTACAAATCTGGTGACGTTGTCCGAACCGGCAGTCAACGTGCCGGGCGTTGAGGCTACTATCAAGGAATTGCAGCCCGGTAAGTCGTTTTCTGCGATGCTGAAATTCCCCCCGGGATTCTCGATCTCCCCGGGTCAATCGGTCGAGTTTACAGCGAAATCAAGTAATCCTAAGTTTCCTGTGGTTAAGGTGCCCATCGTCCAACTAACGCGCCCGGCTGGGCCAATCCTGCCCCCGCCGACGGCAGCGGCGGTGCGCGTTCCCGTGGGGGCACCCGCAGTGGTGCCTACCCCAGCGCCGCCCAGTGCGGTCGCTACGCCTATAGCCCCTGGAAGGAAGCTATCGTCGGTAGGAACCAAGTCGGTCCCTCCTCCGCCTCCTTTGCCACCCGGCGTCTAGGTGAAAAGAGTGTTGCAGGAAGGCGCGCTGGTGGCAGCGATCGGCGCTGCTCTGGCCTTCGCCGCCAACGCGCTTTCGCCTCACGGGCTACTACTCACCAAGAATTACTTCCCTGGAACTAGCGTGACACTCCCCGCCCCGGTTGGGGTTGTCACCAATGCCCCTGGCGCCTCAGCCGCTAAGACTAATTCGCCCGGCGAGCTGCTCTCCGCCCGCTTTCAGGCCGAGGGGCTGCAACTGGCCGATAGCAACCGAGTGGTTCAGCTCTTTCAGGATCCGCGCCGCGAGCAGGACGGAGTGATCTTTATAGATGCTCGCGATGAGGAGCACTTTCAGGTGGGTCACATTCCGGGTGCCTACCACTTCGATCGGTTCCACCCCGAGAGTTATCTTACCAACGTGCTCCAGGTCTGCCTGACCGCACAGGAAATCGTGTTCTATTGTAATGGCGGCGAGTGCGATGACAGCGAGCACGCGGCAATCATGCTGCGGGACAGTCTGGCGATACCCAAAGAGAAGCTTTTCGTTTATGGCGGCGGCATCACGGAATGGGCTACTAATGGCCTGCCCATCGAGCTCGGCCCGCGCAACAGCGGTCAGCTCACCAACCTGGTCAAGTCCGCCACCGGCAACAAAGTGGGGGAGGCGTCCCGCCTGCCAGCCCCAGTCGGTCAAACCGGGGACCCGAAGCTATGAGGATCAGCAATTCTCGGTTTGCTAGGCTGGTAGGGCGCGTCACTCCGTGCGCGCCGGTCCTGGGGTGCCTGCGAGCGACCGGCGCGCACGGAGTGACGCGCCCTACCTTACGACCTATCCCCATAACGAGAATTGCTGCATGAGCATCCCGCCGTCATCCAGCAAACGCCGGCCCCGGGACATGGCCTCCCTGCTGGCGCGGTGGCTATTGGGTGGCCTTTTCATTTACCTGGGCTTGAACAAAGTCCTCCACCCGGTTGAATTCCTGACCTTCGTGCGGCAGCAACTCATAGTGACCAACCCCTCTCTGTCGGGCCTGATTGCCGCGACGGTGCCTTGGCTGGAGGTGCTTTATGGACTGGTCCTGTTCACCGGTATCGCACGGGATGCCGCCGCTGTGCTGGCCAGATGGTGGCTCGGCTGCGTCTTCATCTATATGGGCTTGCACAAAGCCCTGCCACACCCAGAGTTTTTTCTGAAGCTCGTGAGACAATACGACATGGTGACCGACCCTCTCTTCCTGAACTCGATCGGCGCCGCGCTCCCCTGGTTCGAGGTGTACTGCGGCCTGCTCTTGGTGTGCGGTATTGCGGTCCGGGGATCGGCCTTGATGCTGGCAGCCATGCTTGTGCCATTCTCGCTTGTCGTGCTCAACCGGGCCCTGACCATTGCCGCTGTCTCAGGCAAGGCCTTTTGCGCGGTTAAGTTTGACTGCGGCTGCGGGGCGGGAGAGGTCTTTATCTGCCACAAACTGGTTGAGAACACAGTTCTCTTGTTGCTCACGTCCTGGCTCTTGAGCGGTCGCGGGCGTCAACTCTGCCTCCGTTACAACCTCTTCCGTGATCAAGCCACCGTCTTGGCGCAGACCGAGCCGGGCATGCCGCGGGCCGCCGCCTAGCGCGGACTTGCGGAGCACAGCAAGACCCGGCGTCACTTATACTTGATGGCTGCAGCCAAGATGTCTCGGTACACCGTTTCGTAAACCCCGAACGGCCACCCGACCAGTCGGCGTAAACCCCGGGGAAAACGTGTGTCCTATCATTTATTCGAGTTTCTCATTTCCGGCTTTGCAGTATTCTTCTGGTATGCAGTACCGAATCCTCGGCAGCACCGGCTTGCGTGTGTCCGTCATTGGCCTTGGCACCTGGCAGTTTGGCGGAGAGTGGGGCCGCGCCTTTTCACAGCCTGATGCAGACGCCATACTGGACAAAGCCTTCGAATTGGGCATCAATCTCATCGATACTGCTGAATGCTATGGGGACCGCCTTTCCGAGAACCTCATCGGCGATTATCTCAGCCGCCACGACCGGTCGCACTGGATCGTGGCGACTAAGTTTGGGCATCAGTTTAGAGGGTTCATGGATAGAACCGAGGACTTCTCTGTTGGGGGCGTTCGCCGACAGCTCGAGGGCTCGCTGCGGGCTTTGGGGGTCGAGGCGATTGACCTCTACCAATTCCATTCCGGCTCAGACAGCCAATTGCTGAATGAGGACCTGTGGACGATGCTCGCTGAGCAAAGGCTCGAGGGCAAAATCCGGCATTTGGGTATTTCGATTCTCGGCAAAGGGAGCGAGACGCAGGCGCGGGAAGCCCGGCGCTTGGGTGCCGAAACGCTCCAAGTGATTTACAACCGGCTGGATCGCCGTGCCGAGCGGCTCTATCTGCCCCAGGCCCGTCGTGATAACCTCGGCATCCTGGACCGGGTCCCTCTGGCCTGCGGGTTGCTGACCGGCAAGTACAGTCCGGGAGCGACCTTTCCAGCGGACGACCGACGCTCAGCTCTCGAGGTCGAGAAAATGCGAGCTGACCTTCTGGAAGTGGAACGTCTCCGTCAGGTCGAAGTGCCGGGCAGCGTGCCCATGGGTCAATGGGCCCTCGCGTGGTGCTTGAAGGATCCAGCGGTTTCGGCCGTTATTCCGGGCTGCAAAGATCCGGCGCAGGTCGCCTCGAACGCGGCCGCTGCCGAACTGTGCCAAGCTCTGGCGCTTTGAAATGGACGGCGGAGGCTGGACGGTATTCAAAAGCGCTAGGGGACTGGCGCAGCCCAAGACCTGGCGGCACTTCGGACGCTCCGGGAGGCGGGAAAGCATCAAACCGTTATTGCCACGAACTCCCTCAGGGGTTAGTTTGTGTGCTAATGGTGGCGTTGCTGATCACGGACCTGGTGAATATTGGCTACTTGCGCAGCAATCCCTGGTTGGCGCTGGTGTTCCTGTTCCAATTGTGGATGTTCGTGGACGCAATCCGTCGCCAGGAATGGATTTGGGCATTCTTCATCTTCGTCGGGTGGGGCTTCGCGGCGGTGTTCTACTACTTCATGGTTTATCGGGCAGCTCCCTCGGCTACGCGCGGATTCGAGCTGCCGGGAGCATTCGATCGCAGCCGCATTAAGCAACTCGAGGCTCAGATCCATTACCTGGACAAGGCACATCATTACTCACAGCTTGGCGACCTGTTCTTCCAGCAAGGAAAGCTGGAAAGGGCCGAAGGCTTTTACCGCGCCGCGTTAGAACGCGAGGCCGGGGACATTGATACGCGGGCGCACTTAGGTCAATGCCTGTTGCGCCAAAAACGGCCCGCCGAAGCCCGTCCACTCCTTGAAGGGGTGGTCGCAGAGAATCCGAAACACGATTACGGCTATTCGCAAATGGCGCTGGCCGAAACGATAACCGCCCTCGGGGAAAAGAGCGCAGCCCTGGCCCTTTGGAAGCAGGTCACCGAAAGCCATTCCTATCCGCGTGCTAAGGTCCAACTCGCCGAACTCTACCTGGCTAGCAACCAGCCCGAACTGGCCCGAGGGGAGTTGCAGGAGGTGTTGGCCGACGATGCACATGGCCCCGCCTTCCAACGTAAGCGTGACCGCGTTTGGGCCCGCCGTGCCCGGGGCCTGCTGCGGAAGCTCAGTTAGTCCAGCAACGCCAAACTAATCGTCGGGCGATGCCTTCCGAGGCGATTGGGGAGGAGCGCTACGATAGCTTCCCGTAGAACTGCTCGACGACGTGGCGGAAGTTGTTTTCGGCAACGTTGACGATGCCCATTTCCCGGCGAGCGTTATCGGCCGAATCGCTTGCGTGCGCGGCGTTGACCATGATGGTCTGGCCGAATTCGCGGCGGATGGAGCCGGGCGGAGCCTTCGACGGGTCGGTCGGGCCGAGCACGTCGCGGATTTTGCCGACCGCTCCCACGCCTTCATAAACCAGCGCAATGCACTTCTCGGTGCCGGGTTGACTCTGCTCGTTGAGGGGACATTCCGAGGGGGCGCGGCCGGACATGAACCTGACGATGTTTTCGAATTGGTTGTCGCCGAAAATGGGGCCGAGAATGGTCCCCAGCTCCTGCTGCTGCTCGCTTCCGACCTTGAGCCCAAGCTCCTTCTCGATCGCGGCCGCAGCCCTGGCCGCCACGACATCCTTGAGCTTCGTCCGCAGGGTTTCGCGCACCGGGCCGTAAAACTCCAGAGCCTGGGCGACGCTCATGCGGTGCACCTTGACGCCCACGATGAACAGGCCGGTGCGAGAGAAGAAATCGACCATGTTACCGGGCCGACCGGTGGGGAAGCGAAAGTTCTCCGGCTTAATCAACACCAGCGTGCGCTCGGGCTTTTCACCGGGCTGGTAGGCGATGACATTCTCCACGACACCGCCGTCAGTGTCCGAGTATCGAGCCCAGAGCTTGAGCTTCATCTCGGCCTCATCGGGGGTAGGGGCGGCGAGCACCGCTGGCTCGAAGTAGCGCAGCTCGTCGTGCTCATCAATGATCAGGTCGCCATAAGTGTCGCGGATCGTTTCGCCAACGCGGCGGTCCGCGCTGACGTTGCCGACCACTGACCGGGTCTTGCGCACCGCCTCTTCGCCCTTGAACAGGAGCATCATGACGCGCCGACGCCGACCCGTCTTTGGGTCAGGCAACAGGTTGCGGAGGACGTAATCGTAAATGAGTTCCTGGATGCGCCGGTCCTGCGGGTCATTGGCGGAGATCGTCTCCTCGGCGTATTCTTTCACTAGTTCGGCACTTGGGGCGAACATGCGCGCCGAGACCAGCTCGCAGCCGGTCCGGGTAATCAGGCGAGTCAGGATTCCTCCCGTGCGGGACTTGTGCAGGGAGTAGGGAGTTATGATGACGTAAGCGAGCTCTTGTGGCATAGGGTTAGGTGGTTGCCGGGGGATTTGACGGGACAGTCGTGTCAGCAGCAGGCTCGGCTGGCGGTGGCGTGGCTTTGCCGCCCAAGATCTTAAACATCACGGTGCCACAAGTCGGGCATTTGCCTTTTATGGCTTTACGCCCGTTCTTCATCGTCTCCTCGACCCCATCGACGATTTCCTTCTTGGCCTTGCATTTGACGCAATATCCTTCCGGCATAAAAAATTATGCTGCAGCGGGGCTTCATGCCCTGCGGCAGTTATAGGGGATAGCTTAGGGGTTGACCAACCCTGGCGTCAACTGGGAAAAAGTGGCGCGCAATAACAGGGGTAAGTCATTATAGTACAATGAGTTATGATTGACCTGATATCGGCATATCTCGCAATGCCGTCTTGAGAATCTTGCCCGTCGCGTTGCGGGGTAGAGCCGCCAAAAGCACCACTTTCCGGGGAACTTTGTAATTTGCCAGTTTTCGCCGCACGAAATTTTGCATGGCCCGCTCGTCGAGGACCGCGCCTTCATTGGCAGAGACGAAGGCAACCGGCTGCTCGCCTTTTCGAGCATCGGGTTTGCCGATGACCGCCACTTCCTTGACACCGGGGAACTGGTAGAGAATCTCCTCGATTTCACGAGGATAGACGTTGATGCCATTGACCAGGATCATGTCTTTCTTTCGGTCAGTAATGTAGTAATAGCCTTCCTGATCGCGGTAACCGATGTCGCCCGTGAGGAGCCAACCGTCGCGCATGATCTTGGCGGTCTCAGCCGGCTGTTTCCAATACCCGAGCATGACGTTCCCGCCGCGTACGCAGACTTCACCGGTCTCGCCGACGTCCAGCAATTTGCCTAAGTTGTCCTGGATGCTGACTTCGACCCGCGGGATGGGCAAGCCGATCGAGCCAGCTTTGCGGCTTCCGTCGAGTGGATTCTTCGTGACCACCGGGCTGGTTTCGCTCAAGCCGTAGCCCTCGATGAGCGGGATGTGGAACTTGGCCTCGAACTCCATTAGTACCTGGGCGGGTAACGGAGCAGCGCCGCTGATGCAGATGCGCAAGGGCAGGGGAACCGGGATCGGGGCGTTTACCATGCTGCGGTAAAACTGGGGGATCGCAGGCAAAACAGTCGCTTGCCGCTGGAAAATCTCCTGCAGCGCGTTGCGCACAGGGTGGAGCGACTTGACCAGCACCACCGACCCGCCCACCAGCAGCGGCAACAGCAGCCCAACAGTCAGCATATAGCTATGGAAGAGCGGGAGCAGGACCGCGAACCGATCGGCGGTCACAGTCTGTAGCACGATGCGGCAACTCTCAACGTTATGGAGCAGGTTTCCATGCGAGAGCATCGCGCCCTTGGGCAGGCCGGTCGTGCCGGAGGTGTAGATGATCACGGCCAAGTCGGATTCGGCACGTTCGGGGAGCGGGGTGCGGTTGACTTCAGATGCCGTGCTGCCGGTGGTTGTCTTCAGTTTCTCCAATTGCTCGATCCGGAACAGGTTCAAGTGCGGGTGAGCGACTTCCAGCGCGCGGTGATGCGCCCCTAGCTCGGCGTCCGTGATAACCACCTCAATACCCGCGTCGCCCAGAATGTAATTCACCTCGTCGGGTTTGAAGAAGTTGTTAATGGGCACGACGACTGCGCCAGCGTGCAGGATGCCAAACAGGGACGGGATGAACTCCGGGCAGTTCTTGAGCCATAGCCCCACCCGGTCGCCCGGCTTGATAGCAAAGTGCTGTTGGAGGTGATGCGAGACGAGGAGGGATTGACGCCACAATTCCGCGTAGGAGTATTCGGTCTCGCCCCAGAACAGAGCGATCTTCTGCGATTGCTTTTGAACGGATTCCGCGAAGGCGCCAGCCAAGTTCATTCTGCGACCAGATTACTGGCTACCCTTGTTCATAAGCAAGGCGGCACTGCGGACCTTGAGCGATTTAACGATGGCTCCTTCGCGGCCGTCCAAATATATTGCCCGAGTGATAGATAGTGAACCGAAACTCGCCAGCTACCTGCCTGTCCTTCGCTCGGCAAACTGGGTGGCCGTGGACACCGAGGCGGACAGCCTGCATGCCTACCCGGAAAAAGTCTGCCTGATCCAAATCAGCACGGTGTCGAGTGACAGACTCGTTGACCCGCTAGCTGGTCTTGACCTCGACCCGTTGCTCGATGCCTTAACCGGTCATGAACTCATCATGCACGGCGCGGATTACGACTTGCGGCTCCTGCGCAAGCACCACGAATTCGTGCCCAGTGCCATCTTCGACACCATGCTGGCCGCACGCCTGCTTGGCTTGCGTCAGTTTGGGCTCAGCCACCTGGTCGAGAAGTTCCTCAACGTCAAACTGGAGAAAGGGCCACAGAAAGCCAATTGGGCCGTGCGCCCGCTGACCGAGCGAATGGAACGGTACGCCCGGAACGACACGTACTACCTAAAATCGCTCGCCGACCGGCTTAAGCCGGAACTGGAGACCAAACAGCGGCTGGCCTGGCACCAGGAATCCTGCGCGCGGCTCATCCTGGACTCGACGACTCACCGCCCGGCCGATATGGACTCGGTGTGGCGGATCAGAGGCAGCCATCTGCTGGAACGGCCGGCCTTGGCCATCCTGCGCGAGCTTTGGCAGTGGCGTGAAACCGAGGCGGTCGGCGCCAACAGGCCGCCCTTTTTTGTCTTGAGCCACGAAGCGTTGGTCCAAATCGCCGTTGCGTCCGCGGCGGCCCAGCCGATCGAGCCGTTCCTCCCCAGGCACATCTCCGAGAGGCGCCATGGCGGCCTAATGAAGGCCATAGCACGTGGACAGAGCCTCTCGCCCGACCACCATCCCTGGCCGCTTCGCCGCATCAGCCGCCGGCCAAGCGAGGGAGAGCGGCGGCGTTTTGGCGAGCTCCAGAAGCGCCGCGACTCACACGCCGCGGCGCTGGGCATTGATCCGACCCTGATTGCCAGCCGAGGCATGCTTTCCGACCTTGCCTATGACTGGGACAAGCACACCAGCGAACTGATGAACTGGCAGCGGGAGTTGCTCAGCGCACCACCCGCTGGCGGCGGACTATTGGCGGCCTCGAAGGCGTGATTGATCCGGGTTAGCCGCTGGCGCTGGCCAACTCTTCGTTGGTCGCGACGTTTACGATCTTGAACTGCTCGGCATGCAGAGCCGGGTCGGCGCGGAACGAGAGCTTGCCAAAATAGCGCTTCTCCATCTCGATCAGATGCTTCTCGTCCTCGGTACGGAGGCGTTCAAGAATCGTCGGATGCACCACTATCCGCAACTGGAAGTCGGACTCATCGCGCGAGCGCTTCTTGAGTATCTCGCTCAGCTTGCGCTGAATCTCCACGCTCATTGTGAGGGCACTTTTGACCTTACCCCGGCCTTTGCAATACGGGCAGTCATCATACACCGCGGAATGCACGCTCTCCGAGTGGCGCTGGCGGGTCATTTCCATCAAACCGAGCTGAGAGATTGGCAGGACATGCGTCTTCGCTTTGTCGCGGCGCAACCCCTCCTTCATCCGCTGGTATACCTGTTGTTGATCCCGGCGCGACTTCATGTCAATAAAGTCCAGCACGATCAGTCCGCCCATATTGCGCAGACGCAGTTGGCGCGAAATTTCGTCTGCCGCCTCGACGTTCACCTTGAGGATGGTTGTTTCCTGGTCCTTGCCGCCTTTGTGCCGGCCCGAGTTCACGTCAATTGCCACCAGGGCTTCCGTTTCGTCCACCACGATGTAGCCACCGCTTTTCAGGTGCACCTGGCGGGAGAAGGCATTCTCCAGTTGCCGGGTGATATTGAAGCGATCGAAGATCGGCTGCGGGTCGGTGTAGAGTTTTACCTTGTCGGCGGAACGCTTGGAAATCTTGGAGATCATGTCGCGCATGCGCTCGTAGGCTCTCGGGCTATCCACCACGATGCGTTCGACGTCTTCGGTAAGGAAATCGCGCACTGTGCGTTCGATCAGATCCGGCTCCTGGAAAACGCAACTGGGCGGAGGTTGAGTTTTGATGCGCTCCTGTATTTGGTTCCACTCATCGAGGAGGAGGGCCAGGTCACGGACAAAGTAACGCTTTTGCTGGCTTTCGCCCACGGTGCGCATGATGACACCCATGCCGTCGGGAATCGCAAGTTCTCGCAGAATTTTCTTTAGGCGCTGGCGTTCCTGCTGGTTTTCGATCTTGCGAGAGATGCCGCTCTGATCGGAATTGGGGAGCAGGACCAAGTAGCGGCCCGGCAGGACCAGGTTGGTCGTGACCCGTGGCCCTTTGGTGCCGATTGGACCTTTGGTCACCTGCCCAATGATCTCACTGCCCGGAGGATACAACCGGGGGATGTCCTTCTGCGTGATCTTCGGACGCTCGCGCCGCCGGGCGCCGCGGTCAACAATTTCCACCCCGCTGTCAAAACTGTTCGGCACGATGTCCCAGTAATGGAGGAACGCGTTCTTTTCGAAGCCGATATCCACGAAGGCGGCTTTGAGACCGTCTTCGAGATTGCGCACCTTGCCTTTAAAGATGCTGCCGACTAGTCGGTCTTCGGTAGTTCGTTCGATGGTGAACTCCTCGAGCCGTCCCTCCTCGGACACGGCGACGCGGGTTTCTAGCGTCTCAGCATTGATAATGACTTCCTTGTGGGCTTTCTTGATCGGCTTGATCAGCCGCTGGACTTTCTTCACCAGGGTGCTCGCGGCAGCCCGGATGGCTTCCAC